>ERZ824598.3615-NODE-3615-length-12975-cov-2.988854_pt1 | contig 12975 bp, 10 predicted proteins | sample MGYA00519934_ERZ824598 | MGnify/ENA primary metagenome ERZ824598 (study PRJEB31778, sample SAMEA3449177) | human gut metagenome | biome: human gut; feature: human-associated habitat; material: faeces | place: United Kingdom | collected 2010/2012 ... | reverse complement strand
GAAGAAGGCACGTAGGCGTCGGCGGCAGCGTTGTATACGAGTTGCCCTTTCGCATACGCCTCATCAATTGTCGCCTGGGCGGCGGTCATGAGGGAACGAGCCTGGAGCATGACGCGCTTTTCAACGGCTTTGTCGATATAGCCGGTCAGGGACGGGACCAAAAGCGCTGCCAATACGGCCAGGATGACCAGGACAACGATCAGTTCAACGAGGGTAACCCCTCTCTTTTGGTTGGAATCACAGAACCGGGCCATAGCGCACGCCTCCCGCATCAGTACAAAACCGTACAAATAAAGTATAGGCACATAACGATGCTGCGTCAATTGTGTGGGATGCCAAATTCTTTATACATTATTTGTGAATAATGTAAGACTGTCGAAAAACTCTTGTAGGGGCGAGCATTGCTCGCCCGTGCCCGTTTGTCTGTGAAAAAACCTTCCGGGACAACGCATTGCTGCGTCAAGCTGGCGGGCGACCAATGGTCGCCCCTACACATTCAATAGGTCAGGAATGTGATTCTCTGACACACTGACATTAATTGTGAATAATGTGATATTATAATTCGGTTTGAAAAACGCAGACGACGGCGGCAGTAAGAGGTCCTGCCAAAAATCCTGCCCCAAATTTGTCGATTGTGCCAAACGAATAAAGTTGCAATCAGATTTGACTTTTTGTATACTATATCTATATATACTATACAAAATAATCGGAAATATTATAAAAATTCTGGTTGGAAAGCGGGCCGGATGTTGAAAAAGATTAGGATACAGCGGGTGAGCATCTTTGATATTGTCGCCACGCTGGTGTTGGCGGTGGTGCTCGTCGCGTTCGCGGTGCAGGGCACGGGGGAGTTGGCTCAAATGCAGACCGCCACGGACGATTACATCCAGTGCGAGACACTGGCCCGGCAACTGCAAAGCGGGTCGGACTACCTGATCGAGCAGGTGCGGATGTACACCGCCACCGGTCAGCGGGAGTACATGGACAACTACTTTGAGGAGCTGAACACGACCCGCCGCCGCGAGAACGCTTTAGAGTATTTTGCAGAGCATTACGGCGACAACGATGCTTTCACGCTGCTGAAATCCGCCATGACAACGTCGCAAAATCTGAGCTATACGGATCGGTATACCATGCGGCTTGTGGCGCAGGCCACGCTGGCGGACGAGTCGAGCTGGCCGACGGAAATCCGGTCTGTCTCGCTGCACGACAGTGACATAACGATGACAGACAGCGAGAAAATGCGCAAGGCACAGCAGTTGGTTTGCAACGATCAATATCAAAATATGCGCGATGATGTGAACGAAAAAATCACCGAGAGCATGGACAGCCTGACTGCACTGACACGCAGCCGCCAGAGCGGAGCAGAGACCGTTTTCACCGGCGTGTACCGTAAAATTGAGCTGTGCGCGGCGCTGCTGGTACTGCTCATGCTGGAAATCTGCATGATAACGCGCCATTTGGTGGTAAAACCGCTGATGGACTACGGTCAGAGCATCCGGCGCGGGGAGATTTTCCCGGTAGTGGGCGCGGCAGAATTGCAGGACCTGGCACTGACCTACAACGAGGTCTACCGCGAAAACCAGGAGACGCAGAAGATCATCCGCCACGAGGCCGAGCACGACGCGCTGACCGGCGCACTGAACCGCGGTTCGTTTGAAAAGATCCTGAATATCTACGAGAACGGCGAGAAGCCGTTTGCAATGATTATCTGTGATGTTGATATTTTTAAACATGTCAACGACACTTACGGCCATGCGGTGGGCGACGAGATTCTGAAAAAGGTCGCAAACCTCTTGAAAACGACCTTCCGCAGCGTCGACTATGTCTGCCGCATCGGCGGTGACGAGTTCGCCATTATCATGGTGGATGTGAATCAGGAATTGAGTTATACCATAAGTGAGAAAATCACGGTGATCAACAATCAGCTGTACTGTCCGACGGACGACCTGCCGGCCATCTCGCTGAGCGTGGGCGTGGCCTTTACGGATCGCGCAAACCCCGGCGAGAGCATCTTCAAGGATGCTGACGAGGCGCTGTACCGTGTCAAGCAGAACGGCAAGCACGGCTGCGGCTTCTATTAAGTGCGCACGGATTTTGCGCAGCTGCGCCGTCTGCCGGACCTGCTTTTCCCGCGGCGCTGTCCGTTTTGCGGGTCATTGCTGGGGCCGGACGCACTGCAGGGCACGGTTTGCCCGGTCTGCGTGCCCGAGGAAATGCGCTTACAGCACATTCCGGCGCGTCTGCCGGAGGGCGAACACGATTTTTACGCTGTGCGGGAGGCTGCCGCGGCGTATTATTACGAGGATATTGTACGTACAGCCGTTTTGCGCTGCAAGCGGGGCGGCTGCTTTTGGTATGCCCGGGAGCTGGCGGACCGTGTGGCCGTGCTGGTGTTCGGCGCACTGCCGGCCAAACAGCCCGGAAAAATGCCGCAGTATGCGGGTGTGACCGCGCTGCCGCTGTACAGCTGCATTGTGCCGGTGCCGCCCCGCCAGCCGCTGCCCGGTATGCCGGGTCTGCCGCTGCTGCTGGCGCGCCGGTTGGGCGCGGTGCTGGGGGTCCCGGTGGAGACACCGCTGTACATCAAGCGCCGGGGCCGCCCGCAGAAGGAGCTTACCCGCGAGCAGCGCCTGCAAAACGCCAAGGGCGCGTTTGGCTGCCGCCCCGGCACAGACCTGACCGGCAGGCGGGTGCTGCTGATCGATGACATTATCACAACCGGTGCGACGGCGTCGGCGTGTGCGCTGGCACTTTTGGAGGCCGGTGCGGTGGAGGTGACCGCTGTGGCGATTGCCGCGGCGGAGGAGCTGCCCAAGAGCCGGAAAAAGCCCCCTGAGACAAAACCATAAAAAGACCGAAGCGGCGTGCCCGGAAATCATGGGCGTACCGCTTCGGTCTTTTTCATAGCTTATACGAGCTTATACGGTGCATCTCCGCACCATCCGGTATGCCGTGTCTGCCCCGCCCAACGCCAGCCCTGCCAAAAATAGGGTGAAAAATTTGGCGGTTTTGCCACGCGCATAAAATCTGAACATCCTGTATAATAAAGACATGGATCGATTTTCTGCTGTAAAAAGGAGAAACCGCGATGACAAAGCAAAAATATATCATGGCGCTGGACGCGGGCACCACGTCCAACCGCTGCATTCTTTTTAACGCCCGGGGCGAGATGTGCAGCGTCGCGCAAAAGGAGTTCACCCAGTATTTCCCCAAGCCCGGCTGGGTCGAGCATGACGCCAACGAGATCTGGACGACCCAGCTCGGCGTGGCGCTGTCGGCCATGAACGAGGTCGGCGCGTCGGCGGAGGACATCGCCGCCATCGGCATCACGAACCAGCGCGAGACGACCATCGTCTGGGACCGTGACACCGGCGAGCCGGTCTACCACGCCATTGTCTGGCAGTGCCGCCGCACAAGCGAGTACTGCGACGAGCTGAAGGCCCGCGGCCTGACCGACCTGATCCGGCAAAAGACCGGGCTGGTCATCGACGCCTACTTCTCGGGCACAAAGCTCAAGTGGATCCTGGACAACGTGCCCGGCGTGCGCGCGCGTGCCGAGCGCGGCGACCTGCTGTTCGGCACGGTGGAGACGTGGCTCATCTGGAAGCTGACCTGCGGCAAGATCCACGTGACCGACTACTCCAACGCCAGCCGGACGATGATGTTCAACATCCACACGCTGGACTGGGACGACGAGATACTGAAAATTCTCGATATACCGCGCTGTATGCTGCCGCGTCCCGTGCCCAACAGCGAGTTCTACGAGTACGCCGACCCGATGCACTTCGGCGGCGAGATCAAGATCGCGGGGGCGGCGGGCGACCAGCAGGCCGCGCTGTTCGGCCAGACCTGCTTTACCAAGGGCGAGGCCAAGAGCACCTTCGGCACGGGCGGCTTTCTGCTGATGAACACCGGTGAGAAGCCGGTATTCTCCCAAAACGGGCTGGTCACCACCGTGGCGTGGGGACTGGACGGAAGGGTAAATTACGCGCTGGAAGGCTCGATTTTCGTGGCGGGCGCAGCTATCCAGTGGCTGCGGGACGAGCTGCATCTGCTGGAGGACGCCCGCGACAGCGAGTACATGGCGCAGAAGGTCAGGGACACGAACGGCTGCTACGTCGTGCCTGCGTTCACCGGTCTGGGTGCGCCGCACTGGGACCAGTACGCCCGCGGCACCATCGTGGGTCTGACCCGCGGCGTGAACAAGAACCACATCATCCGCGCGACGCTGGACAGCCTGTGCTACCAGATCAACGATGTGCTGGCCGCCATGCAGGCGGATTCCGGCATTGACCTGACGGCGCTCAAGGTGGACGGCGGCGCGTGCGCGAACAATTACTTACTGCAGACGATGGCGGACATCAGCAACCTGCCGGTCAAGCGCCCCTGCTGCGTGGAAACGACGGCGCTGGGCGCGGCGTATCTGGCCGGGCTGGCCGTCGGCTATTGGAGCAGCACCGAGGACGTGCTGCAAAACTGGTCGGTGGACCGTGAGTTTATGCCGGGCATCCCCGACGACGAGCGCACCAGACGGCTGAAGGGCTGGAATAAGGCGGTGCGGTGCAGCTACGGCTGGGCGAAGGAGGAGTAAGGCCCCTAAAGCCTTCCCCTGCGGAAAGGCCGCTCTGCCTTGCCAACCGGCGGCAGCGGCAAGGCCCCGGGCGGATATGGAATCCGCCCCTACGCTGTAGGGGTCGATGCCCGCATCGACCCGGAGGGCTTCTGGCACCGCACATGCTCTGCAAACAAACAACACGAGGTATCAATATGTACGACATCATCATTATCGGCGCGGGCGTGTCCGGGTGCGCCTGTGCGCGGGAGCTTTCGCGGTATGACGCGAAAATTCTTGTAGTAGAGAAGGAGGAGGACGTCTGCTGCGGCACGTCCAAGGCCAACAGCGCCATTGTCCACGCCGGGTACGACGCGGCCCACGGCAGCCTGATGGCCAAGCTCAACGTCGAGGGCAGCCGCCGGATGCCGGCCCTTGCGAAGGAGCTGGATTTTGCCTACGACCGGTGCGGCAGCCTTGTCGTCTGCCTGAGCGACGAGGACCGCCCCGCGCTGCAAAAGCTCTATGAAAACGGCATCGCCAACGGTGTGGAGGGGCTGCGCATCATAGAACGGGACGAGCTGGTGGGAATGGAGCCGAACATCTCGGACGCCGCCGTCGCCGCACTGTGGGCGCCCACGGGCGGCATCGTCTGCCCGTTCGGCCTGACGTTTGCGTTGGCGGAGAACGCCGCCAAAAACGGTGTGCAGTTTCGGTTTGACACCAAAGTTACGAGCCTGCACCCGCTGGACGGCGGCGGAACCGGGTGGGCCGTCGAGACCGACCACGGCACGCTGGAAACGCGCTGCATCGTCAATGCGGCGGGCGTATACGCCGACACGCTGCACAATATGGCCGACGCGGCGCACCCCATGACCATCACGGCCCGGCGGGGAGATTACTTCCTGCTTGACCACACGGCGGGGCAGCATGTGCGGCAGCGCGGGCAGGGCCCGCAGGCTGCGCAGAGGATGCTTCAGGGCCGCGGCCGGATCGGCCTTGGCGGCCAGCACGGCTTCCACCCCGGCGAGGCTGTCGCGAAAAATGTAATGCAGGCGTTCCTTCGTGCCGAACAGGTTGGCCAGCATGGGGAAGGAACAGCCCTTGACCCGCGTGAACAGCAGTGCCGGGGATTTGGAGCGGAAGGCCCGGCGCTGGATGTGCGCCAGCTCCAGATTGGGGTCCACGGGAACGTCGATACGGCGCAGCTGTCCGACCTTTTCCAGATCGGCCACACATTCCTGAAGGTTACGGTAGCCCATCAGTCATCCTCCCCTGCCGGTTCCACCGGCGCCAGCGTACGTTCGCCCGCCAGCCAGCGGCCAAAGTCCGCCAGGATGCGGGCATGGTCGAAACAAATGGGCTGCGGCAGCCTGTCCAGAGGATAGAAGGCCGCCCGGGCCGCATCGTCCCCGGCTTTCAGGGCCGCCGCATCACGCGGGCGCCCCACGAAAACCACGCTCATGGTGTGGCGGCGCGGGTCACGGTCCGGGCGCGAATACACGCCCAGCACGCCCAGCAGCTCCACATCGAGACCGGTCTCCTCGCGCATCTCGCGCACGGCGGCATGTTCCACCTGCTCGCCGTCGTCCACGAAGCCTCCCGGCAGGGCAAAGCCGTGCGGCTCGTTGACACGTTCGATGACCACCACGCCCCGTTCGGGATCATAGATGACCACATCCGTGGTGGGCGCGGGGTTCAGATACCGGATGACGCTGTGACCGCAAGCGGGACAGGTGAGTTCTTTCTGCATGGGTGCCTCCAGTGGCGCATGGTACGCCAGCAGCATGCCGGCCGCAAGCTCCATGTTCGACAGGAATTTCGACGTCCTCCAAGATGCGTCTTCCGTCCTTGACGACGGGACGGGGCTCAGGCCATATGCGGCGTGAAGCCCGCGGCCCGCAGGGCCTCCAGGCTGACGGCCCCCAGACGCAGCACGCGCAGGTCCGTACCGGCCAGCGGCTCCACGATGGTGGACGGCACGCCCCCTGCCGGGGCAGGGCCGCTGACCACCACGCCGTCGTCGGGCCCGGTCAGGGCCGCCAGCAGGCGTTCGTCCAGCTCGTCAGGCACGCGGGCGGCCGCCTGACCGCTGATGTTGGCGCTGCTGGCCGTGAGGGGCGCCCCGGCCAGACAGGAAAGCCGCGCCGCCAGCGGATGGGGCGTCAGGCGCACGGCGGCCTTGCCCCTGGGGTTCACCAGCTGCGGCGCCAGGGGCCGGCGGCCTTCCAGCGGCGTCAGCCGGGCGGTCAGCACCACGGTCAGCGGACCGGGCCAAAAGGCCGTCAGCAGCGCTTCGGGGGCCTGCTCCAGCGTCACATAGGGGCGCAGCAGCTCAAGGCTGCCCGCCAGCAGGGGCAGGGGCATATGGACGGGCCTGCGCTTGGCCTGATACACTCGCGCCACGGCCACGGCCTGGTCGGCACAGCAGCCCAGGCCGTAGAACGTCTCTGTGGGAAAGGCCAGCACGCCGCCATCACGCAATCTGCGGGCGGCGTCTTCTGCTGTGGATATCTGACACAACGATCGAGGAATCATGACAGGGAAACCCTTGCGCCTGCTCAGTGTGGGCAAACTGAAAGTACCGTTCTGGAAAGACGCCGCCGCCCACTACAGCCAGCGCATCAACCGCTGGCGGCGTCTGGAATGTGTGGAAGTCCGGGACGGGGACCCCGCCCTGCCCCAGGCCCAGCGCAACGAGCTGGAAGGCCGCCGCCTGCTGGAGGCCCTGGGCCCGCAGGACGTGCCCCTGGTGCTGGACGAGCGCGGCATCACCATGACCTCGCCCCAGCTGGCCCAGCTGCTGCAAAAGATCGACAACAACGCCATGGGCCGCGCCTGCTTCATCATCGGCGGCGCCTACGGTCTGGACGAGGCCGTGCGCCAGCGTGCCTGGAAGCTGGTCAGCCTCAGCAGCATGACCTTCCCCCACGAACTGGCCCGCGTGCTCCTGCTGGAGCAGCTCTACCGCGCGGAATGCATCATCCGCAAGGTGCCCTACCATCATTGATGCGGCCTGCGGGCAAGGAATCCGAGGAGAGGGCCCCCTCTCCTCAAGCATCTCTCAACGTCCGCCCTTCCCTACAGCACTTCGTAGATGCGGCAGAACACGTTGTCGTAGACCAGCTTGAAATAGGGCGAGATGGCCGGGTCCTGCGGGTTGCCCACCAGCAGGCGCACCATGAGCGAATTGTAGAGGTTGGCATCCATGGCCAGCTTCTCGTCCGTGATGCGGTTGAAGAAGAAGTGCACGTTGCGGCGCCCGGAAAGGAACTCCTGCCGCTGGGCCGCCGTGGCCCGCGGATGGCTGTCGAACCACTGCTGGATGTAGTCCCGGCGGGTGACGCCCGTCTCCTCGAACACGCTGATGGACGCCGGACGGATGGGCGTGGCGCTGTCGTCCAGCAGGACCTCGCCCTTGTCCAGGTTGTAGGCCACGGCCTGCGGCAGGATGGACAGGGCCGCGCCCTCTCCCTGCCGGGTCACGAAGTCCCAGTTGCCGAAATTGCTGATCCAGAAACCAAGGCGCAGCATCTCGAAACTGACCGTCACGAACTGCCGCCCCTCGCCTTCCACCAGTGCCGTTTCCGGCGAACGCAGCTTGTCCATGAGATCCTGGGCCTGCTGGGCATCCAGCCCGGCAAAGACCTCACTGGCCACTTCCTCGTCGAAGGGGTCCCGCCCCTTGGCGAACTGGCTGGTATAGCGGATGAGCTGGCGGGCGAAGCGGGGATTGTCCGTGCCCAGCACCGCCGCCGAAAGGTAGAGCGGCGCCCCGGCATTGCGGGCACCGTCCGCGATGGTGAGCCGCCGGGCAAAATGATGGGCCGCGTAGCCCCAGTCCCACCACAGCCAGAGCGTGGCATCCTTGGGCACCACGGTCTGGGCCCGGCTGAGCATCTCGGCATGGCGGCGGTTGATCATGGGGCCCTGCGACATGGCCGGGATGATGTTCACGAAGGGGGCCACCAGCAGCGCCAGCAGCAGCGCGGAGGTCAGGATGCCCGTCACGTTGGGGCGCAGCTTGCGCAGCAGGCGCTGGAGCAGCCAGTACAGGGGCAGGGCCAGGCCCACGGCCACGATGGGCGCGCCGAACATGACCATGCGGCCGCCCATCTTGGTGCTGAGCAGGCCCAGCGCCGCCAGCGGCAGCAGGAAGAGCGCGCCGGGACGGCGGAAGATCACCCACACGAAGCCCAGCAGGCCCAGGGCCGCGGCCTCATGCCAGGGATGGAAATAGGCCAGCACGGCCAGCAGGCCCAGGTCCTGCACTTCGGTGAGGGCCTGCCCCGCGGGCGGGTAGATGAGGGCCAGCGCCCCGCTGCCGCCTGAGACCTCGGCCTTCTTCATGTACAGGGAAAGCTGGTGGGTGATGGTCTGTAACAGCTCGCCCGACAGGAAGAGGAAGCCCACCCCCAGCCAGAGGAGGATGAGCACCCAGGGGCGGCACAGCCACTGGCGCAGGCGGTACATCTGACGGGCGCGCGTCCAGCCCGCGGTCATGAGCAGGGCGCTGAAGCCGAAGAACAGGGGGCCGCCCAGCGTGGGCAGGGCGTAGGCCAGCGAGCCCAGCAGCAGGAGGTTGCGGCGGCCGCGCGGCGCCATGACCAGGCTCATGAAGGCCAGCAGGCAGACATTGTAGCGGGTCAGATAGGGAAAGACCGAATGCCATTCCTGCGTCCACCAGGAGATGACGCCGGAAACGCCCAGCAGCACCACCCACTGCCAGCGCAGGGGATTGCCCAGGCGCAGGTCCTGCTCGGCCAGCGAGCTGCCCCAAAGGCGTTTGGCCGCGGCCAGACCGGAACCGACGATGAGCTTTTTCAGGATCAGCTGGGGCAGGAGCATGTAGCGCATGGCCCAGCAGGCAGGCGCCAGGGTCATGAGCAGGGGGAAGAACAGGGTCACGAGGTCCGTGTCATAATAGCCCAGCAGCGTACGGGCCAGGAAGCCCGGCGCAAGGCTGGTCAGCAGCCCCGCCGCCACACCGGCCTCCATGCTGCCCAGGGCCCAGACCCAAGCATAGACGATGACGGCCACGAAGCAGGAGAGCAGCGCCGGGAACCAGAACGCCACCGCCGCGGGATAGGTCCCCAGCAGGTCGGCCATGCCGCGCAACATGACGGCCATGGGATGCCCCACCGCATGGCCGAATCCTTCGGCACCGGCCACCCAATGATAGGCATCGTGCGTGGCCAGCAGCCATTCCGAGCCCAGACGGTATTCCGGGTCCTGCCAGCAGGGCCATTCCAGCATGCGCAGGGCAAAGGCCAGGCCCAGGGTCACCAGGCCCCAGAACAGACCGTGCAGCCAGAAGGTGCGGTTCTCAGCGGTAAAGTAGACGGAGACCGGTTTGTCCGTCATGCGGCTCTCCTTTGTGGCAGGGAGTTTGCGGCAAAAAGTAACGCGTATCCGAGGACACGAACAAAACGCGCGGGGAGGAGGAGCCTGAGGGAAGATGACCCTCTCGCCTTGGCGAAGGGGCCCCTCAAAAGATCGCTACCCTTCGGCTCTCCGGCGCAGGGCCCAGAACCAGCGGTGCACGTTGTCGGCCGTGTAGGCGAAGGACCCCACCAGCTCCCAGCCGTCGATGTCCCCGGCGGCGGGCGGTTCCTCGCGGGCCAGGATCACCACGATGCCGTTGTCGGCCAGATGCGGGGCCACCAGTTCCAGCAGCTGCGGCCAGGGCATGAAGGCCCGGCTGGTGATGCAATCGGCCTTGCGGGCCTGCTTGGGGAAAAAGTGCTCCACCCTGCCCCGGAAAACATGGGTCCCCGGCAGGGGCACGCGGGCCAGCACCGTGGAGAGGAAGAGCGCCCGTTTCTCGCGGGCCTCCACCAGCCAGCAGGTGCCGCGCTGCCAGGCCATGCGCAGGGGGATGGCGGGCAGGCCCGCGCCGGAGCCCAGATCCCAGCACAGGGGATCTTCGGGCAGGGGCAGGCCGTCGAGGAAGGTCGCCAGATGGAAGCTGTCGGCCACCAGGCGCTGCATGGCGTCGCGCCAGTGATGCGCGCCCACCAGGTTCATGGCCTTGTTCCAGCGGCAGAGCAGCTGCAGATATTCCGCCAGCCCGGGCAGGGCCGCCTCGGGCACCGTCACGCCCGCCTCCCGGGCGCATCGCGCCAGGGCGGACAGGGAGATGTCGTCGTGTTTCGCGTTGGGCTTCATGGGCCTTGTGTAGCCTCTGGCGGCGGGACTTGCAAGCTCTGGCGCTCTGTCGTAAAAAAGACGACTTTATACCGCTTGCCAATCCATTTTTGGAGTTATGAAAATGACATCGTGTGCATTGCTTTTTCCCGGCCAGGGCTCGCAGGAAGCGGGCATGGGCCGGGAGCTGGCCGAAGCCCGTCCCGAAGCCATGACGCTCTGGAAGCGTGCCGAAGCCATCAGCGGCCTGCCGCTGCGCGAGATCTACTGGGAAGGCGATGATGCCGCCATGAGCGACACCCGCGCCCTGCAGCCCGCGCTGACCGTGGTCAACATCAACCTCTGGCGCGAGCTGGCGGGCAAGGTGCGCCCCTGTGCCGCCGCCGGTCACAGCCTGGGCGAATTCAGCGCCCTGGCCGCCGCCGAGGTGCTGGATCCCGAGACCGTGCTGCAGATCGTGTCCCTGCGCGGCCGCCTCATGGCCGAGGCCGATCCCGACGGCACCGGCAGCATGGCCGCCATCCTCAAGATGAAGCAGGAAGACGTGGAAGCCCTGGCCCGCGAGGCCGCCGTGGAAGCCGACGCCCTGCTCATCGTGGCCAACTACAACACCCCGGCACAGTTCGTGGTCAGCGGTCACCGCGACGCCGTGGCCCTGGCCTGCCAGAAGGCCAAGGAACACTGTGGCCGCGCCATCGAGCTCAAGGTGAGCGGCGCCTTCCACAGCCCCATGATGGAAAAGGCCTCCCGCGAGCTGGAGCCCCTGCTGCGCAAGGCCGTGTGGCGCAAGCCGCAGTTCCCGGTCTACTGCAACCTGCACGGCCGCGCCGTCACCGACGGTGAAAGCGCCAAGGAAAGCCTGCTCAAGCAGATGACCTCGTCCGTGCTCTGGATCGAGACCGTGCGCAACCAGTATGCCGACGGCGTGCGCCGCTGGGTCGAAGTGGGTCCCAAGGCCGTGCTGGGCAAGATGGTGCCCGCCTGCCTCAATCATCTGGACGAGGCCGCCCGCCAGGAACTGCGGGTGGAACTGGTCAACAGCCTCGAAAGCGTGGAAAATTTTTCGGCGTAGGCGCGAGCCCCGCCTCAGGAGATAGGATACATGCGCGCTACTGACGTTTTGCGCTCTGCCCTCATGGGCATTGTGGAAGAGATGGGCCTCAACTGGCCCGCCAAAGCGGTCATCGAACCGCCCCGCGACCCCAAACACGGCGACCTGGCCGCCAACATCGCCATGCTGCTGGCCCGCGAGGCCCACAAGAATCCCCGCGAACTGGCCCAGGTCTTCGTGGAAAAGCTGCCCCAGCGCTGCGCCGACATCGAAAAGGTGGAAGTGGCCGGCCCCGGTTTCTGCAACGTGACCTTCAGCCAGCACTTCTGGCGCAAGACCGTGTGTGAAGTGGAAGCCGCCGGCGCCGCCTACGGCCAGAGCAGCGTGGGCCAGGGCCGCAAGACCCTGGTGGAATACGTTTCCGCCAACCCCACCGGCCCCCTGCACGTGGGCCACGGCCGCGGCGCCGCCGTGGGCGACAGCCTGGCCCGCCTGCTGCGCAAGGCCGGCTTCGACGTGGAGACCGAATACTACATCAACGACGCCGGCCGCCAGATGCGCATCCTGGGCCTTTCCGTGTGGCTGCGCGTGAAGGAACTGGCCGGCCGTCCCGTGGAATGGCCTGAAGACTACTACCGCGGCAGCTACATCATCGACATCGCCCGCGAGATGCTGGCCGAAGACCCCAGCCTGCCCGACATGGAAGACCAGGCCGGTCAGGACCGCTGCTACGAACGCGCCATGAACGAGATCCTGGACGGCATCAAGGCCGACCTGGCCGACTTCCGCGTGGAACACCAGCACTGGTTCTCGGAAAAGACCCTGGTGGAGAGCGGCGCCGTCAAGGCCGCCTTCGACGCCCTGACCGAAGCCGGGCACACCTTCGACAAGGACGGTGCCTTCTGGTTCGCCACCCAGGCCCTGGGCGACGACAAGGACCGCGTGCTGCGCAAGTCCGACGGCAGCCTGACCTATTTCGCCTCGGACATCGCCTACCACCACAACAAGTTCCAGCGCGGCTATGACTGGCTCATCGACATCTGGGGCGCCGACCACCACGGCTACATCGAGCGCGTCCGCTGCGTCTGCGACGCTCTTGGCTATCCCGGCAAGTTCGAGGTTCTGCTGGGCCAGCTCGTCAACCTGCTGCGCAACGGCAAGCCCGTCCGTATGTCCAAGCGCAAGGGCACCATGGTGACCCTGCAGGAGCTCGTCGACGAGG
>ERZ824598.3612-NODE-3612-length-12985-cov-5.980820_pt1 | contig 12985 bp, 7 predicted proteins | sample MGYA00519934_ERZ824598 | MGnify/ENA primary metagenome ERZ824598 (study PRJEB31778, sample SAMEA3449177) | human gut metagenome | biome: human gut; feature: human-associated habitat; material: faeces | place: United Kingdom | collected 2010/2012 ... | reverse complement strand
CTATCTGATCCTGGCGGCGCTGTGCGGCTTCATCGTCATGGTGGGCGAGCTGGCCCTGGGCCGCAAGACCGGCCGCGGCGTCATCAGCACCTATAAGATCCTCACCAAGCGCTTCAAGTGGCTGGGCTGGCTGGGTATCATCGCACCCTTCCTGATCCTGTCGTTCTACTGCGCTCTGGGCGGCTACTGCATCAAGTATGTCACCGTGAACCTGGGTAGCCTCTTCAACGCCGGCTTCGGCACCGGCGGCCTGGGCGGCGCAGAGGTGTTCGGCGGCCTGCTGACCAACCAGGGCGAGTCCGTGATCTATGGTCTGATCTTCGTGCTCATCACCCTGATCATCGTTATGTGCGGCGTCAGCAACGGCATTGAGAAGGTCTGTTCCGTGGGTATGCCCGCCCTGTTCATCCTGCTGGTGATCTGCATCATCCGGGCCTGCACCCTGGGCGGTAGCGACTTCACCGTGGCCGTTCTGCAGGCCGACGGCAGCACCGTGCAGCAGGTGATCCACAGCAGTGCCCTGGACGGCCTGAAGTATATGTTCCAGCCGGGCTATGTCACCAGCACCGGTTACTATGAGCCCGCCAAGGCTCTGGTGGACGGGGCCATGGTCGGCGCCGTTGCCGGTGTGCCCGTGGTCAAGCACGTCACCGAGATCCCCAACTTCATCAGCATCCTCGCCACCGCCGGCGGTCAGATGTTCTTCTCCCTGTCTCTGGGCATGGGCATCATGATCACCTACGGTTCCTATCTGGACAAGAAGCAGAACGTGGAGAAGAACGCCCTGGTCATCGTGGTGTGCGACACCCTGATCGCCCTGATGGCCGGTCTGGCCGTGATGCCCAGCCGCTTCGCCCTGGACGCCGCAGGCGCCGTGGGCGGCCCCAAGCTGCTGTTTATCACCATGCAGAACGTGTTCGACAAGATGGGCTCCATCGGCCCCATCTTCGGCATCCTGTTCTACCTGCTGGTGGTCTTTGCCGCCATCTCCTCCTCCATCTCCCTGCTGGAGGTCATCGTGGCCCACTTCGTGGATGATGCCCGCGACGCCGGTAAGGGCGACAAGCGCAAGCCTTATTCCATCCTGGCTGCCGTCGCTGCCGGTGTCCTGTGCGTGCTGGTGTGCCTGGATGGCCTGGGCGAGAACGGCATGGCCCCCGCCCATCTGCTGAACATCGAGGCCAGCGCCTGGAGCGACTGCTGGCTGGACTTCTTCGACTGCGTGGCCGAGGGTATCCTGATGCCCCTGGGCGCTCTGCTGATGTGCATCTGCATCGGCTGGGAGCTGGGTCCCCAGATCGTGGACGACGAGTGCTGCCTGGAGGGCAACCGCTTCAAGAGCAAGACCTTCTTCAACGTGTGCGTGAAGTATATCACCCCCATCATCATGATCCTGATTCTGGCCGGTCAGCTGGACAGCTTCTTCGGCCTGGGCTGGTTCTCCTGATGGAGCCAAACCTGTAAAAGCGTCATGGTTATCCGGAGGGTCCGCCAGTCGGCGGACCCTCCGGTTTGTATTTGGGGGGAAGTCTGGCTTTTCCGGGGCGACGCTTATGCCGCGCCGGTGGGGGAAGGGGACTGGTCGGACAGATACGCGTCCGCCACCGCCGGAACGTAATAGGGGCGATAGCACACGCCCTGCTCCCCGTCGTCACATTCCACCCAGAACACATAGTAGGGCATGAAGTACCGGTCCGTCTGCCGGGCCAGGTATTGCAGGTCCACCCGCTTGACCCGGTCCTCCCCCGGGAAGGGCTCCCAGGCGGACAGGTGCTGCCCCGCCGCCAGCCGCTGCCGGGCCTGGTCCGCAGTCACCAGCGGATAATCTCCCACCGTGTTGGCGTCGGACAGCTCCGGCCGGTACAGCCGGAGCTCACAGCTGCCGCCGGACAGCCGGACCCACGTTTTCAGGATGCTGCGCTGAAGGATGCCCTGGGTCAGGTCCTCCTCCGGCCGGTAGAAATACAGGGAACAGCCGCCGCTGTCCCGGGCGGCCATAAAGTACCGGGTCTGTTCCCCGAAAACGGCCCCATACTGCTCCAGCAGCCACGCCGCCGCAGCGTCAGGGGTCAGAGATGCCAGCTCCGGCCGGGAAAGCTTCACCCACAGCTCTCCACTCTCCCCCACGGTCACGGTGACATCCTTCCACGTCAGCGCCAGCTCCGTGGGACCCCCTCTGACGGCAAACGTCACGCCGCACTGCCAGGTCTCCCCGGCCCAGGCGTCCTCCATGGCGGCCTGCACCGTCTCGTCCGGCACCCGGACCTCCACGGCGGCCTGGGCCACGTCCGCCCCCGCCGCCGCCGCCAGCTGCTCCATGGTCCGCCGCAGCTGCGCATAGTCTCCGCCGCTGGTGCGGAAGCCGTTGGCCACGTCCATGCGGGTGGTGTTGCGGAACACCGGCAGGGCGGCAAGCTCCATGCCCTCCCGCCACGGTCCGCCGTCATAGGCGGCAAATTCCTCCGCCGACAGCGGGTAATCTCCCATGCCGCTGTAGTCCCTGTCGATGGTCAGCACCGGCAGGTCCCCGGGGTCCGGGGCGGGTTCCGCCGGGCGGCCTGCCAGCGCCCAGGCTCCCGCCGCCAGCAGCAGACACGCTGCCGCCGCGGCCAGCGGCTTCCATCGCGGCCTCCGCCGGGACCGGGCGGCCTGGGTCTCCTCCAAAAGCTCCTGGGGCAATTCATTCATGGCGTCGCTGAGCTGTTCCGGGTTCATACGTCAAAGCCCTCCTTTTCCAGATATGTCCGCAGCCCCTGGCGGGTGCGGTACAGCTGACTCTTGACCGCCGGTACGCTGATGCCGCAAACCCGGGCCGTCTCCGCCAGGGAGTCGGCATAGTAATAGCGGCAGAGAAACGCCCGGCGGGCGGGAAGCGGCAGCGTCCGGAGATAGTCGCCCACGGCCCGGCCCAACTCCCGCAGGTCCAGGGCCTCCTCCGGCGTGTCCCGGCCGGATACGCAGTCCCCCAGCTCCTCCAGGGACACGGCGTAGGCCGACCGCTTCACCCGGCCCCGGGCCCGCCATCGGTCGATGGACAGCTGCCGGGTGATATGGCCCAGATAGGTGGACAGCACCCGGGGCCGGTGGGGCGGCATGGAGCCCCATGCCCGCAGATAGGTGTCGTTGACGGTCTCCCGGCTGTCCTCCCGGTCCGCCAGGATGTGGAAGGCGATGGCCGACAGATACCGGCCATACTGCCGGTCCGTCTGGCGGATGGCCTCCTCATCCCGCTGCCAGTACAGGGTCACGATGTCGCGGTCCTCCATGGTGACATTCTCCTTTCGTGTTGCTTCTGCCTGTCATCCCGTCAAAAAATCCCGGCGGTTTCGCGGAAAAGGGGAAAAATTTTTGTATGCTGCCTCTATTATGCCGCCGGGGCCGGGGCCCGTCAAGACAAATGCGCCGAAAAAGGCTTGCCCAAACGCCCCCCCGGCTGTATAATGGAGAAAACAGTCACAGGAGGGCAAATAATATGGGAATCGTGGTGCTGGGCGCCGTTTTTGTGGACATCAAGGGGTATCCCACGTCCACCTATATCCCCGGCGGGCGCAATGTGGGCCGGGTGGAGCAGGTCCCCGGCGGCGTCAGCCGCAACGTGGTGGAGGACATCGCCAACGTGGAGTTGCGCCCCACGTTTGTGAGCCTGGTGGACGACACCGGCCTGGGGGCCGACGTGGTGCGCCAGCTGAAGAATCACAAGGTCAACACCGATTATGTCCTGCCCACCCCCGACGGCATGGGCACCTGGCTGGCGGTGTTCGACAACCAGGGGGACGTGTGCGCCGCCATCAGCAAGCGGCCGGACCTGCGGCCGCTGGTGGCCCTGCTGGACGAGAAGGGCGACGAGATTTTCCGGGACGCCGACAGCATCGCCCTGGAGATCGACATGGACAAGGAGATCGTCAAGCGGGTGTTTCAGTACGCCAAAAAATACGGCAAGGACGTGTATGCGGTGGTGTCCAACATGAGCATCGCCGTGGAGCGCCGGGACTTCTTGCAGCAGACCAGCTGCTTTGTCTGCAACCAGCAGGAGATGGGCATCCTATTCTCCGACGACTACTCGGAAAAGACTCCCGAGGAGCTGAAGGAGATCCTGGCCCTGAAGATCCGCAGCGCCCGGATCCCCCGGATGATCGTCACCATGGGGAGCCAGGGAGCGGTGTACGCCGACTGCACCGGGGAGCGGGGCGTCTGCCCCGGCCGGAAGGTGGATGTGAAGGACACCACCGGCGCGGGAGACGCCTTCTTTGCCGGAGCTACCATCGGCCTGACCTATGGCAAGACCCTGGCCGAATCCTGCGAGATCGGCACACGGCTGGCCGCCTCCACCATCTGCACCAGCGGCAACGTGTGCCCCCGGTTCCTGCCGGAGGAGTTCGGCCTGAACGTAGCGGTAACGGACTGAGGAGGGCGGCATGAAGCGGATCGACGAGTGCGGCAGCATGGCGGTGCTGACGGCCCTGCTGGTGGTGGGCATCCTGCTGGTGATGGGGGCCTACCGCATCTTCTCCTACCTGTGCGAAAACGCGGCCCTGGACGCCCGGACCTTCCTGCTGGGGGCGGCCTGCCTGTTGCTGGCAGTGGTGGGCTTTCTGCTGGCCCGCCGCAGCTTCCGGCGGCTCCAGTACCTACGGGACAACGAGGAATAAACAGGATCATAACGAGACTCCCCGGAGCGCGGCTTCGGGGAGTCCTGTATATTTATGTAGAATTATCACGGATACTTATGCCAGCCAAAAGGAAAAATTATCAGACGGACGGATTGTTTTTTACGCTAAAGGGTTATATAATGGTGAAAAATTTGCTGGCAAAATCCGGAAGTCTCTTGTATCTACCAGCATATTTTCGGAGCGCGCGGCCGGACGCCTCTGCCGGGGCCTGGGGCATAAGCCCCGGCGGGCAAAACGGACCGCGTGAATGTTTATTCAGGAGGAAAGATATGAAAGAAAACACCTTTGTACACCGGCTCCGCCGGAGGGCACTGTCTCTGTGCCTGGCGGTAGTCCTGGCGGTATCGCTGTGCGTTCCGGCACTGGCCGTCCAGAAGAACTACAGTGCCAGTGACTACGTGCAGCGGCTGAAGGACTCCGTCCGCGGCAGCGCCACGGTGGACCTGGACGCCGGAAAGGACCCCAATGAGGTGGTCCGGGCCATGGTGGTCACCGACGTGCCCGCCGCCGTGAAGCAGGCCGGCACCATGACCTACACCGCCGCCGTGCAGTCCGCCGAGGCCCGGACCCTGCGCTCCCAGGAGAGCGTCATCCGTCAGGTCCGGCGCATTACCGGCAACTCCGTTATCAACCAGTCCGGCTATCTGGTCAGCGCCTTTTCCATGGACATGACCCGGGCCCAGATGAAGCAGGTGGCTGCCCTGGACGGTGTGGTATCAGTCAGTGAGGTCACCACCTACAAGGCCCGGATGACCTCCGCCAAGGAAATGACCTCCGCCATGGAGCTGTGGAAGGCGGAGAACGGCGGCAGCACCGGCGAGGGGATCGTGGTGGCCGTCATCGACAGCGGCATCAACTACACCCATCCCGATATGCAGATGCGCCAGGACGCCAGGCTGAAATACACCAAGGCCGACATGGAGGCGAAGATCGCCGCCCTGGGCTACGGCAAGTATTACACCGACAAGGTCCCCTTCGGCTTCAGCTATGTCGACGAGGACGACATCAATAACCGCCAGGTCACCCACGGCCTGCACGTCTCCGGCATCGTGGCCGCCAACGGCGACGAGGAAAACGGCGGCGTGGCGGGCGTTGCCCCCGACGCCCAGCTCTTTGCCATGCAGGTGTTCGGCAGTACCGGCAGCGGCTTTAACGACGATATCATCCGCGCCGTGGAGGATTCCGTAAAGCTGGGCGCGGACATTCTGAACCTGAGCCTGGGCGGCACCGCAGGCTTCTACAGCGACGCGGACTATCTGCAAAAGGCCCTGGCCTATGCTGAAGAGAACGGTGCGGTGGTGTGCGTGGCTGCCGGCAACGACGGCACCTCCGCCTCCGACACGGGCGTCAACACCAACGACTGGGGCGTGATCGATACCGGCGCGGTGTCCAACCCCGCCACCTATCCCGGCGCCCTCAGCGTAGCCTCCGTGGACAACAGCATGCTGCGGGGCAAATCCGTGACCATCACCAGCGGCGAGGACACCGTATACAGCGGCGTGGTCATGGACTTCTCCCAGGGCAACCACACCGACTGGACCTCCCTGGGTGAGGTGCCCATTCTGGAGTTCGGCTACGGCGACCTGTTCGAGGACATTTTCCCCAAGCTGTCCACCCTGCCCGAGGGCCCCTATGTGGCGCTGGTCCAGCGGGGCAAGGACATTAGCTTCGAGGATAAGATCAACTATCTGATGGGCATGTGCCATGCCTCCGCCGTTATCGTGTATAACAACGAGGCCACCGACCAGGTGCCCACCAACGTGTCCGCCGAAAGCGCCAGCCAGTACACGGCCATGATGGTCAGCGGCAGCACCGGCGCCAGGCTCATGGAGCTGGTCCAGGCCGGGGCCACCGTGTCCTTCGACGGCCTGCACGACGTGGTGTATCCCAACGAGGCCACCGGCGGCAAGGTGTCCACCTTCTCCAGCTGGGGCTCCACCCCCACCCTGGACATCAAGCCCGAGATCTCCGCCCCCGGCGGCAACATTCTCTCCGTGTCCAAGGGCGAGAAGTACGAGGAGATGAGCGGCACCTCCATGGCCACCCCCTATGTGTCCGGCTGCGCCGCCCTGGTGCTGGAGAGCCTGCAGAAATCCCTGGCCGACGGCAGCCTGGTGCTGGGAGATACCAGCCTGAACACCTTCGCGAAGAACACCCTGATGAACACCGCCGACCCCATTGCGGACGGCAGCGTCATCTATTCCGTGCGTCAGCGGGGCAGCGGCATGATCGACCCCCTGTCCGCCGCGGAAAACCGCGTGCTGGTCACTTATAACGGCCTGGCGTCCGTGGCCCTGAAGGAAGTGGGCAGCACCGCGTCCTTCACCCTGACCCTGACCAACTACGGCGCCTCCGCCGCCGGCTACAGCCTGGCCTCCTCGGCGGTGTACACCGACGTTACCGGCCAGGACGGCAGCTACGCCATGGAGCTGTTGTCCGGCGCATCCGTGACCTTTGACAAGACCGCCGTCACCGTCCCCGCAGGCGGTACGGTTCAGGTCACCGGCACCCTGACCATCCCTGCCAATGCCGCCAAGAACCACTATGTGGAGGCATTTCTGCCCTTCGACGGCGATGTGGACCTGTCTCTGCCCCTGATGGGCTTCTACGGCGACTGGTACGGCTGCCAGCGGATCATCGACCTGCCCGCCTGGGACGACGGCAACATCATGACCGACTACTATGAGAATCTGCCTGTGACCACCGTGGCAGCAGGCGATTCCTATGCCGGCTTCGACACCGAGAGCATGACCACCGATCCCGACCACATTGCCTTCTCCCCCAACGGCGACGGCGACTTCGACACCGCCCAGCCCATTCTGGGCCTGCTGCGCAGCTCCCAGGAGATCACCGTGGACGTTCTGGACGGGAACGGCCAGGTGGTCCGCCAGATCAACCATCGGGAAAATGTAGCCAAGTACCTGGCCATCGATGCCAATGAGAGCCGCTCCCCCATCAGCCTGCTCAGCAGCGGCACTGCCGGCGACGGCACCTGGGACGGTACCCGCTACGACATTGCCACCGGCGAGTATGTCATGTGCGACGAGGGCCAGTACACCCTGCGCATCCGGGCCCGGATGCCCGGCAACGACCGGGTGGAGACCACTCTGCTGCCGGTGAAGCTGGATCTCACCGCGCCCCAGGTCCATATCACCAGCGCCGCCGTGGATGACGGCATGCTGTACCTGACCTACACCGCCCAGGACTACTCCGGCATTCTCAATACCGCTGCCGTGTTCGTCAACGGCCAGGAGGAGCTGGACTTTGTTCCCGGCAATGACGCCGCTTATAATGAGGAGACCGGCGAATACAGCGTGGTCCTGCCGGTGGAAACCTATCAGGACGGCCAGATGAACGAGATCGCCCTGACCTGCATGGACTACGCCTTCAACGGCACCACCGATATCCTGTACACCAATGCCCGGCTTGACGCCGCCGTGATGTTCTCCAACATCAACAACGACGACAGCCTGACGGTGCTGCGGGACATCAGCTACAGCGCCGACTATGATTATGTCGCCGAGAGCTATGTGAACATCACCGACTGCGTGGCCCAGATCCGCGGCATTGCCAGCAGCAGCGTCAGGAGGCTGACCGTCAACGGTCAGGAGGCTTCCTTCGATGAGCGCAACGGCTTCCGTCTGGCTCTGAGTGTGGAGGAGCCCGGTCTCATCACCCTGCATGTGGTGGCCTATGACGCCGACGGTAGCGTGGTGTTCCAGGCGGACAAGCCCGCCCTGTTCGACGTGCAGAGGCCCTCCGTCATGTCCTATGTCTGCGATAAAAACGGCGAGTGGGACAACAGCATGCTGTGGACCAGCGACCACACCATGGACGGCTATCTGCTGGCCACCAAGTATGCCAAGGACGACCTGGTGCCCATGATGATCCAGGTCACCGACGAGTCCCTGACCCGCATCACCGTCAGCTGGCTCACCGGCACCGTGGACGGCGAGACCTTCTCTGACTGGCTCATGGGCGCCGACGCTGCCGACGTGGATGCCGAGGTCCATACCCAGGAGATCTCTCTGGATTCCCGGGACGAGGAGGGCCGCATGTTCATGAGCTTCCCCTTCGCCTATAAGGAGTCCGTGTTCGTAGACGACGAAACCGGCGAGGTCTATGATTACAGCGCCTGGAGCCAGGTAGTCCGCGTGGAGGCCTATGACGCCGCCGGTCACCGCACCCTGCGCAACGCGCTGCTGTACGACACGGTATACGGCGAGAAGATGTACAACGAAGACGGCTTCAACGATGCCCGGTATTCCGACGGCACCATACGGGGCGACATTCTGGACCTGGATCCCCTGTGGAGCAACGAGTTGGGCGGCCTGTCCGATTCCCGCTTCCTCATCACCGATGATATGCTGGATGAAAACGGCAGCCTCCATGTAAAGGCCACTCTGGATCGGGATGCCAACGTGCTGATCTTCAACGGCAGCGAGTATTGGCCCGAAGAGGGCAGCCGCCAGGTGGAGTTCGACATTCCCATCCATGCCGGGCTGAATCTGACATACGTCAAGACCCTCAGCAGCATGTTTGCCGTGAACGACTTCGGCACCCAGTACAAGCTGTATCTGTACTACCTGCCGGATACGGAGCCCACGGCCCTGCGCTTTGACGACGCGCGCATCGCCGACGGCGCGGTGATCTGCACCAACCAGGAGACCTTCCCCATCACCGGCGATGTAACCCATCTGTTCGGCAACATCAGTCTGAAGATCAACGGCGACATTCTGATCTATCCCACCAACGACGTCAATGTTCTGGGCGATCCCATCACCCAGGTGTTCTCCTACGGTGCGCAGCTGCAGGAGGGCAAGAATGTGGTGACGGTGGAGCTCAGCGATGAGGCTACCGGCACCGCCACCACCGTGACCTTCACCGTGGTGAAGGATACCGCGGCCCCCGAGGCCCCGGTGATCGCCCAGGGCGGCGACGGAAAGGTGACCCTGACCGCCGCCGAGGAGGACGTGACCCTGTACTACAGCTATGACGGCACGGAGTGGGTGCTGTATACCGACCCCTTCGCCCCCACCGCCACGCCGGTGTATGCCAAGGCCGTGGACCGGGCGGGCAACGAAAGTGCCGTCAGCCAGCTGGCGGTGCAGGTGGCCGCCTCCCAGCCGGTGCAGACCGGCGACGCCGCCCCCGTGGCGGTGTACACCGCCCTGCTGCTGACGGCGGCGGCTGCCCTGGCGGCGGCCCCGATGCTGCGGCGCAGACGGGTGAAATAAACCCATACGCTTCCTTCCTATAAACGAGCGCACCCCCGGCCTCTATGGCCGGGGGTGCGCTCCAGCTTGTCAAAAAAGGGCGTGGCCCTTTTTTGACAAAAGGCTTGCAGTCTGCTGCGCGCATAATTTGTTCGCCATGGGCGAACAAATTCCACACTTGCAGACTGATACCAAAACCTGTTAAAAAGCTTGAAAAGCTTTTTATAGCACCGAAGGTGCGTCAGGTTTTGTATGGGACGTCACAGCGTGCCCTTGCACGCTGTGCGTGCGCGCAGCGCACGGGATTCCTGATTAAATTTTTTAATCAGGAATCAGTATGAGAAGTGTTTTTTGCGACGTACACGCCGCCGCAAAAAACGGATTGCACTTGATTTGCCGCCTGCGGGCGGCAAACTCTGCAAGGCTTTTGGGACAAGCCGCGTTTATTTCTCCATTTCCCGGGTAAGCTCCTGGTCCAGATGCACCGCGCCATAGAGGTTCTTGGCGCTGCACCCGGCCCGGCCGCCGCCGGCACAGGCGCAGGCGCACGCACAGGCGCAGCTGCTGGCGCAGGCGCAGTGTCCCCCGCCGCCGAAGCCGCCCCCTCCGAAGCCGCCTCCCCGGCTGCCGCCGCCGAAGCCGCCGCTGCGGGGCGGTTTCGGTTTTTCCCGGGTACCGTGGGAGCCGGGCCGGGGCCGTCCGTCCGGCCCCGCCGGATACCATAGGCCGCTGACGAACACATAGTGGGTGCCGAAGCCGCCGCGATATCCGTCGGAGGCCGCCGCCACCCTGACGATGAGGAACACCACCACCAGCAGGATCACCAGCCCCACCAGACCCAGGCCGCTGTCGTCCTGGTAATCCGGGTCATATCCCGGATCGTACCCCGGGTCGTTGTCCTGGGGCAGGTTGTCCCGGCTGCCCTCCTGGGCCAGCTGGGCGGGCCAGCTGTCGTACCGGACGGTAAAGTCCAGCTGCTGGCCGTGGTCCAGGTCCGTCAGGACCGCCGCATGGTCCCCGCCGGTATTTCCCAGGGAGTCCATGCCGTCCACCCCCGTCGGATCGTGCCAGGTCAGGGTCATCTGCCCCACCCGGGCCTCGTTGAACCAGCCGGGGGTATAGACATACTCCACGGAGCCGTCGGCCCCCAGGGTGTACATATACTCCTGAATCCAGCTGTAGGAGAACCGGAAGGTCTCCCCGTCGTCATAGTCCCGGTTGAAGTACACATACATATAGCTGTTGTCGAAGCTCAGGCGGTCGATGTTGTCCGTCAGGGCCTGCTCCTGGCGGATGCTGCCGTTGGGCACGCCGATCTTCACCCAGCTCACCGGCCCCTCCGCCAGCACCGTCCATTCCAGGGTCACCTGGATCCGCAGACTGCCGTCCTCGGTGTTGGGGGTCACGTCCACGGCATAGGACTCGATGCGGTCCAGGTCCTGGGCGAAGGCCGTATGTACCGGCCCCAGGGCCAGCACCAGGCAGAGGCACAGCATCGCCCGGCACAGAATTTTACGCATGGTCAGCGGCCCCCTTCCTGCCGCAGCTGGCAGATATGCTCCATTTTGGCGCTTTCCGCCCGGATGCGGCGGCATGGCTCGCCGTCCCAGATGCCGCGCCAGTCGTCGGTCAGCAGGTTCCCCAGGCCCGGGCCCTCCAGCCAGCTCTGGCAGGGCAGCACCGTGCCGTCCGGGGCCAGGGCCATGTTGGACAGGCACGCCCCGCAACTGGGGATCAGGTGCAGGCCCATGTCCCGGAGGGCCTCCTCCGGCAGCCAGCCGGGGCTGGTGAAGTCCAGCTCCATGCCCAGGCCGTGGGCCGTTTCCGCCGCCCGGCGGAGGATGTCCGTCAGCTCCTCTTGGCTCAGCCGGGTGGCCCGGCTCTCCTCCCCGGCGGCGGAGCCGGTGGGGATCAGCCCCGAACAGGTGACGTACCGCACCCCCAGGCCGTGGACGAACCGCAGGGTTTCGGCATAGTCCCGGTTCAGGCTGCACAGGGGCGTGTTCACCGACACGATCAGCCCCGCCGCCGCGGCATTGCGGATGCCCTGCACCGTGTCGTCGAAGCCCTCCGCCCCCACCAGGGCGTTGTGGACGTCCCGCCGGGCGTCGTACAGCGTCACCTGCACGCTGTCCAGACTGGCCTCAGACAGACTGCGGCACAGCTCCGGCGTCAGCAGGCGGCCGTTGGTGTTCAGCCGGGTGACGAACCACTGGGCCGCCTCCACCAGCTCCGGCAGGTCCGGCCGCAGGGTGGGCTCCCCGCCGGTGAAGGTCACCTGGGGGATGTTGGCCCGGCGCAGCTTCTCCAGAAGGGACTTCCACTGGTCCGTGGTCAGCTCCGGCGTTTCCCCCAGGGTCTGCCCGGCGGCGTAGCAGTGCAGGCACTTCTGGTTGCAGTGCCACCGGCCCTCCCGGGTCATGGCGCTGATCATCAGGTCCATCCGGTGGGGGGCGGACATCCGCCCGGCGTATTCGCCCAGGGAGAGGGCTCCCACCTCCGCCGGAGGCTCCTGCCCCCGGGCGATGGCCACGATGCTGCGGAGCATCAGCTCCAGGTCCCCCAGCAGAACGGCTTTCCCGGTGCCGGGATAGGTGCGGCGGGTGGCCTTCACCGCCGCCGAAAGCATGGACTGCCAGTCCTGCTCTCCGATCTCCCGGCCGCTCCAGGGCTCCAGCTGGTCCATGAAATTGGCCAGCAGGATGGCCCAGCTCAGGTTCAGGGGCACCAGCTGCGCCCCGTTCAGCAGCAGAAGAAACGGGTCGGCGGGGTCCTCCGTCCGGGGCGGGATCATGTGGATGCGCACCACGCCGGGACCCCGTGGATCGATGGTGATGTGGCGCACATAGTCCAGGCGGCTGCGGCGGTACCGCCGTTCCAGCCAGGTCATTTTTGCCATATTGCGTCTCCTTTTATGGGTAATGGGTTCGGGGGGTTCTGGGAACCATCCCGTTCCTACGCGGCAGGGCACATGTACAAGACATTCTATCGTTAAACACTCCGTAGAGCGGGGCCCGTGTCTGCCCACCGTCGTGCCAGCCGACTCTCGGCCGCTGTCGCGTCCGACAGCCGGGGCACATCCTCGAAATCGCCTCGCTT
>ERZ824598.3611-NODE-3611-length-12989-cov-15.205118_pt1 | contig 12989 bp, 10 predicted proteins | sample MGYA00519934_ERZ824598 | MGnify/ENA primary metagenome ERZ824598 (study PRJEB31778, sample SAMEA3449177) | human gut metagenome | biome: human gut; feature: human-associated habitat; material: faeces | place: United Kingdom | collected 2010/2012 ... | reverse complement strand
ACTTTCATCGGCAAACATACGCGCTGCCATATAGCGCAAAGCTCACTTGTGAGACGCAAAATCTTGCGTCTCTACTTTATTTGTACATACTTTCATAGGCAAACATACGCGCCGTCATATCGCGCAAAGCTAACTCGAGAGACGCAAGATTTTGCGTCTCTACTTTATTTGCACGCACTTTCATTGGAATACATCCGCACTGCCATATCGCGCAAAGCTCCTCGTGAGACGCAAGATTTTGCGTCTCTACTTTTACAATACACCTAAATAAACAAAACGAGGCGGCAACGAATAAACCCGCTTTAAAGCACACATAAAAACCGTATTGCACGCAATCTTACTGATGTCCGAATCGCGACCTCGGCTGACCGTATATTTATACATTCCCCACTGCCGCATGAATATTTATACACCACCAACTCCACGATACCCGTGTATTTGCCAGCCAAACGCCATCCGGGCGCAAATAAGCGATTCTCAGGCACTTCAGCCAAACCGTTGAGCGTCAGTCATTTGGCACGACAGACACCGCAGGACACACTTTATTGCCATGCGAAAGAGCCTCTTCCGTCACGCAGCAAAGGCTCTTCCGTATGGCGGAACGGTCTTTCCTACCCCACCGTAAAGCCTTTCCGGGAACGCAAAACAGGCTTTTCCACACATCCCGACAGGCTGTAATCACCCTCCACAGGCATTATCAGACTGCGGAAAAGGCTTTTCCGCACCTACTGACACATGGCGAACCGCCCCACCGCATTCTCTTTCACGATTTTGTTTTGTCAAAATAAAGTCAAGTCACAACTGCATATTTATGCAACTGACAGACCGTCGCAAGCGTCTTACATACTCACGTCATCCTCACGCAAAGCGCAGCCCCAACATGCGTGAACCTGCACAACGGCATGGTTATCCTCACGAATCACACCGCCGGACAGCATCCGGCGCGACGCCACTCTGTCCGCAGCACCCTACTCCACAGCCTCACATAAACAAAAAACCCCGATGCCTGAGGCACCGGGGAATGATGTTACACACATTAACGATTACTCACCCTTGGTGTTGTCGTTGAATGTTGCCACGCGGTTGAACTCTACCTGCTCAAACAGTTTGTCGGTAGCGCCCATACCCTTTGTGGAGAGTCGGTTAGCCGAAATCTTATACTTCTTTACGAGAGCCTTCTTTACTGCCTCGGCACGAGCCTCAGACAGCCTCTGGTTAAGCTCAGCCGAGCCTTCCGGAGAAGCATATCCCTTGATTTCAACCTTTGCGTCCGGATGGTTCTTCATGTAGTTGGCGATGAGCTCTATCGGCGCATACTGTGCCGGGTCGATGACACTCTTGCCCTGACGGAAGAGCACTGTCGGCTGCAGGTTGGTGGCTGTCGCAGGCTTTACATATACAGGCTGCTTGCTGTTCTTGCAGTCCTGCAGAGCCTTCTCGAGGTCAGCTATCTGACGGTTCTTTGCTTCCAGCTCTGAGTCCTTGCCGCTCAGCTCACCGCGAAGACTGTTCACCTTGGCGTTGAGAGCGTCTATCTCAGACTGGTCGCGCAGCTCTGCAATCTTGAAGTTATGCGTTCCGTTCGAGTTCTTGAACTTGTATACGATACCAGCGTTGAGCTGTACAAACGAACGGTCGATATCGTATTTCACGCCATCATAGCCCGCACCGTTGAGCCCGTAGTTGATGGACGGCTCGAGATAGAACTGCCACTGCTTGTCAGAACCGAAGTTGAAGGCGAAGTCGAGAGCCACCTTCGATGTGAGCACGTCAGTCTTGTAGGCTGACGAAGGATGTCCGAAGACATGTCCCCATCCGAATCCGTAGAGTGCGGAAACCTCAAACAGACGCGGTTCACCCTTATATCCGCCGAACCAGTTTGTGAGGTTCACCGTTCCGAGCAACGATGTGTTGAGATAGTTTACGAGCGTACCCGTTGTAGTACCGTTGGTGTTCTTGAAGTAGGCATTGCTCTCGGCAGCCAGTCCGAATACAGGTGTGAAGTTGCGTCCGATGCGGAGACCTGCATTGGGCTGGAGGTTCTTGAGCCATCCGTGTCCAGTTGTGGCAGTCGCCACACCGCCGTTTATGCCGATATAGAAGTTGTCGAATGTCTTGCTTTCAGTCACCGTCTGGGCAGAAACCGATATTGCCGATGCAATGACCGCTGCCATTAAAAATAATCTTTTCATCTTTCCAATAATTTAATTTGGTTTGTAAATAAATGCTATCCGCAAATAATCAATTCACTACAAAGAAACGAAAATAATGGATACGCTCCAAGAATAAACGTCAAAAAAATACATTTAAATTCGAAAAATATTATAATTGGCACGATGCCGGAAGCATTTTCGGAAAATATGAATAACCGGTATGACAATATGAACACATGCCTTCAGCACATGCAGCACAAAAAAACAGATGCCTCCCGCAACAATTCTGTCTGCCGGAGGCATCTGAGCCGGTTAGTTCATATAAGTTTGTGAGTGTCCTGAGCACGCTCACCGGACGGTATGTCCCTCCACGCTCAGCGGAGCACTACCTTCCTTCCGTTCACCACGTACAGTCCGGACGAAAGTCCACTAACGTTGGTGCTTCCGTCCACCTTGCCCGAAAAGACCTCTTTTCCGTCCGCCGTCACCACGCGCACGTCCACAGGCGAGGAGGCAGAAAGGGTTATGGTGTGGTCTGACGTGCCGACGCTGAGCTGTCCGTCACCGTTCCCTTCCACACCGACTATGCCCGAGGAAGTGTTCTTCACAAACACAGCCGCATTGTTGCTCTGTGCCAGATTGGCTATCTCTCCGGCTTCAAGCTCTTTGAGCGGAGAGTATATCTCAAGACTCGACTTGAGCATCCGTCCGCTGACAAGAGCCTCGACCTCGTCCGGATTGAACGCCGACCGCCAGAAGAACAGTTCGCCCAGAGTGCGGCTTGCGCTGCCCGAAGCGTCGCCCACGGTCATCTTGCCCGGAGTGAGACGCTCGGCAAGCTCGCCCGCCTGACTGTCGTCCACATAGAGGATGACACGTTTCTGCGCATAATAGTGAGACACTGTCACTGTGTGCCATGCTCCGTCGTCCACAGACACATTGCCTTCAATCTGATTGCCCTGATATGACGTGTATCTCACGGTGCCGTCAGCGGTTATGTCCACCTGACCTATGACGCTTCCGGCAGAGTTCTCCACAGTGAACAGACGTCCGGCATCGCCGCCCTTGAACCTTATGCTCACCGTGAACGGATGCAGGATGTTCTCGCCACGGAACTCTATCACGTCACCTCCCGAGAGCGTTGCCCCGCCGCTCATGTCGCGTACCGGCTGCGGCTTTCCGTCCTCGAGAGCGTCGAACAGCGACGGCGGCATGGCATAGAAGAACTCGTTGTGACCGTTGGTTGTGGGATGCGCGTTGTCCGCCATATATCCCGTCGCCCATTTGCCGGTGCCGTCGTCTATCGCTCCGAGCGTATTCACGGACGGCACATCCCATTCGTGTATCAGGAGATTCATGCGTTTGATGTACCTGTAGTCGTCAAGGGTGTAGTCTCCGCGCGTATAGTTGTTCATCACAACCGGTATCTTCCCGTCTTCGCGCACCTTTCTTATTATCTTCTGCATGTTGTCACTGAACTTCTGCATGAGTGCCTGTTTGTCGGAAGCCTCATGTATGCCCTCATTTCCCATGGACAGACCTATGATGACATAACGTCCGAAGTCGTGTATGAGCTCGTCGTAACGGTCGAGCAGGTTCTGCGTGTTGTTTCCTCCTATCGACACACCCGAAACGGTGAAAGGATTGTCGCTCTGCTTTCGCTGATAACGTGTGCGCATCAGGTTACCGTAAAGATAGGCATAGCCATGGAAGTCGGTGGCTCCCTGTCCGTTGGCTACGGATGAGCCGAACACCGAAATCTTATACTCGTCTATCGGCGCGTCGAGAGAGAATACATAATTGTTCATGTCGAGCGACACGGTGTATGTGCCACGGTTGAGACGTATGTTCTCCACGCTGTATCCCTCAGATGCCATCGCCACCTTGTCGCGGCTGCCGGACAGACGCTTCACAGCCAGCTCGTCGCTGTTGTTGAATGCGAAATAGAAATATTTGTCGGAGAAGAGGAATACATATCCTTCGTTCATGTCGACCTCCGAACGCCACACTCCGTTGCCGGCATACTCCACTGTCGTACCGTCAGGGACGATGTTGCCCTTCACATAGAGCACGAGAGGCGTTACGCTGTACTCATTATTGCGCGAGTCGTATCTCACACGCACCACCTGTGTCTCTGTCACCTCGATGGGGGCTCCGCCCTCGGCAAGACCGCCTTCTGTGTCAGCCGCACCGAGCGTCACCCGCTCTCCGTTTGTGTCGGTCGCGCTGATGCTGTATGTGCCCGGCTGCATACGCAGATACGCCTCGAAGATGCCGGTACGGCTGTTGTCACGACGCAGTTCGCGCATTGCCACATCCTTGCCGTCCTCAGACGCTGTGCCGGTGATGGTCATCGACCTGTACTCTCGCGGGTCTGCGGGGCGTTCGCCACCCTCATACTCCTCTATCTTAATGATGTTGACGTGTGCCATTCCTCTCTCGCGCTTGAACGTGAAGAGAATGTTTCCGTCCTTGTCCGGATAGATATAATCGCTCACGGCGACATTCCTCACATTGCCCTGTATGGCTTTTCCCTGAGTGTCGAAGCCTCCTATGCACCGTCCTGTAGTGGTGAGCCATGTGCTCCACGAGCTCTGTCCGTCCACAGTATAGATGCTGTTGCGGTCTGTGGTCTCGTTCACGATGCGGCTTCCGAATATGTGCAGCTTGTAACAGCGGCTTTTGTCCAGTCCGGAAAAGCGTATCTGACGCTCGTTGTTGTCGTTCACCCACACGTAGTCTTCGGTCGCTGTCTGTATGGCAAGGTCTCCGAGGTTTTCCTCCGTCGGGTTGTTCACGCCTCCGGCGTTCACCCCGTTAGTCTCCATCATCTGCAGAGTCTCTGCCGTAATGCCCGTTGCGGCGTTGTCGGAGTTGACGAGATTAAGTTTCGTTCCCTTTGGTATCTGGTTGCTCGAAGCCCTTCCGGAGGTGAGATTGTTCCAGTAATTGCCGTTCCTGTCGGCTCCCACGGTCTGGTGTCCGCGCGAGTTGTTGTCGGTCTCGCCAAGGTCTATGTAGATGCGCTGCGCCAGACGAAGGTTTGTGTTGGGCCTTTCCAGTCCGTCAATCTCCTCTATCTTCATGGCGTTGACGTGCACCATACCGTTGATGTTCTTCTTTATTATCGTGAAAGTTATGTTTCCGTCTCTGTCGGGAAACACTATTCCGCTTTCCAGTATCTTGTTGTTGTTGCCGTTGTATCCGCCGTCTCCTATGCCCTTTCCCGACATCTGATGGAATCCGCTCCAACTGTTCTCACCCCGGAACAGGAATTCCGCAGAGCGCACTTCCTCCGTGTTGCGGCTTCCGAAAGCATGGAAACGGTAGCCTTTATTCTTGTCAAGGCCGCGGAACGTTATGAAATTGTAGTTCTGGAAAGACTCGAGGAAGATGTAGTCTTCGGTAGCCGTAGCCACGGCAAGGTCGCCGAGAAGTCCGGCAGACGGCGAGATGAGTCCGCCTCCTCCGCTCAGTCCGTTGGTCATGAAACGGGTGTTTATGAACACACTGTAACCGGTCGGCTCGTTCCTGGAGTTCACTACGTCGAACGAAGTGTTCGGATAGAGATAGTTGTTGCCCGAACTTTTCACATTGGTCCAGTAGTTTCCGTTGGCGTCCGCACCTGTTGTCTGGTGGCCGCGCGAATCGTTGTCCGGTTCCCCGAAGTCTATGTACATTGTCTGGGTGGTGTTCTGCGCACAGACATAATTGAACAATGGAAGCATGGCCATTGCTCCGCAAATGAGTAATTTCTTATACATGTATAGCAGGTTTTTGGTTATGTTATTATCAGATTTGACTCTACAAAGTTATAACTTTTTGTCATTACGGCAATATAAAAGCCACATTATTATATTTATTTTATTACCCGCGCATAACACATCGATGACAACCGCAGGCACACAGAGTCAATCCGCGCATGTGAACATCCGCAGGCTACGACACCGGAAAACGTCTGTCATGGCAAAAAAAAGGTGCCGGAACAGACATACCGCACAACAACCGTATGCCGTATGCTGTTCTGACACCTTATTATATATATGTCTCTGCCTGTCAGACAGGCGTCGTCCGTCAGACAAGAGACACCTTACAGTTTCTCAATCAGCTTCATTCCTTCATCCACAGCCTGCATGTTGAGGGGGATGAGGGCGTGATGCCGTTCGGGCAAAGTCTTGTAAAGAGCCGAGTTCAGACCCTCCGTGCTCACTACAGGACAAACCTTAAGCAGACCGCCGAGGATTATCATGTTGAATACCTTGGCGTTTTTCATCTCCGCAGATTTCTCCATCGCGTTGATGCGATACACAGAGATGTCCTTGCGGGTGGGCGGATTGATTATTCCGAAAGAATCGTATATCAATATGCCACCGGGCTTCACCTTCGGCTCAAACTTGTCGAGAGAAGGCTGGTTGAGCACTATCGCCACGTCGTAATGGCTGAGAATGGGTGATGAAATGCGCTCTTCGCTCACAATGACAGTGACGTTTGCCGTTCCGCCACGCTGCTCCGGACCGTACGCCGGCATCCAAGTGACCTCCTTGCCTTCCATCAGTCCCGAATAAGCAAGTATCTTGCCCATTGACAAGACACCCTGTCCTCCGAATCCGGATATTATTATTTCTGCTTTCATTCGTTTGTCGTGTCTTTTAAATCACCCTTTGGATACTGTTTGAACATGTTCTCTTCCATCCACTCGTTTGCCTTCACCGGTGTGAGCTTCCAGCCGCTGTTGCATGTCGCGACAATCTCAACCAATGACGAGCCCTTGCCTGCCATGGATGCCTCGAAAGCCTTTCTGATGGCTTTCTTTGCCTGTTTTATCGCCCCGACAGTGTGCACGCTCTGGCGCGAGACGTAGCAAGTGCCGCGCAGAGTGGCGGCAATCTCGGTCATGTTGAGCGGATAGCCGTGCAGCTCAGGGTCACGTCCGTAAGGACAGGTACTTGTCTTCTGACCTATGAGAGTGGTTGGAGCCATCTGTCCGCCGGTCATTCCGTATATGGCGTTGTTGATGAATATTATGACGATATTCTCTCCGCGGTTGAGCGCGTGGATGGTCTCGGCTGTTCCGATGCAGGCAAGGTCGCCGTCGCCCTGATAGGTGAAGACCATCCGGTCGGGCCAAAGCCGCTTGATAGCTGTTGCAAGTGCCGGTGCGCGACCGTGCGGAGCTTCCTGCCAGTCGATGTCAAGATAACGGTAGGCGAACACCGCGCAGCCCACCGGACACACTCCGACAGTCTTGTTCTCCATCCCCATCTCCTCAATAACCTCTGCCACCAGCTTGTGCACAACGCCGTGCGAGCAACCCGCACAGTAGTGCATCTGGGTGTCGTTCATGAGCTTCGGTTTGCTGTAAACCAGATTCTCAGGTGATATTATGTCATTCATGCCAACTTCTCCTTTATTGCGTTAACTATTTCCTCCGGCTCGGGAACAATACCGCCAAGACGACCGTAATGCTCAACCTTCACCGTTCCGTTCAATGCGAGACGCACATCCTCTACCATCTGACCGGCGTTTATCTCTGCGACAAGCACTCCCTTGCAGTCTTTAGCGACCGAGCAGAGAGACTTCTTCGGGAATGGCCATAAGGTGATGGGGCGGAACAGACCGGCTTTGATGCCCTGTTCACGCGCCAGCTCGATGGCTTTCTCCGCCACGCGCGCGGCACTTCCGAACGCCACTATGACATAATCCGCATCGTCGGTCATCAATGTCTCGTATCTGACTTCGTTCTCCTCTATCTGCCTGTATTTCTCCTGGAGATGCAGGTTGCGCTGTTCCATTATCTCAGACTTCAGCTCGAGCGACGTGAGAATGTTTGGCTGACGGTCCGCGCTGCGTCCTGTCGTCGCCCAAGGACATTCCTTCAGAATCTGCTCCTCTGTGCGTCTGGGCTTCTGCGGAGGCAGAACCACCTTCTCCATCATCTGTCCGATCACTCCGTCGGAGAGAATCATGGCAGGATTACGATACTTGAAAGCCAGTTCGAAAGCAAGGTCCACAAAGTCAGCCATTTCCTGAACCGAGTTCGGAGCGAGCACAATGACATAATAGTCACCGTTTCCTCCGCCCCTCGTTGACTGGAAATAGTCGCTCTGCGACGGCTGTATTGTCCCCAGTCCGGGACCTCCGCGCTGCACGTTTACAAACACTCCGGGTATCTCCGCGCCCGCCATATATGATATACCTTCCTGCATGAGTGCCACGCCCGGGCTTGACGAGGAGGTCATAACCCTCTTTCCGGCTCCTGCCCCGCCGTAAACCATATTGATGGCAGCCACCTCGCTTTCCGCCTGAATGACCACCATGCCGGTCGTTTCCCATGGTTTCATTACCGACAACGTCTCGATTATCTCGCTCTGAGGAGTTATCGGATAGCCAAAGAAGCCATCTGCGCCGCATCTGACGGCGGCGTGGGCAATGGCCTCATTGCCTTTCATAAGTGTTACTTCATGTTGTGCCATAGAACTCAATCCTCCATTTTTTTCTTGTAAACCGTTATACATCCGTCGGGACAGACTATTCCGCACGACGCACAACCGATGCAGTCGTCCGGACTCACCACCTCGGCGAACGGATAACCATGCACATTCACCTTCTTGCGTGCCAAAGCAATAACGTCTTTCGGGCAAGCCTCCACGCAGAGCGAGCAGCCCTTGCACCGGTCGGTATTTACAACAATAGCACCTCTAAATTTTCCCATTGTCCTTATGTTTTTAATATGTGGCAAAACCGCCAACGCCATTCACCTGTGCAGTCAGGGCGCAAGAAGTCCGCCACATGGTTTTTCCTCATGGATTATATATATCCTTACAGTAGAAATCAAGGATATTCTCAACCATCTGTTTTGCCTCTACCGCAGGCGACTGAGGGTCAAGCTCTATTGCCTCATTATAATTCTCGATGGCATGCTTCCAGTCGCCGCGCTGCCGGCACTCGTTACCGAGCCTGTAATACTCTTCTGCCGTCACTGTCTGTAATACTCTTTTTTGCCTGCGGCAAGCGTGTTCTTCATGAGCGAGCATATCGTCATGGGACCCACTCCACCCGGAACAGGCGTTATGAATGAACATTTCGGAGCCACCTCATCGAACTTCACGTCGCCGTTGAGTCTGAATCCGCTTTTGCGTGAAGCGTCCGGCACACGTGTCGTTCCCACATCGATGACAACCGCGCCCTCCTTCACCATGTCGGCGGTGACAAAGTCCGGCTGTCCTATAGCAGCGATGATAATGTCAGCCTCACGGCATTCCTCCTTCAGAGTCTTCGACCGTGAATGGCACACCGTTACCGTTGAGTCGCCATACTGCTTCTGCATCATCAGCTGCGCCATGGGTTTTCCCACGATGTTGCTGCGTCCGAGGATGACGCACTTCTTGCCCGAAGTCCCGATATTATACCTCCGAAGCAGTGTCAGGATGCCCAGTGGAGTGGCTGAGATGAAGCAAGGCAGCCCTATCGCCATGCGTCCCACGTTTATCGGATGGAACCCGTCAACGTCCTTGCGATAGTCTATCGCCTCTATTATCTTCTGCTCGTCGATGTGCGCGGGGAGCGGCAGCTGCACGATGAATCCGTCCACATCCTCATCCCTGTTGAGTCTGTCGACGCACCCGAGAAGTTCCTCCTCCGTCACATTGTCCTCATAACGTATGAGTGTCGACTTGAATCCGCACTGCTCGCAGGCAATGACCTTGTTCCTGACATAAGTCTCCGAACCACCGTCATGCCCCACGAGCACTGCCGCCAGATGCGGTTGTTTGCCGCCTCCGGCAACTATATTCTTAACCTCTTCGGCTATTTCAGCCTTTATGGCCGCAGCCGTTGCCTTTCCGTCTATCAGTTGCATAATGAATATTTAAAATTTAGGCATACCCTTCATACGTCCCATCATGCCAGCCATTTTACTCATAGAGCCACCTGTCACCATCTTCATCATCTTGCGGGTCTGGTCGAACTGCTTGATGAGACGGTTCACATCCTGGATGCTCGTGCCGCTTCCCTTAGCTATGCGCATACGTCTGCTCTGGTTGAGAATCTCCGGATTGGTGCGCTCTTTAGGCGTCATGCTGCGTATGATAGCCTCGATGCCCTTAAAAGCGTTATTGTCTATGTCAACATCTTTCAGAGCCTTGCCCACTCCCGGAATCATCGCGGCAAGGTCCTTTATGTTTCCCATCTTCTTTATCTGTTCTATCTGACCGAGGAAGTCATTGAAGTCGAACTTGTTCTTCTGTATCTTCTTCTGCAGCCTGCGGGCTTCCTCCTCGTCGAACTGTTCCTGTGCGCGCTCCACAAGACTCACGATGTCGCCCATGCCAAGTATGCGGTCTGCCATTCGCGAGGGGTGGAACACGTCCACGGCATCCATCTTCTCGCCCGTACCTACGAACTTTATAGGCTTCGTGACAACCGAGCGTATGGACAGCGCGGCACCTCCGCGTGTGTCGCCGTCGAGCTTGGTGAGAACCACTCCGTCGAAATCGAGACGGTCGTTGAACTCCTTCGCCGTGTTCACGGCGTCCTGACCCGTCATGGAGTCGACCACGAACAGAGTCTCGTCAGGATTGAGTTTTTCCTTCAGATTGGATATCTCGTCCATCATCGCCTCGTCCACTGCGAGTCGTCCGGCTGTATCCACAATCACCACATCGTTGCCTTTTGCCTTCGCCTCGGCTATGGCGTGCATGGCAATCTCCACAACATCGGTGTTGCCCGGTTCCGAATAGACAGGCACTCCCACCTGCTCGCCCACCACTTTCAGCTGTTCTACGGCAGCCGGACGGTAAACGTCGCACGCCACGAGCAGCGGTTTGCGGTGCTGTTTGTTGCTCAGCATGTTGGCGAGTTTTCCGCTGAAGGTGGTCTTACCCGAACCTTGCAGACCACTCATGAGTATTATCGCCGGTTTGCCTGTGAGGTGCAGCTCCGCCGCCTCGCCTCCCATGAGCTCGGCAAGTTCGTCGTGCACAATCTTCACCATGAGCTGGCTGGGCTTCACAGCCGTCAGTACATTCATTCCGAGTGCCTTCTTTTTCACCTCGTCGGTGAAGCTTTTTGCCACTTTGTAGTTCACGTCGGCATCGAGCAACGCTCTTCTCACGTCCTTAAGAGTTTCGGCTACGTTTATTTCGGTTATCTTTCCTTCACCCTTGAGAATCTTGAAACTGCGTTCAAGTCTGTCGCTTAGATTTTCAAACATATTTGTTCCGGTGTTGTTATTTTTTCATTGATGTTTATCAGCCTGTCAATCCCCGCCGCTCCAAAAAGCCCGGAATGTGACACGGCTGATTACAAAATTAAGTAATTATAATGAAAAAGACCAACTAAAACAGGGTATTTAAAATATTTTAAAACACTGCCGGTGAAATTGCGCACACATGTGCTTGCGGTGTGCATAAAAAAGCCGTCAACTCACTGCAATACACCGTTTTGACCGCCGGACTACCGCCGTCACGGGAATGCGGTGACGCTCACGGTCCGGAACTGAATCTCACCACCAGAGGCAGATGGTCGCTGTAGCCGTCGAGCCACCGCGGTCCGAGATAGTTGCGGCGCGGCTTCACACCACCGTAACGTCCGTCCTCCTCTATCAGAAACGCCGCGTCCTCCACCCTGCAACCGGCAAACCGCCGTGCGAGCGTGCCGCTCACGAGCACATGATCAAGACTGCCCCAGCCTCCATGATAGCGGTAGGTGCCTTCCGCCCCGTTGCGTCCCACAGCACCGTCGGACACGTCTGTGAACCCTGCCCCGCACACTGTCGCCACACATCCCTTACCCGCATACTCGTTGAAGTCGCCCGCAACAATGACGGGCGCGTCCGGAGACAGAAGGCGCACAGAGTCAGCCAACGCCACGACAGAACGCGCCACAATATCCCGGTAGCGGTCGGTCACACGCACGCCCGACCTCCGGCTCGGCATGTGAGTCACAATAACGTGGAGCGTATCGCCGTCTGCCGTCATTCCGCAGACATAGAGCAGGTCGCGCGTAGGGCGCATGCCGTCTGGCGGAGAAATCCTTACGGTGCGGTGGTTTATCATCGCGAACGAGAAGGGAGAGTACATCAGAGCCACGTCTATGCCACGCTCGTCGGGCGAGTCGGTCATGACATACTCGTAGCGTGCGCTTCGCAGGAGCGAGCGTCGGGTCAGATCGCGCATCACAGTGTCGTTCTCCACCTCGCACAGAGCCACCATGTCGGGCAGCTGCCACCCGTCCTGTCCGTCGCCACACGCAAGCACAGCCTGCCCGATGTGGTTGAGCTTGCGCCAGTAGCGTGTGCGTGTCCAGCGGTAAGAGCCGTCGGGCAGAAACTCGGTATCATTCTTCAGGGAGTCGTGATTGCAGTCGAACAGATTCTCGCAATTAAGCTCGACAAATGTGAAAAAGGTAGAAAAGAGCAGCAGTAACGACATAGTGTGATCATTCAGGTTTTATTTTGATGCTTGCGACCGCAACGGAATGCGTTTGCCGCACGGCTCCGCGAGTCACCGCAACAGTGTTTTTAATTTTGCAGATATAGCGAGAGGCGAGAGCAACGACAAAGAGGGAAAAACTTGTTTTTACGTCTTTGGCACTGCCGAGCCGAATCCTACATTATGCAAATGTAGTGAGAGGCGAGAGCAACGACAAAGAGGGAAAAACTTGTTTTTACATCTTTGGCACTGCCGAGCCGAATCCTATATTATGCAAATGTAGTAAAAATAACTCTTCACTACCCTTTCCCCACGTTGTTTTTTTATAAAAATAATGATGGCGTCCGCCCTGTAGAGACGCAAAATCTTGCACTGGTGTCCCAAGAAAAAATTAACAGTTGATTTT
>ERZ824598.3608-NODE-3608-length-12997-cov-4.503245_pt1 | contig 12997 bp, 12 predicted proteins | sample MGYA00519934_ERZ824598 | MGnify/ENA primary metagenome ERZ824598 (study PRJEB31778, sample SAMEA3449177) | human gut metagenome | biome: human gut; feature: human-associated habitat; material: faeces | place: United Kingdom | collected 2010/2012 ... | reverse complement strand
TAAGGACAAAACGATTTCGAGTCGTTCTCGTTACGACCGCTTCGATACATCTCCATATATTAGCCTTTACAGTATAGCAAAAAAGCGGTTTTCCGTCAACACTTTTCTCCCGTTACGGCACGGCTGCAAGCCATACGCAGCCGGGCCGTTTTGCGTTTTTGGGGCAGAAAGCGCGGTTTCTTTGCAAAAAAGGCTGTTCTTTTGGGCGGGAGCCGAGTATAATAGGAACGATATTTTTCAAATTTGAAGTATAGAGGAGAGCATTCCAATGGCACAGGCAAAACAAGATATGGGCACCGGCAGCATCAAAAAGCTGATGCTGCAGCTCATGATCCCCGCCGTGGTGGCGCAGGTGGTGAACCTGCTGTATAACATCGTGGACCGCATTTACATCGGCCACATTGCGGGCATTGGCGCGGCAGCGCTGACCGGCGTGGGGCTGTTCACACCCATTCTGATGCTGCTGAACGCTTTTGCCATGCTGGTGGGCGCAGGCGGTGCGCCCCGCACCGCCATTGCTCTGGGGCAGGGGGACAGGCAGCAGGCCGAAAAGATCATCTCCAACAGCTTTACCATGCTGATGTTCTTTGCCGTGGTGCTGACCATTGGCTTCTATGCCGGGGCACCGGTGCTGCTGCGGCTGTTCGGTGCCAGCGATGCCACCCTGCCGTACGCCCTGAGCTACAGCCGCATCTACATTGCAGGCTCGGTGTTCGTGCTGGTGGTGCTGGGCATGAACCCTTTTATCACCACGCAGGGCTTTGCCAAGACCAGTATGCTTACCACCGTGATCGGCGCGGTGATCAACATTATCCTCGACCCCATCCTGATCTTCGGGCTCGGGCTGGGCGTGCGGGGCGCGGCCATTGCCACGGTGCTCAGTCAGGCCGTGGGCGCGGCATGGATCATCCGCTTTCTCACCGGCAAAAAGACCATCCTGCGCCTGCGCAGAGACTACCTGCGCCCGGAAAAGCAGATCATTCTGCCGGTGCTGGCGCTGGGCATCTCCTCGTTTGTGATGCTCTCCACCGAAAGCCTGCTTTCCATCAGCTTCAGCTCCAGTCTGGCGCGGTACGGCGGCGATGTGGCTGTGGGTGCCATGACCGTCATCACCAGCGCATCCCAGCTGTGCACGCTGCCCATTCAGGGCATCTGTCAGGGCGGACAGCCGGTGATGAGCTTCAACTTCGGCGCAGGCAAGAAGGCCCGCGTCAAGGAAGCCTTCCGTTTTCAGCTGACGCTGTGCGGGGCTTACACCTGCTTGTTCTGGCTGTTGATGATGCTGTTTCCCGGCGCGGTGGCGGGCATTTTCACCTCGGACACCGCACTGATCCAGTACACCACGTGGGCCATGCGCATTTACATGGCGGGCATTTTTGCCATGGGCTTCCAGATCGCCTGCCAGCAGAGCTTTATGGCGCTGGGGCAGGCTAAGGTCAGCCTGCTGCTGGCCTGCCTGCGCAAGATCATTCTGTTGATCCCCCTCATCTTCATTCTGCCGCATGTTCTGCCGGATGCAGTGTTCGGCGTGTTTCTGGCCGAGCCGGTCAGCGACATTCTGGCCGCCACCATCACCACCATCACCTTCTTCTCCCGCTTCAACGGCATCCTGGAACGCGGTGCGGCAAAGGTCTGATGTCTGCATAAAAATAACGCCTGCCAACTGAAAATGGCAGGCGTTATTTTTGGTTCAGAGCAGGTTACAGCGATTCGCCGTTTGTTTCAATTACCTTCTTATACCAATAAAAACTGTCTTTTTTATAACGTTTAAAGGTGCCGTTGCCGGAATCGTCTGCGTCTACATATACAAAGCCGTAGCGCTTTGCCATCTGGCCGGTAGAAGCGGACACAAGGTCGATGCAGCCCCAGGGAGTATAGCCCATCAGGTCTACGCCATCCTTGATTGCTTCTGCCATCTGACTGATGTGTCTGCGCAGATAGTCGATCCGGTACAGGTCATGTACCGTTCCGTCTGCCTGCAGCACATCCTGCGCACCTAGTCCGTTTTCTACCACCATGAGGGGGATCTGGTAGCGGTCATAGACTTCATTGAGATAATAACGCAGTCCTTTTTCATCCACCTGCCACCCCCACTGCGTCATGGGCAGATACGGATTTTTGACACCTACTGCCATATTTCCGGCCACGGTCTCATCCCCCGGATTTGCACTGATACATCGGCTCTGGTAATACGAGAAGCTGTAAAAATCCACGCAGCCATTTTGCAGGATCTCCGCATCCTCCGGCTGCATCGTGATCCGGATATCATTTTCCTGAAAATACCGTTTGATATACCCCGGATATCTGCCGCGTACCTGAACATCACTGCAAAAATAGTTGACGATCTGCCGCTGTTCCTGCGCTGCCCGCAGGTCATCCGGATCACAGGTGCGCGGGTAGGTACACTGGCTGGACATCATACAGCCGATTTTAGCTGCTGGCATCATTTCATGTGCCAGAGCCACTACTTTTGCACTTGCCACAAACTGGTGGTGTAGTGCCTGAAACCGCAGGTTTCTCCGCTCCGGCGTTTCGTGCTGGTCTATTGCTCCAGGACCGAATGTCCCCTCTGCACCAGCGGGCTGGATGCCTGCGCACAGGTACCCGCACATCGGTGCCGTAAGGATGTTCATTTCGTTGAAGGTCAGCCAGTATTTTACTTCGTGACCGTATTCTGCAAACAAAGTCCGGCAGTATCGCTCAAACAATTCAATGCAACGCCGGTCTGCCCACCCGTTCCATTTTACGCTAAGGGCGTGCGGCATATCGTAATGGCAGATCGTCACCAAAGGTTCGATGCCGTAGGCGTGGCAGGTATGGAAAACATCGTGATAAAACTCCAGCCCAGCCCGGTTCGGCTGGAGTTCATCTCCATTCGGGTAGATTCTCGACCATGCAATGGACAAACGGAACACTTTAAAACCCATCTCGCCGAACAGCCGGATGTCCTCTTTATAGTGGTGGTAAAAATCAATTGCTTTATGGCTCGGATAGTACGCATCTTTTTCCAGTGTCTTCGTAATTCTGCGAGGGCTTGTTTTTGTGCCAGATGTCATAAAATCTGTTGTGCTCAGGCCCTTGCCATCCTCCAGATATGCGCCTTCCGCCTGACTGGAGGAAATTGCACCACCCCATAAAAAACCTTCCGAAAATTTCATGGATCAGCCCTCCGTCATCGGGTCGCTGCTGCGGTACGCAAGGCAGGTCAGCACAAAAGTCACCACAAATGCCACTGCTGCACCCAGCATAGCAAATGCAAAGTTGCCCATGCCCTCGCCGCCAATAAACTTTGCCACATTCAGGATATTGGCAGGTCCCAATGCATAGCACTGCACGCCATACAGACCGGCAACACAGCCGCCCACAAAATTACCGATCAGCGCACAGATAAACGGCTTTTTAAAACGCAGTCCAATGCCGAACATTGCCGGTTCTGTCACGCCACCCACAAATGCAGTCAGCGCGCAGGAATAGCCCGTGGAACGCATATTCTCGTTCTTGGTCCGGATCGCCACGGCAAGGCTTATCGCAGTCAGGGTACAGGTAGAAACAAAGCTCATAATGGAGCACGGCTCATAACCTACCGTAGACATCAGCTGAACGCTGTACGGTGTAAGTGCCGTGTGCATGCCAAACATGACCATGATGGGGAACATCACGCCAAAAATGCCATAGGCAAGGAAGCCGAGAGTGCTGTACAAGAACATGATCGCCTTGGCAAGATAGGTACCCATGAATGCACCGATGGGGGCGACCACGCAGAACGCCACCGGGATCATGATGAGAAGAGTCAGAGTCGGCACAGCAATAGCGCGCAGCCACTCCGGCACATGCTTTTTCAGGAAATTTTCAATCTTGGACATGACCCATACCGACAGGATCGCCGGGAAAATGGAACTAGTATAGCTTGTTGCGTAGATCGGCAGTCCAAAAATCGTTAGTGCCGTACCCCCGCTTACTGCCGAGATAAAGGTGGGATGGATCAGCATCGCACCCACCAGCATGCCTATGCTCATACTGCCGCCAAACTTTTTTGCGGCAGTTGCACCGGCAAAGACCGGCAGAAAATAAAATGCTGCGTTATTGACGAAGTCCAGCACAATATAGGTAGAGCTTTCCGTGGAAAGGATTCCTAAACGGACAGCAAGCAGATAAAAGACCTTTATCATGCCAGCGCCCATCAGAATGGGAACCAGCGGGATCACACAGCCAGAAAGCATTTCAATCAGCTTTACAACAATGTTTTTCTGCTTTTCATCTTCACTTTTGGCGGATACTTCCGGCTCTACTGCAAGATTATTTGCCTTTGCAATCTGCTTGTAAACACTATCTACGTCATTGCCGATGATCACCTGCAGCTGGTTTCCGACCCACTGTACGCCTACCGCACCGGGCAGCTTTTCAATTTCCTTCACATCGACCATGCCTTTATCTTTCACATTAAAACGCAGCCGTGTGACACAATGCGCAAAAGAGCGGATGTTTTCTTTTCCGCCGACCAGGTCAACGATGCTGCTGACCAGCACATCATATTTGTTTGCCATTTTGTTCTCCTCCTGTTTTTGAAAAACAGTTTTCCAAGTGTTTTTGCTGAAAGATTTATCACAAACCCGTTCGGGGCGCGCTCCCGGTCGGTTCTGTTTCCAAATAAAAAACCCAGCGCACCGCAAAGCGTGTACCGGCTGACCAGATGGACAGACACGGTGCATCTTCTGCGGTACTCTGGGGTAAAGCCCTCCAAAGGCGGTATGCCTTTATCGGTCACAATCCTCACGAGCACACAAACGATTGATGTGTAGGATCAGATATAGGATCTCCTCTTCGGAAAGAGATTTTTTCAGCTGCTGTTCGATCAGGGCGGCTACCTTGACCGAACAGGAATAAATGGAGGGATACTCTTTTTTCATGGATTCAAAAATATCCCGGTTCTGGGTGTCGATCATGGCATCATCCAACGTGCGCTTCATCATGTAGTGCATGTGGGTCACGAACCGGTAATAGTTGAAGCTGTCCCGGTCCACCGTTACGTGCAGCTCCCGTTCCACGATGACCGTGGCCTGCTCGATGATGGAGCCGTAATCGATATCCGGTGCCGTCTCCGCCTGCGCCTTGTAATTGACGAAATGCAGAGCGATCGCCGCGGCTTCCTCCCGTGGGAGGGAGACTTTCAGGCGTTTTTTCAGGATATCCAGCGCCTGCTTGCCCAGCTCAGATTCTCCGGGGTAGAGCTGCCGCACCTCGTAAAGCAGCGGCAGCTTGATGTTGATGTTCTTGCGGTAGCGCTGGATGGCAAAATCAATGTGGTCTGCCAGGGTGAACACAACGTTCTCCCGGAACTGGTTGTCCATCTTCTCGTTGGCAAGGTCTACGATCTCGGCGGCGGCTTCCAGCACATTTTCCGGGATGCGGTTGAGCACGGCCAACTGTTCCTCGTCCACATCGTAAAAGGTGCGGTCGATTTTGGAAAGTGGTACATCATAGGGTGGCTTTGTGAAACCAATGCCTTTCCCGAAGGCTACAACCTCGTTGTTGCGGCTGTCCAGACAAAGGGAGATGTTGTTATTGATGTTTTTAATGACCTTCATCTTCCCACAACCCCCATAGAAAGAAAAAAACCGAAAGTTCACCCCTATCTGCAATGGATAAGGGAAAGCCTCCGGAGAGTAACAAACCTTACTTGATTGACCACGCTCAGTATAGCAAACCGGATCGGTTTTCGTCAATCGGCAAAGGGCACAAGAATTTTACAGTATTTTCAGACAGGATGTGCAAGGACTGGGATACAAAAAGCCCCTGCCAATGGCAGAGGCTCTTGCGCTTTATGCAATTTTATTTCCCCGCCAGCAGAATGGCCAGCACGGCTTTCTGCACGTGCAGGCGGTTCTCGGCTTCATCGAAGATCTCCGGTGCGTGCTGCTCGAACACCGCCGAGGAGATCTCCTCACCCCGGTGGGCGGGCAGGCAGTGCAGCACCATGACATCGGGCTTGGCGCTTTCCAGCAGCTTGCTTGTGAGCTGATAGCCCACGAAATCCCGCAGGCGCTGCTCACTTTCCGGCGTGCCGGGCTTGGCGGTGTTCCACACAGCCGTTGCCACCACGTCGGCGCCCTGAATACCCTCGGCAGGGTCTGCGGTCAGGTGGAAGGCGCTGCCGTACTTGTGGGCGAACATCAGCACATCCGCCGCCGGGCGGTAGCTCTGCGGGCAGACGCAGGTGACCTGCATCCCAGCCAGCAGTCCGCCCACGATGAGGCTGTTTGCCATGCTGCTGCCGTCGCCGACAAAGCAGAGCTTCCGGCCCGCAAGGCTGCCCCGGCGCTCCCGAATGGTCATCAGGTCGGCCAGCACCTGACAGGGATGGGCGTAATCCGTCAGGCCGTTGATCACCGGCACACCGGCCAGCTCGGCAAACTCTTCCAGATCGCTCTGGCGGTAGGTGCGCCACACCACGCAGTCGTAGTAGCGGCCCAGCACCCGGGCGGTGTCCTTGAGGGGCTCGCCGCGCCCGGCCTGCAGCTCGGCGGTGTTCATGTAGTTGCCCAGACCGCCCAGCTGGTACACACCCACCTCAAAGCTGGTGCGGGTGCGGGTGGACGCCTTGGAGAACATCAGGGCCACCGTTTTGCCCGCCAGCAGCGGGGCCGTGCCGCCCAGCTTCTGCTGTGCCTTGAGCTGGTCGGCCACATCCAGAATGTGGGTCAGCTCGGCAGGGGAGAGGTCGCTCATTTTCAGCAGATTTTTCATGCCTGCTCCTTCGGAGCCGTCGGCTCCATCTTGCCCAGCACATCGCTCAGGATCTCCAGCGCCATGTCCACATCGTGCTCGCTGAGGGTCAGCGGCGGCAGCAGGCGCAGGCGGGTCTTGGCGGTCAGCACCAGAAGGCCCGCCGCCTCGGCCTCGGCGAGCGCGTCGCGCCAGAGGTCGGCATTTTCAAACAGATCCCTGTCCCCGGGGGCGGCGGAGACTGACACGGCGCGGATCTTTTCTCCCTCCGGCAGGGTCTCGTTGATCTCGAGGATGTGCCGCAGGGCGTCGGCGAGGGGGCGGCTGTCGGCTGCACCGGGCGTGGCCATATAATAGACCTGCACGCCCGGCGCAACGCCGACGGTCTGCCCCGCCAGAATGCTTGCCACGGCGGGGCCGTGCAGCGTGCCCTCGTTGAGACCGCTGTCGATGCCCGTCTCACAGTAAGCGGCGATAGCACCGGAGATTTCGGGGTGGTCGGTCAGCAGGGACTGGTCAATGATGGCGATCTTTACGCCCTGCCCCGTGATGCCGCGCGCCTGCAGGGAACGCACGCCGAGGCCGGGGTCCCTGCCCGCTTCCAGCAGGGCGGCGGTTTCGTCCTCGGCCCCCACAAGGACGGTGCGGTCATTGAAGGAGTAGGTGTCGAGATAGAGGCGGTTGTATTCGTCCGGCTGGTAGGTCTGCTTTTGCTGAAAGCCAAACTCCGGCACGTAGGACAGGTCGTCGTAGGGGAGCGGGGTGGCCTGCGGCGCTGCCGTGGGGGCCGCGGTGGGCGCGGGTGCCGCAGTCGGTGGGGCTGTGGCCGCCGGAACGGCAGTTTCGGCGGCGGTGCAGGCGGTCAGGGTCAGCGCCAGCAGACAGGCGGCAAGGCGGGAAAGACGTTTCATGAAGGGACCCTCTTCTTATAAAAAGATCAGGAGCCGCTGGGACCGCGGGAGCTGACGCTTGGGGGCGGGGTGGTGGTGTAAAAGGCAGTGCCGTTTACGGTGCTCTGGGTCATGCCGACCAGGTCGAGCAGCTGGGACTCCGAATAGCGGGCGGCGTCGAGCTTCTCGCAGGTGCAGCGGTAGACGCCGTCGGAGACCGAGACGATGCCGAGCCGCGTCAGGCGGGCCAGCGATTTTTCGAGCGTCTGCGGGTCGGTGCGATAGCCCTCTTCGGTGAGCGCCGCCGTAAGCTGTGTGGCAGTGCTGGGCTTGTCTCTGAGCAGGAGAGCCAGCGCAAGCCGATGACCCGTGAGGTAATAGGGGAGCAGACCCCTGCGGAGCCAGATGCCCTTTGGATGCTTCATGGCGGAACACTCCTTTTCTTTATGGTATCGTCATCGTAGCATGGAGGGGCGGCGGGTGTCAAGCGGGAAAGCGGAAAAAGAAGCGGAAGTCCGGTTTTTGGGATTGCCAGGCGGGAATTTGCAAAAATATATTGACAACTATATGTTGTTGCATTAAGATGAGAGTAACCAACAATACCTGACAGGAGCGGCAACATATAAGGAGGACAGCGATGGACTATAAGGAAAAAGTGGAGTGGCTGGGTCGCTATCAGGCGTCTGTCAGCTGCCAGCACATGCTGGAAGAAGAAATCGAGGTGCTGCGCAGCGATGCCGAGCGGGTGACGGCCTGCATGAGCGGCATGCCCGGGCGCAGCGGCCCTAACGCGGACAGGCTGCCGCGGGCCGTAGAACGTATCGAAGAAGCGCAGAAAAGGCTGGAGCAGCAGCTGGAAAGCTGCATGGAAACGCGCGCGGAGATTATGTGCGGCATCATGACGGTGCGGGATAGGCCGGGGCAGGAGGTGCTGCGCCGCCGCTATGTGATGGGGCAGAATTTTTCGGAAATCGCGGAGGCGATGGGGGTAGTTCAGCGCCGGGCGTACCAGCTGCACCGGACGGCTGTGGAGGGGATGGCCGTGCCGAAGCGGGCGTGAAAAAGATTTCAGTAAATTTCCCGAAGATTTCGCAAAATTTCATTGTATTTCACAACCAACAGTGGTAATATGATACCATCGAAACTCGTGAGAGGAAGTGATTCCTCCCGCGGGTTTTTTTATGCCCATTCGGGAAAAGGAGGGATGCCGTTGTGTGAGATCGACGCGGACCATGTGCTGGACGAGCTGGCCGAGATCGCCTTTGCCGTCCCCGGCGAGGAGGGCGGTCTGCCGGTCAAGGTGGCCGACAAGCTGCGCGCGCTGGAAATGCTGTACAAGCATCTGGGCCTGGGCGACGGGGCGAAAACAGAGGGGGTGGTCATTGTGGACAGTGAAAGTTAGGAGAGAGAAGAGAGGAGAGAGGCGCCAAGGTGGAAGTGCGGCTGAAGGAGAAGATACCCGGCGTGTTCTGGCCCGTGCATCAGGCGATACGGCGCGGCGAGGTGACCGAGGTCGTGGCCAAGGGCGGGCGCGGGTCCGGTAAGTCGAGCTATCTTTCGATGGAGCTGGTCTGGCAGCTGCTGCGCCACCCGGACTGCCACGCTGTGGTGCTGCGCAAGGTCGGCGGCACGCTGCGCAACAGCGTGTACAACCAGATCGTATGGGCCATCGGGGAGCTGGGGTGCGCGGGGTATTTCCGCTGCACGGTCAGCCCGATGGAGTGCACCTACCTGCCCACCGGGCAGAAGATCTTATTCTTCGGGACGGACGACCCGGGCAAGCTCAAGAGCTTAAAGCTGCCGTTCGGCGCTGTGGGCATTTGTTGGTTTGAGGAGCTTGACCAGTTCGACAGCCCCGAGGAGGTGCGCAACGTCGAGCAGACCGTGCTGCGCGGCGGCAGCTGGACGCTGACGTTAAAGAGCTTCAACCCGCCGGCCATGGCCCGCAGCTGGGCCAACCGCTACGCGCTGGATACCCGCCCCGGCAAGCTGGTGCACCATTCGACCTACCGCGATCTGCCGCGGGCCATGCTGGGCGAGCGGTTCTGGGCCGACGCCGAGCACCTGCAGCGGACGAACCCGGCGGCGTTCCGCCACGAGTACGGCGGCGAGGTCGTGGGCAGCGGTGCGGCGGTGTTTGCCAATTTGCAGCTGCGGGCCGTGCCGGACGACGAGCTGGAACGGTATGACCGCGTCTACTACGGCGTGGACTGGGGCTGGTACCCCGACCCCTGGGCCTACAACGCCGCGGCCTACGATGCGGCGCGGCGAGTGCTAGTGATTTTTGACGAGCTGACGCGCAACCGCACGCCGAACCGCGAGACGGCAGAGCTTTTACTGGCGCGCGGCGCAGGCACGGACGGCCCGCTGACGGCGGATGCCGCCGAGCCGAAATCCTGCGCCGACTACCGCGCCGCCGGGCTGCCCTGCCGCGCAGCCCAGAAGGGCCCTGGCAGCGTGCGCGAGAGCATGAAGTGGCTGCAGGGGCTGGCGGCGATCATCATTGACCCGGTGCGCTGCCCGGCTACGGCGGCGGAGTTCAGTGAGTACGAGTACGAGCGCGACCCGCGGACGGGCGAGGTGCTGCCGGGCTACCCCGACGTGAACAACCACCACATTGACGCGGTGCGGTACGCGGTGGAGGGGGTGTGGAGAAGGAGAGGAAGCTAAAATGTGTTGCGCATGTAGGGGCCGCACATGTGCGGCCCGCAGCCTGGCGAAAACGGACGCTTGCGGGAAGGCCGCGGGCCGGGCATGCCCGGCCCCTACCGCGTGGCAATAAAGAAAGGAGAGGATGATTTGCAATCCTATTTGGAACAGGCATTCGGAAAAAGTGACGTTACATCTGTCAAAATGCGGGCGGCGGTGCGGGAATGGTTTGATCTGTACTACGGCGTGCCGCGCGCGGGCGAGGATACCGCGCCCCGTGTGGCGGCGCTGATCGTCGGTAAGCTCTGCCGCACGGTCTTTGCCGAGTACGAGACCCGCCTGCCGCCCGAGGCACCGGACCCGCTGCGCCGCAGCCTGTCGGCGCTGAATGCGGCGGCCAAGACCGCGATGCAGTACGCGCTGGTGGGCGGAGAGTGTCTGCTGAAACCGGTGCCGCGGGACGGGGCGTTCGACTTTGCGGCCATCCGGCGCGACTGCTACGTGCCGCTGGCCCGCGACGCCCACGGCAGCCTTCTGGCCGTCGGCACGATGGAGCGGCACAGCGTCGATGGGCGGCAGTACGCCCTTTTGGAGCGCCGCACCGCGGGCGCGGACGGCCTGACCATCGAAACGCGGCTGTTTGAGCTGAACGGCCAGACATTGGGCCGCTGTGTGCCGCTGGCCACGCTGCCCGCCTGTGCGGAGCTGGTCCCGCAGCTTGTGCTGCCGGGGGTGCAGGGCGTCGGGCTGGCCGTGCTGAAAACGCCGCTGATGAACTGTGTGGACGGCAGCCCCGACGCGGTCAGCATCTACGCCCCGGCGGCGGGGTTGCTGCACGCACTGGCCCGCTGCGAGGAGCAGCTGAACGCCGAATTTGCGAACGGTGCGTCCCGCGTTTTTGCGTCGGAGGACCTGCTGCGCCCCGACGCCCAGGGCCGCCGTGCGCTGCAGGACGATCTGTTTGTCGGCCTGCCGGACGACCCGGCCAATGTCGGCGTGACGGTCTACAGCCCGGCATTGCGGGAGGGCAGCTATCTGGCCCGCAAGCAGGATCTTCTGCGCGGGTGTGAAAGCCTGCTGGGCCTGCGCCGCGGCATTCTGAGCGAGGTCGAGTCCCCCGCCGAGCCGCGCACGGCGACGGAGATCGCCGCAACGTCGGTGGACTACGACCTGACGATCCGTGACCTGCAGAGTGCGTGGACGGATGCGGTGCAGCAGGCCATGGCGCTGTGCAGTGCGCTGGGCGCGGTGTACGGGCTGGACGGTCTGCCGCAGACCGCAGCCCCGGCTATCGACTGGGGCGACGGTGTTTTGTATGACCGTGCTCGTATCTGGGCCGAGCAGCGTGAGCTGGTGGACGCGGGGCTTCTGCGCCCCGAGCTGGCGCTGGCGTGGTATTTTGATCTGCCGCATGAGACCGAGGCGGAGCTGGCAGAGATTCGCCGCCGGTTTATGGGCGATGCAGGGCGGGCGCAATGAGCCTGCCGTGCAGTGCGGCGGGGTGAGGTCACCCCGCCCTACGATGCTGCAGAAAGTGAGGTGAAATACAATGGAGAACGAGCAGAACAAGTGAGAGAAGAGAGAAAAAAGAAGAGGGAGGTGAGACAAGATGGATGAGCAGAGCAGGCAGACCCCCGCGCCCTATGCCGCGGGGACCGGCAGCGTGCCGGTAGCGCTGGACCGCGACGCCTTTGCGCGGATGGGATACCGGGAGAGACTGGCGCTGAAGAAGGAGAACCCGGAGATTTATAAAGAGTTGAGGAAGTGAGAGGCACCCCCCTCGCAGAGGGAGGCAAGAAAGCGGCCCCTACCGTACAAAAGTAAAACACAAAAAAGGAGAAACTATATGTCTGATTTCATCACGAAGCTGTCCGAACTGATCGACCCTGAGGTTATGGGGGATATGGTGTCCGCGCGCATCCCGAAGAAGCTGCGCGTGGCACCGTTTGCCAAAATTGACGATACGCTGCAGGGCGTGCCCGGCGATACCATCACCGTGCCCGCCTACACCTACATCGGCGACGCCTCCGACGTGGCCGAGGGCGGCGAGGTCGCCATTGAGAAGATGACGACCTCCACCCGCAAGGCCACCATCAAAAAGGCCATGAAGGGCATCGGCCTGACCGACGAGGCCGTGCTGTCCGGCTACGGCAACCCGGTGGGCGAGGCCAATACCCAACTGGCGCAGGCCATTGCCGCCAAGGTCGACAATGACTGCATGGACGCTTTGCAGACCGCAAGCCTGATCTACGACGGCAGCCAGGCCCAGATCAGCTACAACGCCATCGTCGATGCTGTTGACCTGTTTGAGGAGGAGATGGGCTGCTCCGACAAGGTGCTGTTCATCCACCCGAAGCAGGTCACCCAGCTGCGCAAGAACCCCGACTTCCTGAGCGCCGACAAGTACACGCCCGGCGTCAGCCTGACCGGCGAGATCGGCATGATCGCGGGCTGCCGCCTTGTGCCCAGCAAGAAGGTCCCGCTGGCCGAAGGCGTCTACGCCTGCCCCATCGTCAAGCTGGAGGCCGACCCCGAGGTCGACGACGAGATCCCGGCACTGACCATCTACCGCAAGCGTGAGGTCAACATCGAGACCGAGCGCAAGCCCAAGACCCGCACCACCGAAATCACGGCGGACGAATTTTACGTCGCTGTGCTGTCCAATGAGGCTAAAGTCGTGCTGGCAAAGTTCAAGGCGTAAGGGGGCGTGCGCGTGCCGGATTATACCTTTTACG
>ERZ824598.3604-NODE-3604-length-13003-cov-2.724591_pt1 | contig 13003 bp, 10 predicted proteins | sample MGYA00519934_ERZ824598 | MGnify/ENA primary metagenome ERZ824598 (study PRJEB31778, sample SAMEA3449177) | human gut metagenome | biome: human gut; feature: human-associated habitat; material: faeces | place: United Kingdom | collected 2010/2012 ... | reverse complement strand
TCATCACATGCAAAGGGTTCTTCGAGTCCTGCACGGGTCAGGAGGGCCTTGGCTGCTTCGGCGCTTCCAAGTTCGTTGGCCAGGATGACTCTGACAGCGAGCTGAGCACTCTTGGCTGCACAGGTCAGGGATTGGAGCTTGACACAGGCCATGCGGTAGTCCGCTTCGTCTGCGTTAAAGTTCGCCATCGCAAACTCCTTATGACGGATCGCATTGGCAGTCTCTGCCTGCAGATCAAGGAGTTTTAACCGTTCCGCCTCCAGCGCTGCGAGACGGTCGCGGTGGTTGCATTCCCAGCCAAAGCCAAAAGCGGCGGCACTCGTGACCAGCGGGACCAGTGCTCGTGCGATCTGACCGATGAAGTACAGCGTCGCATCCCCGTCCACATCTGCGATGTTCATCTTGGCCGTAACGATGCAGAAGACCAGGAACACGAGGTATGCACCCGCTGCCGCAGCCATGAGGAGACAGATCCGCCATTTATTGGGGCGTTGATCGCTTTTCAGTAGATCGTTGTGATTGGCAAGGAGTGTTCCTGCAAGTGCAGGGCCGCCGTCGAGGACAAAAGCAAGGACCCCGCTGACCGCCCATGCGAACGCCACTTGTTCGTCAAAAATGTTCTGCGCATAATAAGCGACCGTAAGGGCATCGATTGCCATGAAGAGTATTGTCATCGGCAAAAGTGCATGATGGATCAGAGTGTCCAGCAGACTGCTCTTCTCACGGCTATTTTTCTTGATGATTTCGATCTGCTGGACCGGGTTCTTTTCATTTCCAGTATACATATGCGTTTCCTCCATTCTTATTTTAGGCTTTCAGACGAGCAATCTCAGCTTCGACGGCATCGAGTTCATGCTGGATCATAGCTTCGCTCGACTTCAGATTGTCGATTAGAAGGAGCAGATCGGACCGGAGATTCAAGGCGGTACGGTGGTGGCTCTGCCGTGTTTCGACCAGCGAGGAGAGCATACTCTGGTACGCTTTCAATTTCACCATTTCCGTGAAACCTTCCGTCGTTGTCTCATCCAGATCCAGAGACTTGATAGCTTCCTCTGCCTTTGCAAGCACATCCGAAAAATATTCCGGAGAGGAATAATCTGGATACGCTCCACAAGATGTATAATCGTCAGGATAGGCAAAGAGAAGGTGATGGATGATCGTGTGATGCTCAAAATCCGTCTCCACCTGTTCGCGCCCCTGGGCGGGCATCTGTGGCTTCTTTTTAAAAAGGCTCATGACACTACCTCCTCGATTCCGAGACATTTGGCATAATCCGCTGCTGAAAAAACTGCAGTAAAGTGCGGGATCTCTTCATCCAGCACCTTGAACTTGCTGGCCTTGCCATAGCGGGTAAGTGCGGCGTTGGCCGTGCAATAGGCGGTGTTGATCTCGCCTTCTGCCGTCAGCAGTTCACTGCGGATGGAGGCGATCAGCTCACGCCGCTTTCCCTGTGCGGCAGCCCGGCGTGCGCCTGCTTCACGAGCCGCGCGTCTCGCACCGGTAGTGGAACGCGGCGTGCTGTCGCCGTAGTCAGAGGCACGGGGCATTGCCTTGAATTCAGCAATTTTAGGGCCAAGGCTCTTGTTCAGCCATGCCACCTGCGCAGCTTCCAGCGTCTGGAGTTCACGGCGGACGTGCTCATAAAACCCGCCGCTCAGGGTGTTCTTTTCACCCTTCGTCCGGAAATCGGTTTTGTGCGTGAGTGAATCCACAAAACCGCGCAAGCGCATGAACCGATCCGCCTTCCAGATGGGCACCTCATAATACTTGCTTTTTCGGTTGTTCGAATAGATCAGCATAGTCCCAACTCCTTTTCTTTTGTTTTGTCCGTTGGCCCTTCGGCTGAGATAATTTTATCAGATTTCATGTTTCAGGTGTTTCACAGAGAAGTCTTTCCTGAAAGTAACCTGCGTTTTTCGTGAAAGAAGCCTTGCGGTCATGCTCTGCGGATGCTATACTGGTCAAAACGGTGCAAAATGCACCGAAAGTCATTCATTCGCAGAGGTTCCGGTTTGGAACATGGAGGAACAGTTATGATGACAAAGCCCTCTCTGAAAGAAGAATGCTGCCTGAAAGTAATGGATGAAAAATGCTTATCTGGCCCATTCCGAATCTCGCTGGGCGGCCTGTATGCACGAAAGACGCGGGACAGGATGACCACAGTTCTTGCAAAGCAGGCGGGACGGCCTGAAGAGAGAGATACCGATAAAAAGAACAACCAGCACCGCATCCTGTGCGCATTACTGCCGGCGGAGTATCGCCTGATGCCCGACGGAACGGATCTCGCCAACCTGAAGGAAGCTTCCATCAGCCGTTTTTTTATCTGTGCAGAGAATCCCGACACAGGAAAGTTCTACTCCGAACGGCAGTATGAGGCTGTAGGGAATAACCTGATCGATCTTGCCCGGAAAGCGGGGTTCAGGACCGGTGAGTTCACCTTGCTTCCTCACATCCGCGGGCAGCTGCAGATCATGCTGGCAGAGCTGACAGAAAACGAGCGAAGAGATTTTTCGGCAGACGCGATGACGCTGCTGGAACGGCTCAAGAATAAATCGAAAAAATACCCCGACCTAGCCAGCCACGCCGAGGGCCTGAAAAAACTGGGCACACTGGAGGAGCAGCTGGCCTACCTGACCGTGATCGCGCTCACCTGGTCCTGCTGGAGTTGGAATAACGACGCCCTGACGAAAGACCTCGCCTTCCTTCTTCTTACCCCAAAGAAGGAAGGCACAGAGATCCAGGCCATTGAGTCATGGAAAGAAAAGCGGCTGGCGGAAGACAACGACCGCTCCGCCAAGCTGCTGGAGCAGTGCAGAGATGCGTTCAGGCAGAAGGATTTCTTCACCTGCGGCAAAGCAGCAGAAGGCATTCTTGCGCTGCGGTTCGCGCCGGACCTTGTCCGGGGCGAAGCATATTACATGCTGTCTGTCTGCTACGCAGGACACGGGTACAAGAGATCCAGCACTCTGCTGAGTCCGAAGGAGCTAATGCTCCGCGCTTACAAATTCGGTTATGCCGGGGCGCGGGAGGTCCTGCTGAACAAATACGGGTTCGATGCAGCGCCGCTTCTTCTGCGTCCGCGTGCCAAAGCACTGCACGGAACAGCAAAAGTGGTCTCTAACTGCATCAACCAGTACACAAAAACCGTCTTGCAGTCTGCACCGGATACACTGCGGAAAGAAGCAGATGATGCACTGAAAAAGAAAGAAGATGCAGAAAAGTGGGTGTACTGTGCACCCGGAAAAAAAGCCCTTCAGGATTCTGTGGACTTCAGTCAGGAGACCCGCTACCTGTTGTTTGATGATGACCAGGAAAAGAATTTCCATGATCTGTTATGTCTTCTGGACCGGATCGCCGCTGTGGAGCGCAGCAATCCGGTCAGCCCGGAGCAGTCTACCCGGCACTGGAGCGGAACTGCGATCTATCTGCGAGCCTCGGAGGATCGTTATGCCGCGCTGGTCGATACAGCTATGAAGCGTCTTGGTCAGTTCGTTGTCAAGGTATTCCTCATCGACGATGAAAAATGGGCAGCACAGGCCCTCCTCACCCGGCATCCGATCTACGAGCTGATCCAGTGCGTGTCCGGCAAGGAACTGAAGCGCGGCCCGTTTGTCATCAATTTCACGGTGATCTGTGACAGGAATGCCGCGCTTGCCAGCCGCCTGCTGCGCGAAGCATACTGGCTCAGTACTTTTTCTTACCCCGGACTTACGGTAAAGTTCCATCTGCTGTCGCCCGTTGCGCAGGAGATCAAAAATACAATGCGGCTGGAGTTTCCCGCCATGTTTGAAGCACTTCCGGACGCCGACATGACTTCCCATGTGACGTTCCTGGCAGAGGATCTCACGCTTCCGGCTCTTTCAGATTATCGGCTCGCAGGATATGTTGACAAGATCGAAGCGATGCCGAACTCGTTCAATTATTATGTAATCGACGCAGGCGATGACATCTCAAGCCTCAACCTTGCAATCCGGCTGCGGGAGTGGAATGTGCGGAGTTGTGTCGCAGGGCGTACACCTCTTCAGAACGGCAGCCAACCGCGCATTGCCTTCTACTGCAAAGATCCGGACATCGCATATCTCGCGGAGAATATGGTCGTCCAGACCGTAGATCATGGTAGCAGTTGGTATAACAATTACAACCTGATTTCTTTCGGCCTTCTCACAGACAGCTACTCCTGGGATGCCATGGATGGCGGCTACTGGGAACGAGTAGCAGAATCCGTGCATCTGCAGTATTGCGGGATTGCCTGGAATGCAGCGGATGACGTAAAGAATGAAAATCTGGTGGACTACTATGCCAGAATGTACAACCGGGATTCCTCCATGGCTGCCGCCTTGTATCTGCCATACCAGATGTTCCAGATCAGAACGGCCAGTGCAGAACACATTGTGTCTGATGCACCGCTCGGCACCGTCGGCTCAGAGGATGCAAACGCAAAGCTTGCCCATGACATGGGAGATCAGTTCCGTGAAGCCATCGGGGAAAACAGCAAAGCCCTTATCCCGGAGCTTGTCTGCATCGAACATGCACGCTGGATCCGGTGGGCTTATTCTCGCGGCTGGAAAGCTGCAACGCCGGATCAGGTGCTCTTCTATATGGAAGAAGGAAACCCCAAGCAGCAACTGTACATTGCGCGACTCCACGGCTGCCTGTGCGCATCGCAGGAACTGGCCGTGCTGGCAGAGCAGATGAAACAGGCGCTGACGCCAGATGACGGAAAACAGCCCCACAAGAACGACTGGAAGCGCTTTGCTGCATCCCGGGAAAAAGACACCGTCAAGCTGAACAATACCGACCGTGCCACCACGATTGGCTGGATCTATACGCCGAAGGACTTTGCCGAGTTCGACCGCTCTCATGTTCTCGCAAGCGCGGAACTTATCGAAGCACGCTGGATCGAGCATGAACCTCCGACCCCTGTGCAGGAGGCGCTGAACGGCATCTGACAGCCGGAAGGCTCCACCCTCTCCTTTGAAAAGCAAAAGCAGGCCCCGCTTATGCACAGTGGTGGCCTGCTTTTCTCTGTTCGTGCGGCAGTGCGGGAAATCTGAGGGTTTCTGGCCGGGCCCGAAATACCGCTCTCCGGATGGCCGGATCCGTCAGATGACCTGATAGGTGTCCGAAAAATCCCGGCCGGAAATGACATAGAGATCCTCCGGATCCGTGATGTTGATATACCCTCCTGCGTCCACATTCCATTCTTCTCTCCACTGCACGATGTGGATGGCCTCCGAAAGAAGCACAAAGTGCTGCGGGCCGCCTATGGGCTTGTACAGATCAGGATGACCCGGTATAGCCGTGTATTTTCTCCGGAACGTACTGTCGCCGATGATCCACTGATTAAGGTGGGCATGACAGTCGGCCACAGGGCTGCCTGACGCATCCGCCTTGGTGGCGATCCAGTCCGGATGGCCGGATGCGTCGGTTGAAACCACAGCCTCTTTCTCTTTCACAGCCGCACCGCCGGCATCCACAGACCACGAAATGACCTGTTCCCCCGGCACGCCCGGGCAGGCAAGGATGCGCGCAGTCTTTTCCGCTGTGCAGACCGGTGCGCCGCTATTCAGCAGCTCTTGGACATAGACCTTCAGATCGGTGATTTTTTTATACGCAGACATTTTCCTTTTCCTCCTTTGTTATCGCAAAAAAGATCTGATCAGCACCCACAACATGATGATCACGATGCCGATCGGCATGACTGCGTTGATCCATGCCCAGGTGTTGTTGGCAATAGCTGCGGCGATGCACTGCCTGTAGCGCACGCAGCTTATAAGCACCAGCACCGCTCCTGCAGCCAGCCAACCGAGAAGAAACCACTTGATGACAGTCCAGACGGTAACATCCTGATAATACATGACAAATTCCTCCTTCTTGCATTTACCATCTTCTGAAGCCCCTGGACAGGCTCAGGATCAGACATAGGATCCCCGCTACAACGGCCAGGATGATGATCGCCGATGCCAGCAATTCCGACACCCACATCGCGATCACAGCGGTGATGATATTGAAGTTGATGATCACAAAGATCGCCGCAGCAATGGAGATTGCTGACAGGATTAGGGTGGTTATTGTAACTGCGGAAATACCGGTGTCCGCGCCAAAGCCGCGTTCGGAACCAAAGATATCATTTTCATTTTTCATTTGCAATTCCTCCTTCTTCTCTGCTCTGGTTCCATTATAGCATGCCCTTATTTTCAGAGCTGCTTTTTTGCACTGATTCTGAAAGTAAAAGCAGGATCTTCTTCAGGCTGGACAGTGAACCGGTATCAGGCGTGAAGTGCAGCTCTTGTCAGGGATGCTCCCTTTGATGACAGGAACCGTGCAGAAGGAACCAGATAGATGTACTCATTCGCAGCAGTCTTTACCGCAAACTGATCCGGGATCTGCCCCAGAAACCCCTGTCGCGGAAAAAGGTCGGCAGCACGGACTCTCAGTCGCTCCTGCGTTGCGATCGCCCAGTTGACTGTTTTGCGGGGAGTGAAGATCAGAGTCGGCGGTTTGCCGACATTCGGCACCGGGTAGCTGTAGAGATAGGTTCCCCATAAAGTCTGGGACAGTTCTTCTGTGACTGTCGGCTGATCATGCCCCGACAGCACAACATTGGAAAAACTCAGGGCCGCGCCTTTCGTGGATTCTTTTGCATTCCGGGAGATATAGATCAGTTCGATCCGTCCCTGCCGTTTCATACTGAACAAATAACGGAGAAGCACATCTTCCGGTACGAACTCCAGTTCATCCACGATCACACGGATCCGGTTGACCTTTTTCAGGGCGGCCGCCAGTTCTTCTTTCAGGTATTCGTTCATCAGGGCCTGTTCTGCGGATGTCGTATAGAGCGCCTGCAGTGGGATGCCCATCTGTGTTCCGCTCTGAAGATCGTATTTGGTATCGGCGTCAGGATCTGCCACAGCGTCAAATACAGAACTGAGCTTCTCACAGATGCGCCGCAGACAGATGCCTGCCTCGTGGTTTGCCAGGATCACGTCAGTGACCATGTTGTTCAGCCCCAGTGTAAGCGCATATCCGGCGATTCGATCATCGTCTTCCAGAAGCAGTGCGGACAGTGCCGGCAGAGACACCGGATACTTCATGGCAACAATATTCAACGCTGCAGAGGCATATTGCAGGATCCGATCGATCATGGTGTGATATCCCAGCAGCTCCGCTGCACGATGGATAAAGTGAAGGAGTTTCTCTTCTCCCAATCCATAGAAGGGCTGGTACTTCCGTTCAAGCGAATCCGAAATGGCGATCTGTTCCTCCGCTCCTGCGCACATCCCGCGGATCCGGCCAAACAGTTCCGGGTGGCACGACAGAAGGATCGTCGGCATATCCTTCCGGCATAGATATTCCAGAACCAGGTCGGTGATGAGTGACAGGTTCGAAGCAAGATATCCGGAAATCAGCAGATCTCCCTGGATCCGGTGGAAAAAGGTCGTATGGCTCACGCTGCCGGTCATAACGCCTCTGGTTTCATTCAGTCGGTCGCACTCGCGCAGGACCATTCCTTTATTGCTCTCAAACATACTGCTCGTCTCCTTTTTTATCAGTGATACCGCGGCATCCGGAAAAAGAACGGTGCCTCATTTTTCAGGCTGACGATTGCTTCGCCCAATCCCAGCGACAGGATATCGTTATCCTCAACTGTGTGGCCTTCCCGCTGCGTGTGGATATTGCTTTGCTGGCTTGAAAAAGACAGGTTCTGGTAGTTCGCACCGAACCGGTTCATCAAAAAGCAGCGCGTGTCATAGTCCGCATTGTGGAAAGCGACGATGTTCTGGAACGACGACAGGACACGTTTGGCTCCGATCTCTTCATAGATATCTGCCAGGCTGGAAAAATTCTGAAGTCCGCACAGGATCTTTACGCCCTGCGAACGCCCAAAATTCAACCCATCAGAGAAATGCGTCAATTTAGGCAGCAACAGCATTTCGTCCCAGATGAAATAGACGTTGTTTCTGGCTGTATTCCGGCCTCCCAGCGCATTGGCGAGCGCACTGTCCATCAGCAGGCCATACATAGGCGCAAGGGTCTTGCCGCGGCGGAGATCATACTCGACGAACACGACCTTCCGGTCTGCAGCATCCACGACTTCCCGCATGGAAAACTCCCTGCCCGGATCATGCTTTGCAAAGGGGCCAATGAACAGTTCCCGGAGGACTGTGCCGATGTAGCTGCTGACACCCTGCGTCTGGTTATTGGTACCGGCAATATAACTGATGCAGTTCCGGTAGTCCTTCATATAGTCCAGTTCAAAGACGGTCTTCAGGTCCGCATTCGTACTTGCCGTGACAAACCGGATGAACGCCTCATTGTTCAGCATCTCCGGTTCCGACATCCAGTACCGGCGCATGAAATAGATCAGCAATCCGGCCACGATCTGCTCAGCCATGGCAGGGAAGATGGGCTGCGACTCGCTCTGCATCCCGGAAAAAAGCCGCTTTGCTTTTTCCAGCGCATCGGAATCCGAATCCGGCGTATACACCAGCCGGCCATTGCTGGCGCGGGGCATGATCTCCGCAAAAAGATTGTGGCAGCCGGTCAGGTCGGCATACTCGCTGCCCGCACCGACCACAATGCAATCCTTCTTCGGAATGCGGCCGCCGAACTCCCGGTAATAATCGCCCTTGGTATCGAAGATGATGATCTTGTCGCCTTTTTCCTGGCTGACTAGAAGCTGCCTGGTGATCATGTTCAGCAGATTGGTTTTGCCTCCGCCAGGCTCCGCAAGGGTGAGGAATCCATAGGACAGCATATCTTTGCTGATCCCGATCCGCTTTCTGGTGGATGGATCTTCAAACGTTACAAACGGATGCTGTGCCGCTTCGGCGGTCCATACCGGGACAGGTGTTTCCCGGATCGTCTGGCCGATCAGCGTTCTCGTATAAACTCCCGCATTCCGGTTCTGATTTGCTGCAGTGTTTTCCGCGAGACAGTTTCCAAATTCGTATGCCATTATGATGCTCCTTTCTCACAGGTCCAGATCTCCGCCCAGACCTGCATCTTCGTCGCAGCCTTCGCCGTTGCTCACGTCGGCATCTGTGCCGCCATCCACGCCTGCGTTCACCGAGGTCTTCTGCTCTGTCTGTTCATTCACGGCACCTGCAGAGGCCTGTTCTACCGGTCCGCCGGTATTCAAGTTGTCGTTCACAGCACCGACCTTGTTTTCTGCATTGTTTTCCATGGCTGCTTTGTACTCCTCCACCGCCGTCAGATAGCGTTCGGCCGCTTCACCGGATGTCCGCAGTGCTTCTTCCCCGCTCATGTTCGGGTCGTTCATGGCGTGCACATAGTACTCGTTGACCGCATTGCGAAGAAAATGGTCATATTCTTCGACTGTCATCGGTGTATATTGGAAACTCATATTCTGTTGCTCCTTTCCCGTGGATAACGGCCTTGTCGTGACAGGCTGCAGAGCTTGCCGGCTCTGTACCATTTCGTTCTTGACAGCCTGTTCTGTTCTGGCATCCACAGACTTGTGGGTGTCATAATACTGGTTCATCAGCACCTGGTTCAGGTCTTTTACAAAGTCCGGATTCTGAAAACGCTGGATCACTTCCACCTCCATCACGGAATAGCCATTCGCCTGCAGCGTTTTTTCGTAGGCCTCAAACGATGGTTCCATGCCGTACTTTGCCGTGAGTTCCTGCACGATGCGGCTTGCTTCCTCTTCTGACCACCGGAAAGCATCCCGTTCTGTGGCCTGAAAGTAATAGATGTAGTAGCCGTTGGATGTTTCGCCTGTAAGGTACTGGCTTCCAAAGTCCAGGTTGTTTCCCTGCTGGACCATACTTATCGTGAAGTCGTTGGCGCGATATTCTGCCGCAAGCTGTGGATCCGCATTCCGGATCGTGCCGTCAATGATCTGGTCCTGATAGCAGTGCACATTCTCGTGGAGCACTGTGACCAGGCTCTGTATATTGTAGTCATTGATCGTATGCTGCAGCGTTTTGCCCTGATACGTCGCCGTCCGGGTTCCGTTCACCGCCAGATCACGGTTCACGGAAATGACGCCTTTTTCAGCATAGCCGTCGGTCCTGGACGGCATATTTTCAAACTGAACCCTCGGACTTCCCGCCTCGCCTCTCGCTGCGGCGTCCCGGTTTACGGTTTCTTGCAGCAGATCCAGCTTCTGGCTTTCGCTGAGGCTGCGGTATACGCTCTCGCGGTACATCGCATAAAGGTTCCCATCGCTCAGGTTCCCGTACTGGGTCGGATGCGCTCCATAGTCGCTCACCTGGATCACCTCCGCGTCCGCCAGATCCGGCGTTCTGCCTTGTCGCGGTCACCGGTCAGATACTCCGCAAGCACCTCCATTGCTCCGAGGAAATCCGGGCTGTGCCAGAGTGCCAGGAGCATGGGAATGGAGTATCCGTTGATGCTGATCTCTGTCAACGGTTCTCCGGCTGCCCACTGCTCCAGATTCTTCTGCAGTAGATCCGGGCAGTGCTGCACCGCCTCCTGTGCCTGCTTTTTTGCGGCGTCCTCGCTCAGAAAATATTCCCGGCTGATCCGTTCAGCCAGCTTTGCCTGTAATTCTGCGGTCATTGTTCTGTTCTCCTTTCGGGTTGGTTTCTGGCATCATCATACCGTATGTTCTTCTTTCAGCTGCTTCTTATTCCGTGTCTTCGTGAAGGTTCCTGAAAGAAAACATGAAACTGACATAACGAAAAAGCGTCCACTCATTCTCAGGCAAATGAGTGGACGCTTCCTATTTTTATAATAGAACGACCCTGCAGGATTTTTCCGGATGGTGCATTCACATTTTCAGAAGTCCGTGTTATTATAAATGTATCCCGGCTGATTTTATGGGCACGAACGGGCCGGCGGTTCTGCCGGTGCATCGCAGGGAATGCAGGAGGAGATCAGATGAAGTACATCAAGCTGTTTATCGCGTCTTCCATCATCGAATTCGCGCAGGAGCGGGCAAGCTTGAGCGATTTTATCCGCTCGCTGAACGATATCTATGTCCCACGCGGCATCTATTTTCAACTCACCATCTGCGAGGACCTTTCCAATGCGGTGGCAAAGGACCGGAAGCAGGCAGAGTACAACCAGACCATCCGGGAATCACAGTATTTCTACATCCTCTTCGGCAGAGGCTCTGACCGGGCAGACGATGCCATCTACACGATCGAGGAATTTGATACGGCACTGGATCAGTTCCGAAAAGCCGGTGCTCCTAAGATTTACACCTACTTCCGGCAGCTGCCGGAGGGGGAATCTGCCAGCAAGAACGTCCGTGATTTCATGAACCGTCTGGATCAGGAGATCGGGCATTATTATTCCACCTTCGGCAACGTGGACACGATCAAACTGAATATGCTGCTGGAACTGACCCGCGATCAGACCGTAGGCGGCACAGTGAAGGTCGAGGACGGCATGGCATCCCTAGACGGCCACAAGATGTTCTCCGTGGCAGACATCCCGCTTTACAGTAAAAATGAGACGGTCCAGAAGCTTCTGGCACAGAAGGCCCAGCTGGAAGACGAGATGAGCAAACTGGCACTGGAGTATGCAAAGAACCCAGCGGGAGATGCCATGCGGCGCCTGCTGGCAAACAGTGAGCAGCGGAACAAAATTGCAGAGCAGCTCCACACGCTGGAAATGGATGTTCTGCAGCTGTTCCGTCAGTCCACGGAAAAACGCCAGCTGGGTCAGTCCTTGAACTGGCGCGAGCGGGACGCCCTGCAGATGATCGATACGGGCAACTACGAGGCTGCCAGAACTCTGCTGGAAGATCAGACGTGGAAAAAGGAGATCCGCCAGGCGGAGGAAATCATTGAAATCAAAAAAGATGCGATCCTGGAATATATCTCCGGTCAGAAAACGCTGATCGACACCTATGAGGCTGAGGGCAATACAGCGGAGAATGCTCGAAAAATCGTCGCTGTCTATGAGGACATCACCGCATTGGCAACGAAACACCACATAGAGCCAGACGTGCTGTATGAGTACGCCTTTTTCCTGCATGATCAGCGCCAATATCAGAAATCTCTTGAGATCGCGCAGCGGCTGGAGCACTGGTATGCGCTGGAGCCGGATACCAGCGCAGTACAGCGGGCAGCGCTGAGTAACCTGATGGGGTTGGATTATTCCGCACAGAACGATTTTGCGGCAGCAGAAGAACAATATCAGGAGGCCTTAAAGATTTACCGTGACCTCTCCGAGAAGAATCCCAATGCCTATCTGCCGGTTCTTGCAACAAGCTGCAACAATCTGGCAGACCTTCTCCAAGATACCGGCTCTTTCAAGGAAGCAGAAGAGCGGCATCGGGAGGCTTTGAAGATTTGCAGAGAGCTCGCTGGGAAAGATCCTGATGCCTATCTGTCAGATCTGTCATACAGCTGCAACAATCTGGCAGGCCTTCTCTGTGATATCGGCTCTTTCAGGGAGGCGGAAGAACTGCATCGGGAGGCTTTGAAAATCCGCAGAAATCTCGCTGAGAAGAATCCTGATGTCTATCTGCCTGTTCTTGCAGAGAACTGTAACAATCTGGCAGGTCTTCTCTGTGATACCGGCTCTTTCAGGGAGGCGGAAGAACTGTATCGAGAGGCCTTAAAGATTTATCGGGATCTGGTCGAGAAAAATCCTGATGCCTATCTGCCTGATCTGGCACTCGGCTGCAATAATCTGGCAGGCCTTCTCTGTGATACCGGCTCTTTCAAGGAGGCAGAAGAACTTCTTCAGGAGTCTTTGAAGATTCGTAGAGAACTCTCCGAAAAATATCCTGATGTCTATCTGCCTGAACTGGCAATGAGCTGCAACAATCTGGCAACTCTTCTCTACAATACCGGCTCTTTCAAAGAGGCAGAAGAACTTCTTCAGGAGTCTTTGAAGATTCGTAGAGAACTCTCCGAAAAATATCCTGATGTCTATCTGCCTGAACTGGCAATGAGCTGCAACAATCTGGCAACTCTTCTCTACAATACCGGCTCTTTCAAAGAGGCAGAAGAACTTCTTCAGGAGTCTTTGAAGATTCGTAGAGAACTCTCCGAAA
>ERZ824598.3603-NODE-3603-length-13011-cov-2.702377_pt1 | contig 13011 bp, 10 predicted proteins | sample MGYA00519934_ERZ824598 | MGnify/ENA primary metagenome ERZ824598 (study PRJEB31778, sample SAMEA3449177) | human gut metagenome | biome: human gut; feature: human-associated habitat; material: faeces | place: United Kingdom | collected 2010/2012 ... | reverse complement strand
ATATTCCAAACGAGTCTACGCAGTAACTTAGAGTATGTTTGAAATCACTTCAACACTTAGCAACGCTTGTACACGGATGTACGAGCGAGTCCATACTGAGCCACGATGGCGATTATGGACGGTGGCGTACTATTGTCTCAACCTATATTTGATTTCTTACATACTCTTGGTTACGGAGTAAAATGAGTGCGGAATGTATATGTATGACGGATTCCGTACTACTGTCAATAAACTAAAACATCCTTATTAATTAAATCATATATTATATAAATAAAAGAATGTTTCACGTGAAACATTTTGTATAATTCAATATATATATGTATTGTAAATCCACAATTTAAGGAATCCGTCATACATATACATTCCAAACGAGTCTACGCTGCAACTTAGAGTATGTTTGAAATCACTTCTATACATAACAACGCTCGTACACGGATGTACGAGCGAGTCCATACTGAGCCACGATGGCGAATATGGACGGTTGCGTACTACTGTCTCAACCCATATGTGATTTCTTACATACTCTTAGTTGCGGAGTAAAACGAGTGCGGAATGTATATGTATGACGGATTCCGTATTACTGTCAATAAACTATATTAAATAATCAAAAAGGAATGTTTCACGTGAAACATTCCTTTAATTTAAAATAAATAATGTAAAATATACTACATAATCTGAATAATGTTGTTACGGATTGCAAATACCGCAGCCTGAGTACGATCAGTAACCTCAAGCTTTTTGAAAATACTTGAAATATGATTCTTAACAGTTCTCTCACTAATCTTCATTTCCTTAGCAATATCTCTGTTAAACTTACCAACAGCCATTTCTTTAAGCACTTCCATCTCTCTCTTAGTAAGAGCATCTATCTTAAGCTCATCCTCATTCTTCTGAATCATCTTAGAATTAAGAGCCGGAATAAGACTAGGCTGTATATAAGTCTCACCATCAGCAATAGTGAAAATAGCCTTTTTAAGCTCAGCAGACTCAGAATCCTTCAGTACATATCCGTTAATTCCGATATCTACAGCCTTCATAAGATATTCTGTCTCATTGTGAACAGTAAGAACAAGTACCTTTACCTTAGACTTTCTGTCCTTTAATGCTTTTAATACCTCAAGACCATTCATCTTTGGCATATTGATATCCAAAAGTAATACATCAGGTCTAAAGGTCTTTAATTTATCACCATTCTCTGCCTCAGCAATAACCTTGATATCACCGTCGAGCTCCAGCAGATTTTTAAGTCCCTCTCTGATCATAGAATGATCATCTGTAATCATAATGTTAATAGCCATAATTTAGTCCTCCTTATTTACAGGTATAATTACCCTAACTATACACCCCTCACCGGGTTTTGATGAAATAGATATTTTACCGGAAAGAAGATAAATTCTTTCCTTCATCATAGATAATCCAAAGCCTGAATTATCATCTCTGGTAAACTCAGGAATAGCAGATGTATCAAAACCATCTCCATCATCCTTTATTGTCAAAGTAAGTGATTTTGGTTCATACTTTAATGAAACATTAATTTCTCTGGCATGACCATGCTTGATAGAATTACTGCAAGCCTCCTGAATGACCCTGAGTAAGGTTAGTGATACAAGACTGTCTACCATGTACTCATCACCGGATGTCTTGAAATTGCATCTTATATTATTTGAATTGCGAAGCTTATCAAGCGCACGCTCAACAGTAATATTAAATCCAATATCATCAAATGACATAGGTCTTAAATTATAAATCATATTTCGAAGCTCATTGATAATATCCTTCAGTATCTTTCCCTGAGACGTGAGCTCAAGCCGGCACCTGATAGGGTCAACATCCATAAGTTTAAGACAAAGCTCTGTCTTGTGAGTGAGTGATGTCAGACTCTGTACAGTAGAATCGTGCAAATCACGGGCGATACGCTGTCTCTCACTCTCCACAGTCTGTAAAATCACCCTCTTAAAAGCATCACTATCCTCTTCGTTGATAACATCAGATATGGCCTCTGAAATTTCTACTTCATTAGTTGTCTCATCAGAATTATACACTCTGATAACACTGTTGATTTCATCAATCTTGCAATCAACATCAGATATCTGTTTGTGTAAAGACTTTATCTGAGGCTCAATCAGCTTCTGCTCTTCCTTAAGCTCCTTAACTTTGCTCTTATTATATGAATTGATTTCACGTGGAGTAAAAGCCTCAAAGCTTTCATCGGATTTTCCTTCAAGCATCTGGATAATCTTGATATTTTCTTTAAAATGATTCTCAGCGGCAGTAAGCTTTTCTATAAGCGCATACTTGCTGTCATAAAATTCATCTCTTGTTTTCTCTAAATATTTTTTAACCATAATCACCGAACATTTGTTTGTATAATTAATTTATCTACAATATAATTATATATCATTTTTACTATATTTAAAAGCAATTATAAAAAATAATTGTATAAAACTTCTTTTTTGTTATAATATAGTTATAAGAATACAAAATCAATATATCAAATTTTTCAGATAAAAACAAGGAGGTTATAACATGAAAAAAAGTACAAAAAATCTGCTTTTTCTCACATCTGCAGTGATTGCCGGAATGCATATATACAACAGAGTTGTAGACTCTAATGCCGAAAGGAAAAATGCACTCAAAGTAGACAATGGCCACTACTACAAATGGAAAGAAGGAAATATCTTTTATACAAAAACCGGCACCGGTGAGCCAATACTTTTAATACACGACACCGACTCCGGAGCATCCGGTGAAGAATGGGCTAAAGTAGCTAAAAAGCTTGCAAAGAACAATACCGTATACACTATTGATTTGCTTGGATGTGGCCGCTCGGACAAGCCTTCCATCCAATATACAAGCTACATGTATGTACAGATTATCACAGCCTTTGTAAATGACGTAATCGGAAAGCCTGTTAACGTAGCTGCAACCAATCTGTCAACAGCTCCTGTAATCATGGCAAATGCTCTGTCAAAGGATTTATTTAATAAAATAATACTTATAAACCCTGTATCATTGCAACAGCTTAAATGCATACCTGACAAGAACACCAAATTTAAGCAGAACATAATTAATCTGCCAATCATAGGTACATTTATATACAATAAGCTTATGAGCCCTATCAAAGTAGATTTACTCTTCAGAAATAAATTTATTTCAAGAGGCCAGCTCATATCAGATAAGATGAAGGATGCATACTATGAGTCCGCACATAAAGGGCAAAGCCGCGGCAAATATCTTTACTCAAGCATTTTATCAAACTACATCAATACTAATATTGCGCCCGCTCTCAAGAACCTGGACAAGGATGTATCAATTATAGCTTCAACAGGAATAAAAAATAATATGGATGTTATCAACAATTACCATAAGCTAAACAGTAAATGCGACATCATCCATATTGCAAATGCAAAGCTTTATCCTCAGTTAGAGTTACCGGAGAAGACAGCTTCAATTATTAAAAAAATTGTTACTAACTAATTCTATACTTTAATCCAAAATAAAGCACCGCCTATAACTATTCTATAACAATTATAACGTTTTTTACAATGGTTTCTTTGAAGGCAGTCCGGCTTTTCTCGGATACTTGTTGCTCGTATTCATAACCTTATCAATTATGACAAAAGAGCGATGATTATCCGAGTAGCCAAACTGCTCTATTTTATTCAGCTTTCCTCCCAACAGATAAATGGCCGACTTTGCATCTGCCACCTCGCTCTCGCACTCACCTGATTTATATGACACAAAGCAGCCTCCCATTTTCACAAACGGCAGACAGTATTCTGAAAGAGTAGATAGATTTGCAACTGCTCTCGATACACAAATATCATAAGCTGCCCTGTGTTCCTTATCTCTGGCAAAATCCTCTGCCCTCCCATGAACTGCTTCAATATTCTTAAGCTCAAGCGCTTCAATAACTTCATTTAAAAATCCAACTCTCTTATTAAGTGAATCTAATAAAGTAATCTTAAGCTGGGGAAAAGCTATCTTAAGAGGAATACCGGGAAAACCAGCTCCGGTTCCGACATCAATGATATTTTTTTCCGCGTTTAAATCTAATGTGTGGCATAAAAATAAGCTATCAAGGAAGTGTTTCTCTATTACCTCGTCGAAATCTGTGATGGCAGTAAGGTTCATAACCTTGTTTTTTTCGATAAGCATGTCATAATATAGCTCAAATTGCTCTAATTGTGAATTATTTAATGTACATTTAATTTTTGATAATTCATCAGTAAAGTGTGTGAAATCATATTTCATATTTTATTCTCCATTATTATTGTTCAACGCTTATATTATCTGGGTTTAATCTAGAAAATAAATCAGGATTTGAGTATTTTAATTGTTCCAGAAATACCAGTAAAACCGATATATCAGCTGGTGTGACACCTGAAATTCTGGATGCCTGACCTATACTAAGCGGCTGAAATTCATTCAGCTTCTGCTGTGCTTCAATTCTCAGACCCGAAATAGTATTATAATCAAAATCAGTAGGTAACAGTTTTTTCTCAAGCTTCTTAAAATGAGAGACCTGCTTGATCTGTCTTGAAATATACCCTGCGTACTTAATAAGAATATTAATCTGTTCTCTTGTGTCATCAGATAGCTTAGGTCTGTCGGGATCTATCGGAGCGAGCTTGTCATAATCCAGCTCAGGTCTTCTGATAAGCTCCTCAAGTGTGGTTCCGTTGCTCAGCTCTATACTGTTGTATTTCTTCAGAATCTCCTGTACATCAGCCCTTGCACCGATATTTACATGCGATACTCTCTCTATTTCCTTATCAATAAGCTCTTTCTTTTTACATACATAGTCATATCTTTCCTTTGAAATCAGACCAACCTCGTATCCCTTCTCGGTGAGACGCAAATCTGCATTGTCCTGTCTTAAAAGGAGACGATATTCCGCTCTTGAAGTCATCATGCGGTAAGGTTCCCTATTTTTCTTAGTGACCAGATCATCTATCAACACACCTATGTACGCTTCTGACCTGTCAAGTATCAATGGCTTTTTGCCAAGTATCTTCATTGCTGCATTAATGCCGGCGATAAGTCCCTGACAGGCTGCCTCCTCATATCCGGACGAACCGTTGAACTGTCCACCACTGAACAGACCATGTATTTTCTTAAACTCGAGCGACGCATATAGCTGGTTTGCATTGATACAGTCGTACTCTATGGCATAAGCATCTCTTACTATCTTCACATTTTCAAGTCCCGGAAGGGTGCGGTACATCTCATACTGCACATCCTCAGGCATAGAAGATGACATACCTCCCACATACATCTCGTTTGTGTTTAAACCCTCAGGCTCAATAAATATCTGATGTCTTTCCTTTTCAGCAAACTTAACCACCTTATCCTCTATTGAAGGACAATACCTAGGACCTGTTCCCTCTATGATGCCTGCATAAATCGGTGAACGGTCGAGATTGTTTCTGATAATCTCATGTGTCTTATTATTCGTATATGTAAGCCAGCATGAAACCTGATCAATCTGCACACTTTCAGGATCAGTTGTAAATGAAAACGGCACTACCCTCTCGTCACCGAACTGTTCCTCCATCTTGGAAAAATCAAGACTTCTCTTATCTACACGCGCTGGAGTTCCTGTTTTGAATCTGCGCATCTCAATTCCGTGATCTATGAGCGACTGAGTCAGATGGTTGGCTGCCAAAAGTCCATTCGGACCTGTATGAGTGATCATCTCGCCGGTTAAGCATCTGGCTCTTAAATATGTACCGGTGCACAGCACAATCGCCTTACAATGATATAAAGCTCCCGAAGTAGTTTTTGCACCGACTATATTATTATTCTCATCGGTAACAATCTCAGAAACCTCACCCTGTCTGATGGTCAGATGGTCGGTATTTTGAAGGGTTTTTCTCATTTCCATACTATATTCCGCTTTATCTGCCTGCGCGCGGAGAGAATGAACAGCAGGCCCCTTCGATTTATTTAGCATCTTTGACTGGATAAAGGTCTTGTCAATATTTTTTCCCATCTCGCCGCCAAGTGCATCAATCTCCCTGACGAGATGCCCCTTCGAGCTTCCACCGATATTCGGATTACATGGCATGAGCGCTATACTGTCCACGCTTACCGTAAAAACAATAGTCTCAAGTCCAAGCCTGGCACACGCAAGTGCTGCCTCACAACCCGCATGTCCTGCACCAACTACAACAACATCATAATTTTCTTCAACAAACTTACTGCACATAACTGCCTACTTTCCCATACAAAATTTACTGAATATCTCATCCATCAGATCATCCTCAACCGATTCTCCGATTATGAGTCCGAGTGACTCATACGCACTCATCAAATCAATCGAATAAAAATCCTCCGGCATATCATCATCAATACTGTTCATAACAAGCTTAAGACTTTCCTTAGCATCTGACAATAGTTTTTTGTGCCTGATATTTGTGATATAAATCTCATCATTGAATGAGACCTCTCCATCAAAAAACATATCCTTTATTGTATCAGAAAGCTCATCTATTCCCAAGCTTTCCTTTGCAGAAACCGAGATAACCGTTTTATCCACAAGCTTTTTTATATCATCTGCCGACACCTTTGAAGCCAGATCCGACTTATTTAGTAAAATGATTGCCTTTTTATCTTTAATAAAATTGATAATATCATAATCATTATCATCGAGTACCACTGACGAATCAACCACATATATGATTAAATCAGCTTCATTGGCATGCTCCATAGCCTTTTTCACACCAATTTTTTCAACAACATCCTCTGTGCTTCTGATGCCTGCAGTATCAACGATATTTAAGGTGATTCCACCAATATTAATCTGTTCCTCAAGCACATCTCTCGTGGTTCCGGCTATATCCGTGACAATTGCCCTGTCACTTCCTACAAGCACATTTAAAAGAGATGACTTTCCGGCATTTGGCTTTCCAATGATTACTGTGTTTATTCCTTCCTTCAGAATCCTTCCATTATCTGAGGTTTTTAACAGACTATCTATCTCCACATACTCGTTATCCACAATTGCACGTAGTTTTTGTGGATAACCATCCAGAGAAATATGTTCAGGGTCGTCAAGAGCCGACTCAATAAATGCAATCTCATGCAAAAGCTGCTCTCTTATCTGCCTGATGCTTCCAAGCACGGCTCCGCCTAGCTGGCTTAAAGAGCTTTTGAGCGCAAAATCATTTTTTGAATTTATTACATCTATAACAGATTCTGCCTGTGATAAATCAATCCTGCCGTTTAAAAATGCCCTTTTAGTAAACTCTCCGGGCTCTGCCGGTCTTGCTCCGTTTTTGATTACTGCTTCAAGCACTCTCTTCATAACATACACACCACCGTGGCAGTCTATCTCCACAGTGTCCTCCCTAGTGTATGTATTTGGAGCCTTCATCAAAAGCACCATAACCTCATCTATTTTCTCATCGCCGTCATATATAAACCCATAATGAATGGTATGTGACTGACATGCGCTTATTTTCTTTTTATTATTCTTACTTTTATAAATCCTGTCTATTACCGAAAGTGCATCATCTCCGCTTATCCTGATAATTCCGATTCCGGACGGAGACATAGCTGTGGCAATAGCCGCTATTGTATCATTTTGCATATGAAATTCCTCAAAAATTCTAAGATAATATATATTCAAAAAGGATACCTGAAACCAGATACCCTTTTAATGATTTATATCTATTATTTCTTAAGTGTCACAACAACGTGTCTGTAAGGCTCATCCCCCTCGCTGTGTGTTTCAACAAATCTATCATTCTGAAGTGCAGAATGAATCACTCTTCTCTCAAAAGGATTCATCGGCTCAAGAGAAACAGGTCTCTTTGTACGCTTAACCTTGAATGAAATATTCTTGGCAAGATTCTCAAGTGTCTCTCTTCTGTAATCCTCAGTATCAATCTTTACTCTGTAATAATTCTCAGACTGCTTATTGATAGCAAGATTTGTAAGGTACTGGAGTGAATCGAGAGTCTGACCTCTCTTGCCGATTAAAACGCCCATCTCAGGTCCGTTAAGCTCAACATCAACATTTCTGTTGTCCTCATCCACTTTGATATCAATAGTAACCTCAAGCTTCATTGCCTTAAACACACTGTCAAGGAATTCACGAATCTCATCCTCAACACTTGCTTTGGCCTTTTTAACCTTGATAACAGCATCACGGCTGCCAATTCCAAGGAAACCATTGCTTCCCTTATCAATTACCTCATACTCGAGCTTATCGCTTGTTGTTCCAAGTTTAATAGATGCCTCTGTCAAAGCATCGTCAATTGTTTTTGCAGATACTTCAATGTATTCCACTATTTTCTCCCCCTATTTGCGTGAATTGCGTTCATTAAACTCTTTAACCATATTAGCCTTTGAAGCAAGTGAGCCTGCCTTTGCATTAGCCTTGTACTCAGCGGCCTTTGCCAGCTTCTCCTCTGTGCCTGCTGATACAGATACGTTTGCCTTATTGTCAATTGACTTTGTCTTAATCTGAGCTGCCTTCTTTATATAATCCTCAGACAGTCCCATTTTTTCTCTCTTCTTCTTTGCCTTTTCCTCGTTCTTTGCCATAACAGCCTCAAGATCAAGATTCTCTATATGTCTGTTGACGAAGAACTGCTGGATACCTCTTACAAGTGCAGAGCAGATCCAGTAAATACCAAGACCTACAGGAACTGTGAAGCAGATAAACAATGACATAAGCGGCATCATGAGATTCATCATCTTCATCTGATTTGCCACCTGATCATTGCCGTTTGTAGCCTGTGGCATGAGCTTGATATTAAGCATCTGTGTCAGATATGACAGTACAGGAATAAGCAGTGCAAGTATTACAAAAAGTAACCACTTATCAGGCTTGTCCGTAAAGTTGCTCTTTATGATATACCAAGGTGTATCTGAGATATTCAGTCCCAAAAAGTAGTTGAAATGAAGTAACGCATCGTGCGTCTTCTCAACTGCGCTCTGGATACCATCAAAAAACTTACCGTCCATAAGAGCATCCCAGCCCTTTGAAGGAAGCTTATAAAGGATATCAATGATAAAATTGTTTAAAGTATCACCACTTGCATCAGCAAGCTTTGAAGCCGCATTTGAAGCGTTAAGACCACTTGATGTAACAACATTATACTTTTCCATCAGACTGACAAGTGTATTCTGATATCCGCTTGTCTGCTGAATTGAATCAACAAGCCCTGTAAAAGAGCTCTTAACTCCGCTCAGATAAGCAGGAATATTGTAGAACACACGGTACAGTGCAAACAGAATAGGCATCTGTATAAGCATCTGCACACAGCTTCCCATCGGAGAAATACCGTACTTCTGGTATAAAAGCTGTGTCTCCTCCTGCATGGCCATCATTGAAGCCTGATCCTTTTTATTTTTATATTTAGCCTGGATAGCCTGCATCTCAGGCTGCATTTTCTGTGATAGCTTAGAAAACTTCTGCTGCTTAATAGTCAGTGGCAACAGACACATGTAGATTATAATCGTAATAATTACAATACTTAGTACAACGCTCTCAACTCTTCCACCTGTAATATTAGATATACCACTGTATATCCAATCCATCAGGATACCGAGAAGCTTGGCAATTGGTCCAAGAATAGAGCCTGGATATGCGGTTAATAAAATGTCCGACATAAAAACCTCCATTGCTGCTATGGAACCGGATCATACCCACCCTTTGAAAAAGGATTACATCTCAATATCCTCCATGCCGCAAGCAGACCACCCTTTATGGCACCGTACTTTTGCACAGCCTGCAAACCATACTCCGAACAGGTCGGACAATATGGGCATTTCGTTGATTTCATCGGGGAAATATACTTCCTATAAAATTTAATCAAAAATATTAAGATACTTTTCAAAACGATTCCATCTTCTTTTTCATTATTCAAATATTTTGTTTCTTAATAATCCTGTGAAGACCTCCAAGATGTAAAACAGCACTTTCTATTTCCTTATAACCCACATGCCGCGCTGCAACTCTTGCGATGACTACGATGTCCAAACCACTATCGAACATGTCCTCATGTAGTCTGTAGCTCTCTCTCACGAGACGAGTAATATGATGTCTAATAACACTATTTCCAACTTTTTTGCTAACTGATATACCTATACGATTATTTTCTGTGTTATTTTTCAGAACATACATAACTAGGTATCTGTTAGCAAACGATACACCGTTATTATACACATTCTGAAAATCCTTGTTTTTTTTCAACGAATCTGAAAATTTCATTTGACGCTGTCCTTCTAAAAACAATCAAAAATGAAGAAAAGACCACAAAAATTGTGGCCTATGCTGATAATTTTTTTCTTCCTTTTAATCTTCTGGCTGCGATTACTTTTCTTCCGCCAGCAGTTTTCATTCTCTGTCTGAATCCATGAACTTTTGCTCTCTGTCTCTTCTTAGGTTGGAATGTCATCTTCATATATATCCACCTCCTTTACGTTAAAAAACATCGGTATAATTATAACAAAAATTCCTGTTGTGTCAAGGATTTTCTCAATTTTCTTTAAATTTCTACATATATTTTTTTATCGGTTTACATTCCACAATAAAAATGTGGAAAACGAGTTTCTTCTATATATATAATAATTCTTGATAACCATCTATATTTTGATATAAACCACCTGTTGTGACCAACATATTGTGGAAAGTTATCAAGATATCAAAAAGTTATCCACAATATGTGAATAACATGTTGGTAACTTTGTATAATTGTGGTTAAAAAATGTGAATAAAGCATTTTTGTAAATCTTTTTACATTGCCTAAATGCCAAAAATAGTGTACTATATAGTATGTATGGGATTGTGGAGAACATTCCCATAATATACTCTTTATATGTTAAATAATGGAGAACTTTGATGGATAAAGTAATGGAAAAGTGGAATGAAATACTACAGATGGTCAAGGAAGAGCATGGTCTGACAGACGTTTCCTTTAATACGTGGATAAAACCGCTTGAGGTGTTCGCCATAGACGGCAATACACTGTATATTCTCGTTCCGTCTGAGCAGATGGGGCTCAGCTATATCAACAAAAAATATTATCTTCCTCTTAAGGTAGCTATAGGTGAGGTGACAGGTATCGAGTATGATATCCAGTTTATTTTACCGGAACAGGCTCAGAGCCTTAAGTTTAAAAACAACGATACCCCTCAGCTTGAGCCACAGACTCCTGTAAAGGGGGATCACTCAAACTTAAACCCTAACTATACATTTGACACCTTTGTCGTAGGTAATAATAACAGGTTTGCCCATTCTGCTTCTCTTGCAGTGGCAGAAAGCCCGGGTGAAGCATACAATCCGCTATATATATATGGTGGTCCGGGACTTGGCAAGACTCATCTTATGCATTCAATAGGTCATTTCATCATTGACCAGAATCCTGATACCAAGGTGCTTTACGTTACTTCTGAAGAGTTTACCAACGAGGTTATCGAATCTATCCGTAACGGTAATTCTTCTGCCATGACAAAGTTCCGTGACAAATACAGGACTGTAGATGTGCTCATGATTGATGATATCCAGTTCATCATAGGAAAGGAAAGTACTCAGGAGGAGTTTTTCCACACCTTCAACACACTGCAGACACAGGGCAAGCAGATTATCCTTACCTCTGATAAGCCGCCTAAGGAGATGGAGACTCTAGAGGAGCGTATCCGCTCACGTTTCGAATGGGGACTGATGGCTGATATCGGTACTCCTGACTATGAGACGAGGATGGCTATCCTCCGTAAGAAAGCTGAAACTGACAATTTTGATATAGATGATGATATTTTAAACTACATTGCTTCAAACATCAGCTCCAACATCCGTGAGCTTGAGGGAGCCTTAAACAAGCTTTTAGCCTTCCACAATCTCGAGCATACTCACATCACTATGGATATCGCTGAGAGGGAGCTTTCCAATATCATCACGCCGGACAAGCCAAGGGAAATCACTGCACAGCTCATCATCGAGGTCGTTTCAGAGCATTTCCACATCTCTGTAGACCAGATGATTTCAAAGACCAGAAGCAGCGAGATTGCACGCCCAAGGCAGATTGCCATGTACCTCTGCAAGACCATGACCTCTGATTCACTTGATGTAATCGGCCAGCTTTTGGGCGGCAGAGACCACTCTACTATCATCCACGGCATCAAGAAGGTCACCAAGGATTACGAGGAGAATGACAGTACACGTACTCTCATAGAAACTATCAAGAAAAAGATTAATCCAAATTAGTTTCTACCTATTTATATATGTGCTCATTTGCATGTTAATAATTTGGTTATAACCTTGCTTTTATTTCCACATGAGCATGTTAATGACAGGTTGAAGGAAAGTGAATAAAAAGTTATCCATTTTTATCATTTTTACTTCAACAGGCTTTTAATCAAGTTATCAAGCCGCTTAAAGCTTGTCTTTAAAGGCTTTGAAGGGGTTTTGAACTTTTTAACAGCCCCTAAGAAGAATATTACGAATATCTTTTAAATATTTATATATACGCGCAGGAAGGAGTTTTTCTAAATGAAACTTATTTGTTCAAAAGCAAATTTACTGAAAGGTGTTAATATCGTATCGAAGGCAGTACCTACACGTACTACAATGGCAATTCTCGAGTGTATACTGATTGATGCATCCGCAAACGAGATTAAGCTTATGGCTAACGATATGGAGCTTGGAATTGAAACAATAATAGACGGAACCATCGAAGAAAGAGGAATTATCGCTCTTGATGCCAAGATTTTTTCAGAAATAGTGAGAAAGCTTCCTGACAATGATGTAACAATTGAGACAGATGCTTCCTTCAAGACCGTCATATCATGTGAAAAGGCCAAATTCAATATCATCGGAAAATCAGGTGATGATTTTTCTTACATACCATATGTTGAGAGAAATGAGTCTATTGTCCTCTCACAATTTACCCTTAAAGAGGTTATCAGACAGACAATTTTTTCCGTATCTGATAATGAAAATAATAAATTGATGACAGGTGAACTTTTAAGTATTGAGAATAATAAACTGACCGTAACTTC
>ERZ824598.3601-NODE-3601-length-13012-cov-7.945512_pt1 | contig 13012 bp, 16 predicted proteins | sample MGYA00519934_ERZ824598 | MGnify/ENA primary metagenome ERZ824598 (study PRJEB31778, sample SAMEA3449177) | human gut metagenome | biome: human gut; feature: human-associated habitat; material: faeces | place: United Kingdom | collected 2010/2012 ... | reverse complement strand
CCATGGCCATTGAGCTGGCCCAGTACGGCATCCGCTGCAATGCCATCAGCCCCGGCCATATCCTCACGGAGCTGACCCAGGTCAGCTGGGACCATCCCACCCGGGCCCCCTGGATGCGGGAGCGCATCGCTATGCGCCGTGCCGGCCAGCCGGAGGAGCTGGTGGGCATCGCCATTCTGCTGGCTTCCGACGCCTCCAGCTATATGACGGGCCAGGCCTATTATGTGGACGGCGGCTACCTCTGCGGCGGCGCACCTTGGTACTACGATACGAAATATTAAAAGAAGACGCGGCGCCCGGCCATTGGCCGGGCGCCGCTTTTTGTGAGTTGGTTTCCCGAAAATCAGCTCAGGTGTCCAACTCGCACACGTACAGCCTGTCAGTATCCGTGTCATAGAGCGCCAGTGTGAAATTGAAGGAAAACCGTTCCAGAAGCGGAGCTTCTTTGTTGTGCTGCCGGTCCAGCAGCCGGTCCCATCTCCGTTGCCGCCGTGGGTTTCTGAAGGCGGGGTGCGTTCAGCTGTCCGTACCAGCCCGCCAGGCGGAGAGATTCCAGGCCCGCCAGTCACTGCACTCCGCCCGGGCTTCGCTGCGGCGCTGCGTCAGCAGGGCTTCCAGCGTGGTCTTGCCCTCCTGGGTGTACACGCTCCTGCTGCCGTCCAGCCGGGCCAGCTGCGGCAGTGTGTCATAGGAGAGATCTTCCAGCAGGTATTCCACATCCAAAACAGCGGTCTCACCGGAAAGCACCCGGTCCACCTGGTCCCGGGCAACCAGGGCGTCCAGCGGAACGCAGTTGAGCAGCACCCACCCCGCCAGGGCGATGGGAAAGGCCAGACGGCAGAAGGAGCGGTCTGTCCGCAGGAGCTTCCACAGTGCGGCCAGGAAGAAAAGCGCCATCATGGCCATGCCCCAGTAAGTCATGCACCGTTTAAAGGAGAGACCGTAGGCGCTCACGTACAGGCTCATCCGCCAGGCGGCGGAAGCCAGCAGCACCAGACTTTCCACGATCAGTACGCCGGAAAGCAGCCGAACAGCGGTCCACCCCCGGCCCTGGCGGTGGGAAAAGGTCACGGCCGCCAGCAAAACGCTGAGGTTTACGATGGTGACGCCCACCATCTGAAAAAAGCCGCTGCGGGCCCATTGGGCATAAGAGAGTCCTCTGGCTGACAGGTACTCCGGCCCGCCGAAGAGCCCGGCGGACTGTACCAGCAGGAATACGAAATATAAAACATCCAATGCCGCCAGCAGGATCCAGAATCCCGTTCCGTCAGCGGAGACTGTTTTCTCCGGCAAGAGCGCCTTGGAGGGCAGCGGACGGCGCAGACGATAGAGCAGGCTGAACAAAAAGGGCGTCAGGATCAGCGCCCAGAGAAGCTCAGCGAGGGACGTGGTAAAGTGGCTGCGGATCAGGCGGCGCAGATCCGCAGTGGCGGCGGCGAACAGGGCATCGGCGGAGGAGAGCACCGGCACCAGGACACACAGCAGCACCGCGGCCCCACAGCACCCCAGCACTGTGGAGAGGAGCCGCCGGGAGTCCCTGCTTTTCCCGGCGGGCATCAGGGCGGCAAAAGGGGCCCCTACCGCGGAGAACAGTCCGGAGAAGAAACACACCGCCCGCTCCCGGAGCATCCGGGGCCGCCACCAGGGAAACTGCATGGCGGCGGAGAGACCGCAGGTGTGCACCGGTACCAGGACCAGCAGCGCCAGAACGTTCCATCCACGGATCCAGGAATTGGACTGAAGGGCGAATGTGGCGGCCAGAAACAGATTCACCGCCAGAAGAATGGCACTTTCCCGGCGGAAAAGCGCCTTTCGGCCCAGTGCCGCCAGCAGCAGGAAATACCAGAGCACCACTGCGGCGGTCAACCCGATGCCCCAGACCGGAGCAAAGAGAAAGGTGTCCACAGCCAGAAAACACCAGAGAAGTGTGCCGCCTAAGAGCAGCCGGTCTGCGGCAGTGATTTCGTAGATTTGGCGGCGGATGGCAAGAGATACGCCCTGATACGCCGCAGGAAAAAAGTTCCGCCCTCAGCCGCGGCAGAGGGCGGAAGCGGCTTATTCAGAAAATTGGATCGACTTACTTCTTATCTCCCAAAAACGTGATAGAATTTACCAAAATAGATATGATGACACAAACCCATAACGCTTTGCTCATAGAAGGCAATACATCCATAAGGTCGCCCCAATCTTCATTGGCAACTTGCATAGCGGCATCCGAATAAAATGTGCATGCAGTCAATGCTGTCAACGATAAGCTTATAAAACCAAACCATTTTGAATTTTTCTGTTTAGATGTCCAAACCAAATTTAGGATCGCAAAAATAATTGCACCAAAACCCATTACTAACCACATATTTTAACCTCCTTAAATTCCGATTAGTAATATATAAGCGAGGGTGTTACAGCCTTCGCTTTTCCTTTAAGATGAAAGTGATTGGCTGACGGAATTTCCGATTGGGCCCCCACGCCCGCAGACAAATGTGTCAGCCAGCCTTCATCATTCTGCATTCGATTCAGCAAGTTGGGACAAATCATTGCTCCCGTTTCACGAACTAATCTGAGTGAATCTTGAAGTGCTGGAACCAATCGTATCTCAACGAATGAAGGTGGAATCTCATGATTGCAGTTGGAATCGACATATCCAAAGCCAAAAGCACCGTTGCGGTGATTGATTCAGACGGTACAGTTCTGGCAAGTCCATTCACAATGGCTCATACGCAGCCGGAGATGGAAGCTTTCGTGACCTATCTGAAGGGACTTGGAGAACCCACGACCATCCTCATGGAGTACACTGGCCACTACCATTATCCGGTGCTCAAGAAGCTTCAAGGCGAAGGGTTTCCCGTTTGCATTGTCAATCCATACCAGATGAAAAAATACGGGGATGTCGAGATTCATAAGGCGAAGACGGACAAGAAGGACGCGCTTCGGATAGCAACCTATGCACTTGAAAAATCTTATAAACTCGTACCGTATAGCTCAATGGAGCAAAAGTATGAGGACTTGAAATTTCTTTCCCGTCAGTACAGCCAGCGTATCACTTATGTCGCGAAACTGAAAGTTCAGCTCATAGCTCTGCTGGATCAGACGATGCCTGGGATCACAAGAATACTGCCACTGAACAGCAGAAACCCTGAAAAATGCGCTCTGCTGCTTTTTATCAGACGATTCAAGTCCTTTGATGAGATTCATCGAATTGGAAAGGCTCGTTTCCTGGCATCCTATGATGTCTTGGCGAAAAAGACTTCAGAACGCAGCGCGTCCAGCAAGGGACTTAGTATCTACGAACTCGCTGTTGACAGCATTACCACCCGCGGCGAAGACCCTTACATTTGGCTCTCACAAAATCAATGCGTTGACCTGCTTTCTACCACACAAAACGCTGCCGACGAAATCATTTCTCAGATGAGAAACATCGCCGAGACAATTCCGGAATACAAGGTACTCCGAGCAATGCGCGGCGTCGGTGACCGTCTCGGGCCAATTATTCTCGCTGAGATCGGCGACATCCGTCGCTTTCACAGCGGCAAGGCATTGAACTCCTATGCCGGCAACGATGCCCCTCCATATCAATCCGGACAATTCGAGAGCAGAAACCGCCACATTTCAAAACGTGGCAGCTCTGCCCTCCGGAAGGCTTGTTACGAGGTAATGCAGGCCCTTAAACTGACAAAACCTCAAGACGACCCCGTGTACCTTTTTATGCTCAAAAAAGAGCAGGAAGGGAAGCCTTTCAACGTAGCCAAGATGGCTGGCGTGAACAAGTTCCTCCGGATCTACTACGCCAGAGCAATGGAGCTCTACAAGTAAACCGATTTGATTCTACATCATTGTTTCAAAGCCCGCAATCTGGTGGGTTCGTTTAGTGCGCCCTTTTTTCTGTGCAACTTTCAGAAAAAAGTCCTTGACAAACATTAGCAAGATTTGTCCTTTTGGTTACATCGCTTGACAAGGGCACACAGCCCTTTGTCGTGTGCGATGGATAAGTAAAAGTCAAATTTTCCACTCAATCGAAACGTGTTCGTCGGTTGCGCGGATCTGTGAGATCAGGCCGTCGGCAACCTGCCGCCTGTCCTCGAAGTCAATTTCTTCCCATTGGTTGAGGTAGACCGACAACCGCTCGATCTGCTCCGGGGACATGGTTTCCGCCGACAGCGCCGCAATCTCTTTTGTCAGGGCTTGGCGGCGTGTGTCCAGCTCCTCGATTTTGCTGTTGGCATAGGACAGCAGCACCGCATTAGCCCCGGTCAAAGTATTCAGCAGCTTTTCAATCTCGTCCTCCACGCGGGCAAGCTCCATGTTCAGCGCGGTCAATTTGGGATTGACCGTTTCTCGCTTTGCCGTCAGCGTCTGGAACTCAGACAGCTTCTTGACCATCTCGCCGTACAGAAACCTTTCAAATTCCCGTGTGCGGAGCGTCCCGCAGCCGTCACAGCTTTTACTGTCGGCCCGCTTGGAGCAGCGGAGATACTGAACACCTGTTGGATTGCCGACGCTCATAAGCGCGTACCCGCAGCGGCCACACTTGACCTTTCCGGCAAGCCATGTGTTCTTTGCCTTGCGCCCGCCTTGGAACGTCTTGTTTGCCATGAGCTTTTTCCGGCAGCGCAGCCATGTATCAGACGATACCAGCCCCTCGCTGGGAGCCAGAACAAGTATCTGATCTTTCAGGTGCTTGTTTTTTCTTTCTTGCACGTCCCGGCCCTGATAGAGATAGCAGCCGTTTGTCCCGGCAAAATCTGTGGCTTCATTGACTACCACCGTACCCTGGCTTTTGAAGAACTCGTACATATCGAGGTCAGCCTGTGCGTAAATGGGGTTTCTCAAAAGTTGGGAGATAAAGCCCCGTTTCATTTCCTTGCCGTAGATCAGGATGCCCTCGTCGGCAAAGTAACGGGCAATGTCCCCGAAAGAAATTCCGGGCTGAGAGTACATTTCAAACATCAGCTTTGCAATATCTGCCGTTTCCGGGTCAGGCTTCATCATTTTTGTGCGGATGCCCTCAATGGTGGTCGGCTCCAGTTGGAAGCCGTAGGGGGCCGCGCCGCTCATGTGAAAACCGTGCTGGCAGCGGGAATAGTAGGCATCGGTCACGCGCTTCTGGATGGTTTCACGTTCAAGCTGGGCGAATACAATGCAGATATTCAGCATGGCCCGCCCCATCGGGGTGGACGTGTCAAACTTTTCCGTGGAAGAAACGAACTCGACATTGTATTCCTGAAAAGTTTCCATCATGGTTGCGAAGTCCAGAATGGAACGGCTGATACGATCCAGCTTGTAGACCACCACGCGCTTGATCAGGCCCCGGCGAATATCGGCCATCATTTCTTGGAACTTGGGCCTGTCGGTATTCTTGCCGGAATAGCCCTTGTCGGTGTACTTGCGGAAATTGCCTCCTCTCAATTCATACTTGCAGAACTCAATCTGGCTTTCAATGCTGATACTGTCCTTGCGGTCAACGGACTGTCTGCCATAAATGGCATCTTCACGAATAATCATTTGGTGCTCCTTTCCGTGTAGGAGCTACCAAACCTTACACCTATATTATACCTCTGGCAGCCCCGTATCTCAAGGATGTCCCGCATTAGTGCATCTGCGCCCGTCCCGGCGCATACTTCACAAAGACCTCATACAGACAGCTTTCAATTTCACGCTTGCGCTTATCCCGTGCTCGGGGAGAGAGCATCGGGGTCAGGTTTTCCACGGTGATGGATTTGCCCTGAAAAGACGCGGTTTTGACTTCCTTGTGATAGCCGACTCTTGCCTCCGTCATCTGAAAACCTCCTATAACAATCAGCGGTGTGAATAGATTTGATGGTTTCCCGTTGTCCGTGGGGAAACGTGAAAGGACGGCACAAAAGCGCCGTCCTTTGACCTTGCCCCACCTCTGGCCACGATGACCAGAAGCAGCGGGACAGTTGTTTTCCGTTTCAATCCACAAAAGAGGGAGCCGCCGCGCCGGAATGGTTTGGGCTGTCATAAGACAGAAAGACCCGGTTTGACGGCTCCCTGTATGATTGTTGTGTGCCGTATTTGCCACGCATCCCCGGCACGGGGAGTATTCCAGACCGCCGATGGCTTCGGCTGCATAGCCCCACAGCACCGCTGCCCGTGGAGGGCTGGCGCATACCGCAGGGACTCCCCCTCAAGTCTGTGGGAGGGCGTGAGCAAGTTTCATTATCCTCCGCGCTGTCCTCGCGCCCGGTTTGCCAGCACCGGGTCAAAGGCTGCGTTGATCGCTCGGCCAGCTTGTCCATCACCTCCTGAACTGGCTGTCGTGGCGGCGCACCTTACGTCGCTATCACGCGGATTTCGTATCGGGAATACTGTCTATTCAGTTTTCAAGGCGAGGAAGAAAACTCCTCTCACCTATCAGGAGGTTTCGGGGGCAAATGTACTCCCTCTTACAGAGATTTTTTCAAAATATTTTTCATAGCGGCCAGCCCACGCTCAACGGAGCAGCAGATGCGGCTCCGGCCAACGCCCTCGGCTGCCGCGATCTCGGCCTTGCTCATGCCGAGAAGATAGTGCTGGTACACACGCCGGGCCTGCGTGGGCGGGAGCTGGGCCAGCGCGTCATAGAGGGCAAAGGTGGTTTCCCGCGCCTCAATGTACTCGTCCGGGGTCATGGGCTGGCGGAGCACGTCGGCCTCAAAGCCGGGATCGGTGTCCAGCGAGCACTCGCCATTTCTGCGCTTCTGCCGCTTGTAGCTGTCGCATAGACGGCCTCCCATCGAGAGGGCGGCGGCGATCTCGTCCGAAACTTCCAGCATCACATTTTCGGTCATATAGGGGTAATACCGTTTCAGGTTGATAGTCGTCATAATTGTCCTCCATTTCAAAAGGTGGTTGGTGAGTGCGGATTGAAATGGAGAACAGGCGGCCCCCGGCACCTTGGAGCCTCTGGCCACCGTGACCAGAAGCAGGGGCATATAAAAACGCCCGCATAGCATGGCGCTATACGGGCGCACGAAATACTATTTTCGCTTATGTACTGACAAATTTCGCATCCATGCCCGGACTGCTCCGATGGAGGGGCTACGCTTTTTTTAACTGATGCAGATCATGAACGCTATGAAAAAGCAAAATGGACACGGCGATACCTCCTCGGACACCGCCGTATCCTTAAAAAAGGGCGACTTTAACACACCCCCGTTAATCCATTTTTTCAAAAGGAAAACGGCAGCTTGAAATACAATATTTCAAAACCGCCGTTCTGCGCCGCAAGGCCGATTGCAACGGTCTTGTTTTGATACCAGCGCAGTTGCTATCAAAAGAAAAGAGCCGATAAACCGTGTGCCTGTTGGCTACGGGTTATCGGCTCTGCGTCTGTGCGTCTGGCTCTTTGATAACTGTCATATTAAATTGCCTAATGTGGATGAGAGTTTCTTGTTTACACTTGGGGCAATAAAGCGGGAAATTTTCAAGCACTGTATCTGACCGGAGTTTTATTCTTGTTTTATTCTTGCAAACAGGACACAATACCCATTCATCACTCAAGCCCAATCACCTCAATTATAAACCTCTGCATCCAGCAGAGATTTCAGCTTATCTGCAAGGGTAGACTTTCCTGTGCAGCTTTCGCCAATAATTCCAATAACCATTTTTCTCCTTATGGCTTAACACGCAAATAACCCATGGTATCCCGGTCTAAAAGCTGTTCGCCAACCATATCACGGCGGATTGTGCAGAAATCATCATGGAAATCCGCAATGATGATATTTACTTCCCGTTCGGTATAAATACGGTCATACTCAAATGCCTGTGCGATAACTTCCAGAACGATACGCTCTTTCTTGCGTTGGGTGGGGATAGCTTTCAGCTTGCCATATTCAAAAAATGTGTCAATCACTTTTTGACGATATTCAGCATCCCGCTGCGCTTGAACCTCGGCCTCGTCAGACTCCTCTTGCAGTATTTCTAAAATGCTCGTTTCAAAAATATCTTTTTTGAGCGAGTACATCATGTAATACTGGCTTTTGTAGGATGTAACCGCACCGGCATCTGCCAGCTTTTTTAAGTGAAAAGAAACCGTGGGTGCAGTAATACCCAGTCTTTCGGCCAGCCGCTCAACATACATATCTTCGATTGCGAGCGACTTCAAAATCTGCAATCGGGACTTGTCAGACAGGCACTTAAACAGGCGAATTGCCTCAGCCTCTGTCATTCTGCTCCCTCCCAAATCTTTGCGAAGTTTTCCTTGATCTCACCAATCGCGTCGAGCTTGACTTGCTCAAGGCACATCTTGACCGCATCGTTATGCTGTTTGGCCTTGTCATACGCAGCACTCCAGCTTGAGGGAATTTGCTCTGCCTTTTGGACAAAGAAACGTTGTACCGCATCAGGATCTCCTTTACAGGTTTTAACTGCTACGGAAAGAATAGCGCGGAAAATATCATAGACATTCGCCTTAACCATTTCAAAGGTAGCCTCGTCCATGCGCTCGTCTGCAAGCAGTTCCTTGTTGCGCTGACCGCACAAAGCGATCTGCCCCTCAAAGTAGTCATTCAATTTCGACACTTTCTGTTCAATCATAAGATAACCTCAACTTTTCCGCATCCAACAAAATCAACATGGTCGGATGCCTTGTTTTCACCGCCGAACATATTGTTTGCACCGACAGCGATATGGAATGTTCCCGCCATTTTCTCGTCCAGTACGGTATAACCGCACAAATCCGTAACATTGGGGTTCATTCCAAGTCCTAATTCACAGACTATACGATTTTCCCGTGGCAACTCTGCAAAGTGCTTTGCGATTTCCGCATGGCTGCTTCCAGAAACTTCACCATTCAAAATCTGCAATGTGACATCCGTGTATTTCGCATCATCCAGATAGAATGTTTCAAAGAACACACTGCCGTTTGTCTTGTTTTCGACAGGAGCAATGTAGATCTCACCGCAGGGAAGATCTCCGTCTCCAGCGTCAATATGCCATGTGCGCCCGGTCAAGTCGAGGTGCAGAACACAATCAACGCCTGTATGTACCTCCACTTGACAGGCCCCGGTAAATCGTTCCGTCTCCCGCTTGCAGGCAGTATTGACCTCATCATAGTCAATGTCATACGCATTATTCATTCGCTGAATATAGTCCTGCGGGTCAAGACCGGACTCTGCTGCATTGGCTTCGGTGGGGATGCGGATTTGAGTAAACCGCTTGCACTCCATCAGCTTGTAGAAAAGCTGTGACATGTACTTGCGATATAATGTCATCTGCTTATTTTCGATTTTATAGCCTAGTACGATGGGCTGATAGGCAAACACATCCAGCACAGCATCAAACTTTGAGAACAACTCAAAATACCGATCATCAAAACAGCTTTCTTTTGCAGTCGAGAAGATTTCCCGATTGATTGAGCGGGCTTGCTGCAAGAGGACTGGTGTTGCACCTAATGCTACAACAGATGCAACAAAACCGCTTGCGATTTCTTTATCTGCATCTTCGCCCCAAAAGTGAACAAGGACAAGCTCACCAGCAGAAACGCCACTTGCCTTCACAATCTTGGATATTGTTTCGCTTTTCATTATTTCACCTCCAATCTGCCAATAATTATATCACAGTATCATTAAAAACGCAATTCTATTTTGACAGACATAAAATCAGATTTAGATAGCGAAATAAAATACTATGTAATAGTAAAATGAAGTTTCGTTCAAATATTCTCGCCCGAAGTGTAAAAATAATATAGAGATGAGATAAAATGTGCCAAGATAACAGACGGCTTGACTTCCACGCATTAGGCCGGGAGATCAAGTGCAAAAGAGAAGCCAAAGGTTGGACACAGGAATACCTTGCGCAGCTCGTTGATCGTACACCTCGTTCCATTATCTATTTTGAAAACCGTGGTCAGCATCTGAGCTTGAATGCCTTTTATAAAAATGTCACCGGGATTTCCATGGGGTTTCCGGGGTACGCACTAACGGCAAGCAGGGCAAGTGTAGCCACACTTGCTATTTTTGCATCCCGGCGGGCTGCAAAAACGCTTGTTGGGGAGCCTCCCCAAACCCGGCTTTGGGACTCGTCAGCACAAACTCCGCTATGCTACTTTGGGACAAAATGTCCCAAAATCCGCCCGCTCCGTTGTGCCTCCTCTCCCCACAAAGTCTTGCGACTTTGCGGGGCACCCCATGCCCAAAGTAATTTGTCTGCGTCACCGTTCGCTATCGCTCCTGTTCCTTTTTGCGCTGGCCGTCCGTGACACCCAGCAGATGGTCGATATTGGCCTTGACCGCCACGGCCTGCCGCATTTCCTCCTGCACAGAGCGGTACTCGGTATAGAGCGCCTTTTTCCGCGCCGCCAGTTGGCGGCGCTTTTCTTTTAGCTCTGCCATCTTTGGCAGCTTCTCTCCGCCCAGCAGCTCGGCCATTGTCGCCTTGGCCGCCCGGTAGTCTGCCAGCTCCGCCTCATGCTCGGCAAGGTATTTCCGGCTGTACTCGGAAGCCTTATACCCGTCAAAGACGGGGCGGGTCTTGGCGTACCGCACCACGGCTCCCATCAGTTCGGAGGTTGCGGACAGGTCAGCCTCCGTCCGCCGGAGCTGCTCGGTCAGGGCATGAAAACGGGAAACGGCATCCTCGGCCTTGGCGGAGAGTTGGTCATACTCGGTGATATTCTGCTCCTGCATGAATTGAAGCGCCGCCGCCATCTGCTTTAGGTTATAGACCTTTGTCCACCGCGCATAGGCTGTACCCTTACCGGAGCGCAGCCGCTCCCGTATATCCACGATCAGATTGACACGGCGAGGGGCAGCAGGCGCAGAAACAGGCCGTTCCGGGATTGGACGCTCCCCAGCGATGACAGCCTTGATGTCCTCGGGATCGTAGCCGTCCCCAAGGGTGGACGCCCGCAGCCGTGTCGCCCGCTCTTGCCACGGAACAAGAAAAGAAATCGTACCGCCGCGCCCATGCTTGACCGTGTAGCCGGACGACTCCATGAGCCGGAGGAAAGCATCAAAATCGGCGGGGCGTTTGGCAAGAGCTTCATTGATGGCAAGCCGTAGCTGCTCCTTGTACGAGGGCTGCCGCTCCGTCCCCAGCCACGCCCCATAATGGAGAAAGCACCCCTTGCTGTGCAGCTTGGGGTTGGTAATGACGGACAGATCATTTTCAAGGCAAATGCGGTCAGAGAGCCGTCGCACCGCACGGCCAGAGCCGATGAAGTCCCGGAATTTCCGGGTGCAGTCCAGCGAGGTCGAGTTGTAATAAATGTGATTGTGAATGTGTGCCTTGTCCGTGTGGGTGGCAACGAAAAAGGCATACTTGCCCTTTGTCCAGCGCATCGCCGTTTCATAGCCGATACGGTTGGCCTCCTCCGGCGTGATCTCCCCGGGCTTGAATGACTGGCGGATCTGATAGCACAGCACATCCGCGTCCCGCCGCTGCTCCCGGCCTGTGGCGGCCTTGTACTTGGCCTTGCTCAAAAGGAACTCAGCATCGGCGGTCATGTGGTCGCAGCCGTAGGACGAGATCAACTCGCCGCCCTCGGTTTTATCCGGGTTTTGCCCGTAGTCAAACCGCTCTTTCAAGGACTGCGCGATGGTTTCGCCCTTGCTGATTTTATGCTTCTTGTGGTAGGTCGTGGCCGTAGGCAGCCCTCCTTCCGATATGGCAAACGGCGGCTGTGGTCAGCCGCCGTCGTTTCAGCTTTGGGACATTTTGTCCCGAAGTATCAGCCGGTGATGAAATCCCGCAGGGCGAACTTGGCCGAGTGCAGCTTGTCCACCAGCCACTCAGCGATGGCGGGAACGCCAAAGGGAGAAACAAGGAACGCAAGGACAAGGAACACGATCCCACCCACCGTTTGCCCGCCGATGAACAGAATCAGGGAGAGCAACGTCAGCACAATGCAGCCCAGCTCGCACACGGCGGCCGCCACGCAGAACAGAAATGTGACCATAGCGGCCAGCAGGGACAGCGCCACCATCACGGGGGCGGCAAGGATTTTGAGAACGATCATAGCAGCTACCTCCATTAAAAAATCGGGTTGGTTTGTCCTTCTACCCATATTATACCGCTGGGGAAATAGGCACACAAGGATGTCGAGCTTTCACCACTTTGGGACAAGATGTCCCGAAGTTTAATTGTAGACAGCGAATCATTTTGGATGTAAACTAAGAAAAGAGAGATATAGGAGGAAAATATATGAAAGTGTATAAAAATGCCATTATCGCAACGGGTATAATAACATTGATTTCTTTCCTTGCCTCGTTCATATTTAATTTTTACACTCAAGTTAATTCATTCTGGTGTAATGCCTTGCTGGGCATATTTGGTAGCAGTTTGTTGACATTGCTGACATCTACCATCGGATATAGGGTTGAAAGGTGCAAGACGTTTGAGGGCTTTTCCTATGCAACAAAGGAGATACTACACGCTCTTAATAAGTATCAAGTATCTTGGAGTTTAGAAGAAAAAATTGACTTCTTTTTGAATTATCACGACATCAGTAAGATAGAGTGGGATCGCTACTATGGAGACTTCAGTTTTATTGCTGACTTTCGAGGGAAAAATAGGCGTTATATATACGAACAGATTTATACGCCAATACTTCGAGTAAACTAAGCAATCAACAATCATGTATGGCATTTTCGCTATTATAAGGATGGCTCCGGAAAAAATGATAAAGTCCTCGGGAAATTTATCGAGGAAATTGAAGCATTATTTATTGAAACCACTATTTCCGAAATAGATACCAACGAAAAAGGCGACCCCGTTACCATGACCTCCACTAAGAACAAAATTGTCCATACTATCCAAGAAGAACTAAACGAAAAATATTATCAGCTAATGTATGGGAAGAAAACATATATCAGCAGCAATCAATCATTGTCCTAATTCTTATACCTCGGGACAAAATGTCCCGAAGTCGTGAAAGCCGGGGAACGGCGCAAGGCCGCTCCCCGACAGGTCATAGGCTCACCACAGCCGATAGCTTTTTCAGCAGCTCGGACAGCGGCTCCCACAGATCGGCATAGTCCTTTTGCAGACGCTTCAGCTCGTCCGGGTACAAGCC
>ERZ824598.3597-NODE-3597-length-13032-cov-3.195423_pt1 | contig 13032 bp, 18 predicted proteins | sample MGYA00519934_ERZ824598 | MGnify/ENA primary metagenome ERZ824598 (study PRJEB31778, sample SAMEA3449177) | human gut metagenome | biome: human gut; feature: human-associated habitat; material: faeces | place: United Kingdom | collected 2010/2012 ... | reverse complement strand
CAAACTCCATTACCACCAATTCTTTTTACTTCATCTCTTACACCTATTTGTCTTAGTTCTATTCTTGTCTTATATGTTGCAGCTAAGTCTTTAACAAGTTCTCTAAAATCTACTCTTCCATCTGATGTAAATGAAAATAATATTTTACTATTATCAAATTTATATTCTACATCTGTTAAAGTCATGTCTAATTTATATTCTTTAATTTTTTTATTACAATATTCAAATGCTTCTTTTTCTTTCTTTTTTAAGTCTTCTGCATGTTTTAAATCTTTACTTGATGCAAGTCTTAAAACTTTTTTTAATGGTGAATTTAATTTTTCTTCATCTATCATTCTTCCTGGAATTATTACTTCTGCAATATCTTCACCCTGTGTTGTTTCAACAATAATATATTCACCCTTTTGGACTTCTAGCCATTTAGGATCAAAAAAATATATTTTTCCTAATCTCTTAAATCTAACTCCTACTATTTTTTTCATTCATTACGTCCTTTCTATTTTCGAAATAGATAACTTATATTAAATAATAAATTATCTATGCACATATCATAATTACTATTTGCTTTTAGTCTTTTTTTAGTTTCTTCTACAATATTTATAGCATTTATATATCTTAAATCTTCTTTGCTTAATTTTAACAATAAAACATTCATATATTCTAAAACAGAATATATTTCTTCTTTTGCTTTATATATTTCTTCTGACATTTTTACAATATCTATTACATCTTTATTTTTAAAACTTTTTAATATATTTTCAATGTTTTCATATAAAGCTTTATTTTCATTTAGTTTTAATGCTTTTCCTATACTACCTTGTGAAAGATTTATTATACTATCATCAATCTCTATTTCTGGATAATTTTGTTTTATATATTCCTTTACTTCAGAAATTTCTAAATTTTCAAAATGTATTCTTGTACATCTTGATTTTATGGTGCTTAACATATTATCTTCATTTGAACATATTAATATAATCGTTACATATTCTGGTGGTTCTTCTAATGTTTTTAATAAGCAATTTTGTGCTTCTGATGTCATAGTATCACTATCATTTATTATATATACTTTATTATCTGATACTATTGGTTTTTCTGCTACTTTTCTTTGCATTTCCCTTATTTGATCTATTTTTACTTTTCCATCTTGTGGTTCTATCATCATAAAATCTGGATTATTGTTAGAGTCAAATTCTATACATGCTTTACATCTACAATTTTCTTCATTTGGTGTTAAACATAGTAGTTTTTTTGCAAATTCTAAGGCTATTTTTTTCTTTCCGATCCCTTCTGTTCCCCAAAACAAATAACTATGTGATGTTTTTTTTAATTCTAAGGCTTTTTTTAATATTGCTTTATTTTTTTCGTTTCCAATTATTTTTTCAAACAATTTATACTCCTCCAAATTTGTTTAATGGCCAAAATCTAAATAATACTTTTCCTTCTATTTTTTCTAATGGTATACATCCAAAAGATCTGCAATCTCTGCTTCCTGTTCTATTGTCTCCTAAACAAAATACATAGTTTTCTGGTACTGTAAATCCTGTAAAATTTCCTTCATGTTTTGCATCTTGATGCATATCTGTAACTACCCCTGATTGTAAATAATCTTCTTGTAGCTTTTCTCCATTAATATATACTGCTCCATCTTTTATTTCCACATAATCTCCTGGTAACCCTATCACCCTTTTTATATAACTTGTTTTAGATGTTTCTAATACATAATATGTAAATTTATTCCATAAACCTTGTGGTTCATTATCATATACTGCAACTGGGTTCTTTAAGTCAATTTCGTCTTTTGATATCCATGATTTACTTGGTGCTTCAAATGTTATTATATCTCCTCTATTTGGAAGTTTTTTAGTTGTTCTTCCTAATCTGCTTAACCACAATCTTTCACCTTCATGTAATGTTGGAAACATTGATGACATTCTTACTTCTGTTGGTGTTCCTATATAATATCTTACTATTAATGCTAATACTATTGCTATTACAAAACATAATATCCATTCTATTGTTTCTTTTATCATTGATTTATTCATTTATCTCTCATTTCCTTCCTTATTAACCATTTATCTTATGATATTACAATTTTTATACTTGTATATTATACATTATATTAACTTTTTTTTCAAGATTAAATATTTTTATTATAAAAATATTTAGCAAAAAAATTTTATTCTATCTATAAAATTTAATAATTATATTGTAAAAAAATATAATTTACTATATAATACTTTTGGGTGATACAAATGACAAATTTTAGTAGAGATGAATTAAATTCGATAATACATATTCAACAAAATCTTATGAAAATTCTTTTTTGTACTATAAAAAAAATGATAGATTCACTAGATATTACTAGCTCTTATCATTCAAATACTTTATTAGATCTTTTAAATAAATCAAAAAATTCTTTAAAAGCCTGTAACGAAAATATGAATTTAATAAATGATATAATTAGTTGCTATAATAATTCATCTGAAAATTTATTGACTATTTATGAAACAAATATAATAAAAATAAATAATAATACAATAATAATTGAAGATTATATATATGATTCAATTAATTTTTTTGATTTATCAATACAGTCAAAAATTTCAAACATTAATAATACTTCAATTTCATTAAATAATCCTGAAAACGCCAAAAGTGATATTCCAGATTTCATAAAAACTAGAAAAAACACTTTAATTATTTCCGAAACAACTGGAAATATAATATTACCTTATTCTATAAATGATTTAAAGAATAAAAATAAATCATATGAACAAATTATTGACGAATTTTATACACTTCCTATTGATTCATTTAAACCTGCATTTATTGCAAGATTTAGAGAGACTTTTAAATTAGCTCATTATAAAGAAAAAAAATCAGTTATATTTTCTATAAATTTAGCAACTGAATTAATGTTTAATTATAATTTACATCCAGCAATTATAACAGCATGTAAAAACTTAGATGAATTAGACATTTATTTAGATTGTTTGGAAAATAATGAAACCGAAAAATTTAAATGTTTTAATATAATTTTTGAAGTTCCACCTATATTATCACAAAAAAAGCTCTAAACATTAGAGCTTTTTTCAATTAATTTTATCAGCTATTTTTTATAATTCTACTGGCTGTAATTGCAAATTTAATTTATAATACTGTGTATCTTTTTCACTTCCTACAATTGTATCTAAACTATCATTATCTTCCCAATACCATTCTAATGTAAAAATATTTGTTGAATCTTTTAAAACAATTATTTCATCAACATCAAGATTGTCTATTGTTATATAATTTTCTGAATTTCCTCTTATATAAACATTATCAATCTTTAATTTATATTTCATATTAACAATTTTTTTCATGTCATCACTAAATTTCATACTATATTTAACATCTTTTTTTGAAATATTTGCAACATAAAATTGATACTTTCCATAAGATTTTGGTGCTATCATACTTTTTCCGTTAAATTTTTCATTTTTAAATATATTTAGTTTATTATCTGTAACTTCTTTCATATCATTTTCTTTTATCAAAATTGTATCTGATAAATCTTGGCTTGGTTCTGCTGATGCTTGCTTATATCCAAAACCTATCTTTCCCATTTTATATCCAATCCAAAAAAATAACAGTAATAAAATAATAATAATTATTAATAATACTATTATTACTTTATTTTTTGTGTTTTTCTTTTTTTCTTTTTCATATTTCTTTTCTATATCTTCTTCCATAATTCTTCTATTTCCTTCCTGCTTTCATATATAATATATTCACAAAAATTTTGTCAACTTTTGTCAGTATATTATTTAAAAAAGCTCTATTATAATTAATAGGGCTTTCTTCTATGTTTTAAAGCTAAACTATTAACATTTAACTTTTTTATTAATCAGCTTGTTCTGCAGATAAATGAGCTGTTACTTTTAATTTTGGAGTAGTTGCAGCTGTAGCTAACTTTGTATCATCTGAATTATTCTTAAGTTGATCTGCAGTTTCTGTTCCTCTTACAAAAGCCCATCTCCAATAAATTGTAGTAGTTTGATCAGCTTCCGTATTACTTGCTAATTTTTCTGATAAAGTAATTTCTGAAATATCATTTTTCCAATTTGTTCCATCTGTAGAGAATTCTACTGGAATTGCATTATTATTTTCAGTTGTAAATGATATTTCATATTCAGCTGTTACTTCAGAATCATTTCTTACTTTTATATCAAAACTTCCTTGTGTCCCTGGTGCAATTTTGCCAGATGTAACGTCTGTTTCTATACTGTTATCAGTATCTTTTATTGTTTTAAATAAATCAAATGCAACTTCTTCATTTTGAGTTATATCTTTACCATTTAATTTAATAGACCATTTAGCTACTGTAGCACTACTTTCAAAATCTTTTGCAGTTGTGTATTTTGCATATGTATTGGCAACTAAAATTAAAGCAATTAAAGTTATTAGTAATGTGAAAACACCTAATTTTGCTAATCTATTATCTTTTTTCATATTTTTCCCCCCTTTCTTTATTTTTTGATTAACACTTTACTTAAAACTTAAGTGTTATAAAATATTATTATAATATTAATAACTATTTTTTCTTGAGTTCCTCATTTTGTCGTTTTAATATTTCTATTTCTTTTTCCATTTCTTTCTGTTTATTTAATTTTTGATTAATTTCTTCTGTATTTTTTCTTGAATCACTCCATCCAATTATTATTAATAAAATAATTGGTATTGATAAACATACCAATATACCAATTGGAGTTTGAATAAATATTGCAAAATTTCCCAATTTTGGTATATTACATTTGAATACTCCTTCAATTTGTTCTGGTAATACTATTCCTTCATCTCTAGTGTTATTATTATCACCTTTTGTTATATATTTAACTTTATTGTCTTCTATAACAATTTCGTCTATACGATGTGTTATTACTATATCATTACTTTTAAAAGCAATTATATCTCCTTTTTTTAATGTGTTTTTATCAACTTCTTTTACTATTACAATATCTCCAGAAGATATTTGCGTTTCCATTGAACCAGATAAAACTATAAATGGTTTCCAACCAAAAAATGATGGAACCTCATCAGGATATATATATGAATTTACTAAAATAACACCACTAATAAATAATATTGGAATTAAGATAAGCAAAGCTATTACACTTAATATTTTCTTTAATTTTTGCATGTCAAATTCCTTCCTTATTTCGTTAATATCTCTTTTATAATATAACATAAATCGACTTACTTGTATATATTTAAAAAGAATGTAATATATTTATAATATATCTGTAATGTATTTGTAATATTTTTGTAATATTTTATTAAATTTTTTATGTTAAAATTAATTTTATAAATATTACAAATCTCAAAAATGTAGGTGATTAATTTGTATTATACATATATGTTAAGATGTTCTGATAACTCTATTTATACAGGGATGACTAATAATCTTTCTAATCGTTTATCTCAGCATATTTCAAAAGGAAAAAATGCTGCAAAATATACAAAATCTCATAATGTTATTGGCCTTGAAATTGCTTGGAAAACTAAAAATAAATCTTCAGCTTGTAAACTAGAATATCAAATAAAACAACTTTCTAAAAAACAAAAAGAATGTTTAATAAATGGTGAAAAACTTTCAAGTTTTTTTAGTGGAAAAATTGATTGTAGAAAATATAGAAAATTTTCTATTAAAACTTTATAAAAAAAATACTTAATTTATATTAAATATAAATTAAGTATTTTTAACCAATTAATATGGTGAACTAAACCGTTCTACAAACGGTCTAGCTCCTAAATTTTCCTCTATATCTTCTAATAGATTAACTGACATTGTTAATGGCTGATTGCCTACATTACAGATTATAATTATCTTGTCATCATAAACATATATTGAGTTAATAAACATATCAACTAAAACTTTTCTGTAACTATGGTCTAATATATCACCAGTTTGTAATCTTGTCAAGAAAAATTTTATTTCATTTTCTTTAAGTTGAAATACTTTTGCCATTTCAATTAGTAATTGGCTTTGTGTTTCTTCAAGTTCGTTTTCATTTTGTGTAATTCTATTGCTAATCATTTCCACGTGTTGACCTTGTTCTAGTGCAGACATCAAATTGTCAATATTTTTGTTTAGTTCTTTTTTTCTTCGTTCTAGGTTTTTAACAACAACATTTGAGTTGTTTTCTCTCTGACAAGTTTCATATATCTTTTTAGCTATCTTATCAATATTCTTGTCTGTTAAAAGTGCTTTGCATTTTCTGACAACAAGGTTTTCAATATCTTCTTTTGCGATATACTTTTTAGTACACTCTTTATCATTTTTCTTGTTACAAGTATAATAACGATGAAGTTTTGCTGATTTGGAATTTCCAGAGATACCTATCATTGGGCTTTTGCAATTTCCACAGAACATTTTTCCAGTTAGTATGTATCTGTCTTTTGCTTTTCTAATTCCCGGAGCATGTTTGTATTTTTCTCTAACCTCTTGAACTTTGTTAAAGGTATCTTCATCAATTATAGCTGGTATTACATTTGGAAATTCTTTTTCCCCATAAGTGTTTGTTCCTATGTATTTCTTATTTCTAAATAGGTTTTGTAGTGAATTTTTGTTAAACTCGGTATTTCTTCCAGTCTTATAACCGTTCTTATTAAGAAAATCTACAATTTCTACAACGGGAATATCATTTGCTCTCATTTCGAATATCTTTTTAACAATAGGTGCAGTCTTTTCATCAATAATAAGTTTCTTTTTCTTATATGTTCCAAAGTCTTGTATTTCTAGTTTGTAACCCAATGGAGGTGTACCACCATTAAATTGTCCTTTTTCTGCATTAAGTAGCATATTTCTATTTACTTTCTGTGATAATTCAACAGAATAATACTCTGCCATTCCCTCAAGCACACTTTCTACTAAAATTCCGAGAAGCGTCATCAGAAATATTTTCTTTTGCAGAAAGAACTTTAACACCATTCTTTTTTAGTTTAGCTTTATAAATCGCACTATCATATCGATTGCGGGCTAGTCTATCTAGCTGATATACTGCAATTTTGCTAAATCTCCCTTTTGAACTATCTTCTATCATTCTCAAAAATTCTGGTCTTTCATCAGATTTTCCAGAGATAGCTTTGTCAATATACTCTCCAACAACATTGTAACCATTTCTTTCTGCAAATGCTTTACACTCTGCTAGTTGTGCCTCTATACTCGTGTCATTTTGTTTATGAGAGCTGTACCTAGCATATATTACACAATTTTCCATTTTTCATTAACTCCTTTTCATATAAAATTATTTTGTTTTTAACATTGAACTTATATCTATCTGTATATTTAGCATTTTGTTTAATATAGAGATTTTTTCTTTTAGCTTTTCAGTTATATTTTCCCCATATTTTTCATAAGCTTGTGTAACAAATTCTTGAATTAACCAATGTATATATTCGTTTTTGTTTTCTTTAATGTATTTCTTAATATCTTGACTTGATATAGCAAAGGCTAACATTTCAACTTGTTTGTCATCAAGTAAAAGGTTTTCAATAATTAATTCGTTCATAACAACCAATTCCCTTCTTATTCTTGAAATTTTGTTTAATATTTAGCTTGAACTATATAAATTTAAGTAATAATACATAGTCCAAGCATTTTTACTTTAACTACCAATGTTCTCTAATAACATTAAGGAAACTTGCTTGTTGTATCTTCTTGTTGTTGTATTTCAAATTCATTTAACCACTCATTTAGTAGGTTTTCTATTTCTTCTGTCATAACAAGTTCATCAGTAGTTGCACAATAAGAGTCTAGTTCTTGATAATTTTCTTGTTGTTCACTTTGCATAATAGCACCTCCGATTTATATAATAATTTTGTTAATGTTCTGTTGTTTGTATGTATTAAGTTAAGTTTAGTTGATTTGTTCTAATGTACCCTAATATAATCAAGTAACTATATACATAGGGTACATTAAAACTTTTAGTTATTTATCTGTTTACTATGACATAATTCTATGTATATTTCTGTAATATGATTTGCTCGAAAATATTTTCTAATGTATTGTCGATTTCTTCAAGTCTACTAGATAATTTTTCAAGTAATTCTTTAATGTCGTTATGTTCTTGTTCTGAAAAACAAAAATCACTTTTTTCATCTTCAAGGTCATATAGTAAGTCATCAACTTGAAGTTTCATTGACCATATAACACCTTTTCTATTTACCATATATTTTTCTTCTTCTAATGTATCTTCTTTTATTCCACGCTTTTTTCTTATTTCTTGTAGTCCTTTTTGAAATGTATCTAAAATGTATTCTCTCATTTCTTCATCATCTTCTGACAACATAAATCTCATATTTTATATCTCCTTTATATACTTATTCTTCATCTTCTTCGTCATCTTGAATTACAACTTCTTTCATATCTTCTATCCATTTTTTTGTTGATATAATTTGTTCAAATGAACTTTCTAACGAAGAATCAATTTTCTTCAATTTATGACTTAATTTCCTTATTATTTTCATAATTTCTTTCTGTTCTTCTTTGGAAAAACTTGACAAAGTGTATTCCCACTCTATTTCACCTTCTATAGACTGTGTGAAATATAACATCCCTAGTATTGATGATTTTCTGTTGCATATATTGTCAAGTTCCCAGCCTATATCTAGACCAACATTATATTTTTTTGCTTTTTCTTTAAGTTTCGTTCTAAAACTATCTACTTCTTTGATTATTCTTTCATTACTTGGATCAAATATCATATTTCATTACTCCTTTAAATTTTTATTAAACTGGCTATATGTAATCTTGTTTACGATATATTCCTTGCCATTTTCATTTATTTTTGTTATAATCTTACTATCAGCATAAACTAGCTTTGCTCCTCGTGTTATTTCTTCTAGTTCTTCTTGTGTTACTGTATGACCTTTATTTTTAACAATGCCCCTAGAAGTTGAAAATATTCGCTGATTTGTTTTATAATACTTGATTCTTTCACCTTTAAGTATTAACTTGTTCGCATTTTTATTTTGTATATCTTCATTTAGGTTTAGGTTAATGAAATGTGCTGTTAGGTATGCTCCAAGATTACTTACATTTTTAATTTCCGTTACAGCACTAAACCCCTTTGTCCATGTTTCATTTAGTAGTGTTTGGTCTAGTGGTAAATCTTCGTTGTCTATATCTTTAACAAGTACGTGTAAATGTATTGAGCCACTTGCTTGATATTCTGTTACACAGATATATTCTAAACTAGGAAAATGCTTTTTGATTTTTCTCCACCATTGCCTAAAATCGCTATTTACTTGCTTGTAGTTCTTTTGTAATTTGCCATAGGTTAAAGTTATATGTTTCTCGTTGTTCCCAGCACAGAAGTTATAGTTTATCAAGCGTCTTAATGCTTTAAAGCTTTTCCTTAGTTCGTTTGGACTTTGAGCCCTTGTTTTAGCTTTTTTATTGTATTTCTTAATTTCGCCAGTTTGCTTATCTACATATTCTGTCCCTGATAGCCTAACAAACCTATTACTCAATGAAAATGGTGCTTTCTGCATACTTTCCACTTCTACAATGCCATTACCCTCAAATACTTTTACTATCTCTGCTTTATCTAATACTGCAAAGGGTAATTTCTTGATTTTGATTTTATTGTTATTTTTAGTTTCCGTTTTTCTCACCTCCATAAGTCATTTTGCAAAACGTTTTCTCGAGATTTTGTTTTGTGAGATAATAATAGCACCATTTTATTTTCTCGTCATAGTTGCACAATAATTAATTTTGTGGTATGCTACAAGATGAAAGGAATGATTTTATGGAAACATTAGAAACAAGAGATTTTTTGCCTATAATATGCGAAGATTATCATAGAAATTTTTATGTAGCATTTGAAAAAGAATATGGAAAATTTGTAAAAGAAAAAGTAAAATGTGTTAAAATAAATCAAGATTTACCAGAAGAATATAAATATGAAAATGATTTAGTAGGTGCAACAATAGTAGATATATTAAATAATAAAAATCAGTTATTCTCTTTTTTAGATAAATTTGATTACAATAAAATTACTAATTATAAAACTTGCTTAAAATGTCTAATTGATTTGCGAGATAAAATATATTCAAAAAATAAAAACTACCTTATTATTGTTTATCAATTAGAAAAACTTATTTATTCAGTTAAAGAAGCACAAGAAAATAATGAAAATATAGATAAGGTTAAAAAACATTGTCAATTAATCTTTGCATATATAAAATATCAAATTAAAAATATGTATGAAATAGTATATAGTTTCTTCTTTAATGAAAAATTTACTCCTACACTTGAAGAAAATGAAGAGAATCTGTTTCACCCTTTTTATACTCCTAGTAATAAATTTCGTGGTTGTGATTTGCAATTACCACCAGTAAAAGTAATATATAAAAAAGATGAAAATAACTATACTGAACAAAGTCAAAATGGTAGATATAACCCAGTAGAAATGACATACGAATATGGTATAGAAACTCTTGAAGATTTAACAAATGTATGTATATATCATATAAGTTATAATAAAAAAGCTATTATTCAATGTAGTGTATGTAATAAGTTCTTTGTACCAGATAAACACGAGGGTATAGGCGTTGGCGAAGAAATAACAGAACGAAATGACAGAAAAACTTGTAGTCCAGAATGCTCTGCAAAAGCTAAAACAGAACACTTAAAAGCTGACTATGAAAAACACCCTTATAAGAAAATCTATAAAAACATTTGTGATTTATTAAGAAAAAGAGATAAAGAAAAATTAAAACAATTTAGGGAAGAATTTAAAGGTATAGAAAGCAACTACAAAGAAATTTATTCAAAACATAGTACTACATACATTGAAGATAAATTATTGAAATGGGTACAAGAATATAAAAAGACACTTTAATTGTGTCTTTTTTAGTATTTTTAAAGGGTATTGCTCTTTGTTAGCCAATGAATTATTAGAGTGTAGGCTACATAATACAGAAATGAAAGGAGTAAATTATGACAGATACTGATATTATCTTAAAATTATACGAAACAATGCTAGAAGAAAAAACAACCAAGAATTACAAGAAACATCTTGAAATTTTAAAGAAAGCAAAACAAGACTTCATAAACCACCTAGAAAATCAAAATCTTGAAAGTTTAGATGAATTATGCAGTCTTGCATACGACTTAAATGATGACTTAAATAAGCAAATGTTCTATCGTGGAATATCAATAGGAATAAAGCTATCTAATTTTAATATAGACAATATAGAACAATAGTATTACTTTTTAGAGTTAATAATATATTCTATAAGTCCCTTAACAATTTTCTTATCTTCTCTGTTGAACATATTTAAGGAATTAGTAATAAATTCATCATCTGTAACAACTTGCTTATCTATCAAGCCATTAAATAGTTCATCAGAGTTGATTTGAAGTGCATTACATATATCAATAATAGTAGGAATGCTGATACCACTTTCGCCCCTCTCAATAATGCTAATAAAATTTATACTTTTGTCTAGCTTTTCTGCTAGTTGTTCTTGTGTTAGACCTTTTAACAAACGGATTCGCTTGATATTTTGACCTATAATTTTTAATGTGTTTTCTTTGTTTTCTTTCATATTATCACCTATAGAGATTTTATCCAAAATGATAATTTAATATAAGAAAACAATACTTTAATAAATACAAATAACACTTGATTAAGTAAAGTAAGTGTAGTATAATAATTGTGAAATAATATATAATCTGGAAAGGTAATTAAAATAAAAAGAATAAAAGGAGTTGATTATTATGTTAGACAAACAAACTGAAGAAAGAATTAAAATGATGACACAAGATTATGAATATCAAACAAGAGGTATACCTCAGAGATTAGACCATTGGGTAAATGAAGTAGTAGTAAATGTAGAAAATGCAAAAAGACAGCAACAATCTGTAACAGATAAACGTATTGCATATATACAAGCTGAAGCTGAGCAAGTAGCTAAGGACATTAGAAATTATTCATTGAAAGAATTAAATGAAGCGGCTCTTGCGGAAGGTGTTACAAGTTCATCGGTCAAAAACATTCGCACTCTGCTTTATTATCTTACGATAAAAGGCTATATTTCAAAAGGCAGCAGAGATGTCGATCCGGATAATGATGCATCTGAACCGAATCAACATGCGCTGATTACGCCAACGATGGATATTCCGAAGTTGCTTGATAAATTCCATCGCAGACTTGACATCTGTCATTTCCTTGTCGAATATTTTTATGATACGGCGCAGACCGTCATCGATGCCCAGAGCGATATGGCTCCCGTGCAGTTCTCTCTTGTGAAAGTATGGAGAAAATACAAAGAAACGCCGAGGCTTGATGGCGGTATTTCGGAAACGAGCCTTGTCGACGTGGAGGATGCATTGCTTTACCTTTCAAAAATCGGCTCCATGAAATTGGAGGGCGGATTTTTGGTTCTTTATAACGGCATGGAGGTCAAGCGTTTGATTCTTGACAACAAAATCCGTTATAAGGCTGAAGATTATCGTTCTCTCAGCGAATATTATAAACAGAAAATTCAGCAAATTCATATTGTCGGCGAATACGCAAATTTGATGGTCAAGGACTATGATGCCGCTTTGCAATTTGTACACGATTATTTCGGAATGGATTTTAAGCGTTTCATTGCAAAGTATTTCAAAGGAGAACGCGCAAAAGAAATCAATCGAAATATTACGCCTGAGAAATATCACCAGCTTTTCGGCGAGCTTTCCGATCAGCAGGCAGAAATTATCAACGACTCCGATTCACGATATATCGTAGTAGCGGCAGGCCCGGGAAGCGGAAAAACAAGAGTTTGATATTCTGCTGGTCTTCATGTTCGACCGTTTGGGCCGAAAGGATAACGAAACGCCGTTTGTACTGAAATGGTTTGTAGAACAGGGGATATCTGTGTGGAGCACGGTGGAGGGTGAGCAGCGGTTTGACAGTAATGTGGACGATCTGCTCAACTACATCCGATTCTGGCAGGCGGACGGAGAAAGCGAAAAGACTTCCGTCCGTACCCGCA
>ERZ824598.3594-NODE-3594-length-13043-cov-3.058131_pt1 | contig 13043 bp, 19 predicted proteins | sample MGYA00519934_ERZ824598 | MGnify/ENA primary metagenome ERZ824598 (study PRJEB31778, sample SAMEA3449177) | human gut metagenome | biome: human gut; feature: human-associated habitat; material: faeces | place: United Kingdom | collected 2010/2012 ... | reverse complement strand
CCATCCAGAAGGTGAGAATTGTTGCGTTCGGCCATAGCTTAACAACCTCCTTCCATAATAGGAGCTGCACTTTTTGCGCATAGTCGATTTGGCTTATCCAAGTTCATCATACCATGCTTGGCCGAAGAGTGTCAATCAGAGGTGTATCGCCCACCACAAAAGCATACAGACAGAGAACTTGGCAAAGAACCACAGAAACTCCCCTATTTTCTGCATCAAAAGCCACGTTATGGGGTGCTTTTCGATCCACTTCTGTTCCTTATTCATCATTTAACCCTCATGTAATTTACAGAAATGATCGAGCTGGGTATTCAGCTCCTCATGGACTCTTCGTTTTGCCTCTTCCATGATTTCATTACTAATGGGGATATCTTTCAAACTGGAGCCAGTAATCAGCTCACTGTACGGCAAACCCTCGATCCAGTCGCAGAAGGTGTGCCACTCATCCAGCTTGTGATTCCGCCGGCTCTTGTAGATATTGGCCAGCACTTCATAGTTGAGCATGACCGTTCGCCGCTGGTTGTAGGAGGAAGGGAAAAGCTGAATCATCTGCCACCAAATTTCCTTGGCTTTCTCACTTGCTTTGGGGACTTTTTGTTTCTCCATGCTCAGATAGTATTTTCTGGCATTATTCAACAACTCAATGGTTGCGTTAAGTATCTCGATTGGGGAAAGACCTCTCCAACCACCTCCGAGAGGATACGCAAATACCTCTTTATCAATCAAATGCTCATAGCTGAAATCCTCCAGCGTAAACTCCTTCGCCGCAATTTTGTGCATTGTGGAGCAGGAATTGGCCACCGTCCCCACCTTGTAGGTATCGAACTCCTTCCACCAGTACAGAGGGCCAGTCAGGTCTACATAGACCGTTATCATCCGCATGAACTTCCGGTGGTCGGTGCCGGCGTTGCGGAGACGGTTCATCGGATTGCGCATACCATGAATGGCGTGCTCCCAGCCCAAAACCTCGGTGTTTTCAATTTTCAGCATTGGGTCCAACTCTCCTAACTTTCAAATTTTCATCAGCGACATTATGCTCCGGAACGATACTCATGCTGACCAATCTACCAGAATCGATGACGGTGATGTAATCCTCCACATGCGTCTTGATCCTGGTATAATATCCGCCAACGAAATACTCGTTTCCAGGGAGAATATTCGTATCGAACAATGATACCACGCCTTTGAGTCCGTCCTCCACCTTGGAAATATCAGCATGTCCGATTATTTCATCCATATCGAAGTTGTAGGCTACCGGGATTTTCTCGGGGAACGTGATCTTGCAGTCCGGGGCAAATTTTCTATTGCATTTATCCACGGTGCCAAATTTTAAGACCTGACCTTCAAACTTAATACCCATTAGTTTCTCCTTTCAAACAGGTGTGGAGCCTTCTAATCGAATGAATATCCCATATTCATTAAAGTTCGGATCGCCGAGCGTTGCTCCTGAGAACAGGGCAACGACTTCTTCCATGGTCAACTCAACGATGATGTTGCCATAACAAGACGTGCAGCGTTCTCGGTCTTCCGCTGTCTTAATGATCAGCATCGTTTTCTCCTTTCAAATGTAATGCCTGAGCATCTTCATCCGGAACGCACCTGATGACAAGCGGACCCCATACTAAAAATTGTCCAAAAATCATATGCCCAAGATGAAGAAGCACATGGTCGCCAATCGTTTCATCTCCGGTAATGCCGATAACAATATCGCGGACGTCTTTAACGTCGTTGCTTACCATGGTGTAAGAAGGGTTTCGCGTCCAGTCTCTCACAACGAACATCAGTTTTCTCCTTCCATAATCTCTCTGTAACGACGGACATTTTCTTCCTTGATGATTTTGGTATTAGGATAAAAGTGGTCCATGGCGTCGAGTTTCATTCGAGCGACTTCACGGTTGCCGTAAATATCTTCCCATTCATACCACTTTCCGTCTACCCAGGAGTCGTCATGTTCCAACGTACAATCGATATACCGGCAGGGATGCCATTCGTTATTCATGAGATTCTCCTTTCATCTTTGCATTCCACTTTTGGATCGATTCCGCTCTGGACTTCTGTGACCTCTCTAAAGAGATGGCGCAGTCCGGATTGATGCACCCGCATAAATATCCATCCCGCGAATGCCAAATATGTGCCGGGCGTCCGCATTTGCAACGAACTGCCGCTATCTGCTCATTCTTCATAGATGATGAGCGCACGATCCACGATGATTGATTCCGAAGGAACCCCATTCGTAAACTTGAGCGTCAGGTTCATGCTCTGATACTTGATGTCGATGACCTTTTTGTCAGCGATAAAAGCATTGATCGAGCTTTGAAAGGCCGCGGGGTCATCATTCGATAAAATACAAACTTTCATTACTGACCCTCCAATTTACCGGCGCGATTGTGTTTCTCCATCTCCGCCAGAATAGCGTTTTCGTCGTCGCAGAACTTGATTTTTGCAGGGTCAATCCGCCGGACGCCGTCCTTAAACTCGACAATTCCATAGACTTGCCTAATCTGGCCTCCGGGATGACCCCCCCCCGCAGCGGACTCGCATCTATCACATTGGACCAATGTTCCCAGCAATGGAAATATCCAAGCTCGCCATCTACCTCACAGAGCCGGGTTTCCCATCTGATTTCACAATTCAATCCAGCCATAGTCTTACCTCTTAAATATAATTTTTCGTCCGTACCCTACTTAATGTCCGCAATAGACTCCACAAAGCAGTTATAGTAGGTGTAGCGCTTCCCCTCATAGTCAAAGAGGACGTAGCCGCCGTCATTGCCCTCAATGTCAATTTTCCCAGTGTACTGTGCAATGATCTCACCATCCGCCGTGTAAATCGTCACCGTCCGTTCGAGCCCATTGTCCAGTTCGCTTTTCTGGTCGGTCATTGCCCGTTGACCGCTGGCGGTATTCTGATAATACCAGCGCATCCCGGCAAAGAGTCCGATGATGAGGAGCATGGCGGCTACAATGCCAAGAACCTTCCAGACAATCTTTTCAAATATAATTGCTCCAAAGATGCCAAACGAAAGAATAAAGAGAGCAAGAATCCCAAAGAGAACCCATCCCTGAATCGTCATAATGTTCTCCTTTCACTGATCCGGAGTGGAGCTGCTGTTTTTGTTGCCGTAAAATATGGCCGCAATAAAGGCTTGGGTCAGCCGCATGGCCTCCTCCGGAGTTGCTTTCGCTGCCAGGGTGCTCCGATAAAAGAGAAGGGCCGTTTCCGCAATCGACCCAATGGCGCTGATAAACTCTTGTAGCTGCTTTTTATCCATTGGCAGTGCCTCCTAATAATAAGAAAAGACCACCCCCGAAGATGAGGGTGGCCTCGATTTGCGTTTCAACAATAGTTTCTCTCAAAGTCTTCCAGAATATCAATGAACTCTGCCGGCAGATACTCTATTGCTTTCAGTCTAAGGTCGTTCGGGACGCCGTAATAGGCTCCCGCGATCCCGCCGGCAATAGCCGCAATCGTGTCGCTGTCCCCACCGAGGGAGACCGCGATGCGGATAGCATCTTCAAAGTCCTCGGACTCCAGAAACGCCTTGATTGCCTGCGGAACAGAGCCCTGACAGCTTGCGTCAAAGCGGTATTTAGGCCGGATCTCGTCAATGGTGAAATCCAAAATATAATACCACTCCTCGATGTGCGCCCGGATTGCTCCTTTTGGAATTCCACGCATCGCACCCCAAGTAGCCAAAGCCGCAGCCTCCGCGCCTTTTATCCCCTCTGGATGATCGTGACTGACCTGCGTTACTGCCTTGGCAAGTTGGATACATTCTTTTTCCGTTTTGGCAACATAAGCCACCGGGCTTACCCGCATGGCGGAGCCATTTCCATAGCTTCGGTAGGGCCCCGGGTTCTTATGGTGGAGCCAGAGGTAGAATATCTGTCCGTACCCGGCATTGGGGTGCTTTCGCCCAATCTCCTGCATACACCGAACTGTGTGATCGCTGAGCTCGGTATAGTCGCCTTTGCACTCCAACAGCGCTTTGGCGATGGCCACCGTCATGGCCGTATCATCCGTAAACCGGCACCGGTCTGTAAATAGTTCAAAGTCCTTGGACTTGTGGTTATGCCGTTCAAATCTGGAGCCAACAATGTCCCCAACAATCGCGCCAAGCATTCCTTTCACCTCTTTTGAGACAGAATATAATAAGGTATGGTCACTTGTCAACTTCCAGGATGTGCGCCGCAAGCATGTCTGCCGTATGCGTCCAGAGGACGTTCGGATACGCATGAATTGCCCTTGTGTAGTCGTTCCACTCTTTCTGGTCTACAAAGGCGCCCATGTGATAACGGATGCACAGGATTTCTTCCATGGTAAGGGACAAATGCTGGGAAAGCAGCATCACCGACTTCTCCCCGTGCCCTTTGAGAACCGCATCGGGGTCGTACTCCCACTTGCTTTCATCAACAAGAGGGATCGGGGCACCGCCACCATAGAAAGTCGCGTCAACCGGATGCCGGTATTGATCCTGCTTGCAAATATCATGGAACATGCCGATGATGTAAGGCGATTCCGGGCGTCCCCACGTCAGGCTATTCTGCTTTGTGAGTTCTACCAGAGAGATGGTCACATTCAGACTGTGCTCGAACAGACCGCCCTCGTATGCTCCATGGTATTTGGTGCTGGCCGGGGCCGTAAAGAAGCCGCCTCCTTTCAACCTCTCAACGATGCTCTCCGGAAACAGATGCAGAGCAGGCTCCATGCAACTGCGAAAAGCGAAAACGCGACTTTCAACATCGCTATGGTCTGACGCAAATTTAATTTCGTCATTCATCGTCTTTCTCCTTTTAGAGTTTAATTTCAAGCTGCTCACATTGGATGCAGAATCCTCTGTCCTTCATCGCAAGCAGCTGTCGGGCCTTATTGACTGTCCAGGGGTCATCCAAAGGCAGGTTCATACCAGTCGAGTGGTCGAAGTCTTTGAATTCTTCTGCATAGGGAACCTTGGCGGCGATGTCGGGGTACTTCTTCTGAAGCTCTTCCAGCTCCGTAGCCCATGCCGACCAGGTGCTATCCGAAATGAGGTTATCGTCCATTTTGTAATAAATGATGCTGTGAACGAGAATTTGTCTCCGCCTGCGGTTAAGCAGCTCTGCGACGTCTTTCCTGTTCATGACTCTTGGGGTTCACCTCCAACGGCTTTGTGGCCCAACCGACAAACTTGCCCTCGTTGAAGTTCTTCTTCTTGGACAGAGCCTTGCTGATGGCGAGGTCAATCCCGGAAAAGCTCTTCAGGTGGTAGTAGTTGAGATCCCGGTAGGGCGTGTTCAGCCGGTCAATCCGTCCGGCCGCCTGTGTGGCAACCTTATAGGAATACTGCTGCGAGTAGAATATAATGGTGTCCGTGGTAATGCAGTTCCAACCCTCACAGCCGGCGGTGTACTGGACGAGGTACACCCACTTTTTTCCGGTAGGGATTTCCTGGTGCTTGTGACCGTTCCACTCCGCAACCTCCGTACCCTCCGGATACCCGAGTGAACGCAAAATATCCAGCTCATAGTCGTAGCTGTAAAAGATGATGGCCCTGGGGTGGTCCTCCATGATTTCCAGTATCGCAACAGACCGGGATTCATCCGAATTGGTCACCCGGCGAAGCGCCATGCAGAGTTCGGCTGCGGTTTCAATGGGCCTGTCCTCCCAGGGATTCCATCGCGTCCGCATGATGTCCTTATACCTGGAAATATCATACGAAACCCGGATGTCCTCATGATGGGATACTGTCTGCCGCTTGAAATCCATGTTGACCAGAATCCTGTCCCGAAGCCGGATTAGCCTTCCGGTATTGCGGTAGCCGTCAACCTTCGGGTATTTGGCCCTCCAATCGTAGATCACATGCTGGTCCACAAAGTCGGTCTTGTTGCGGTAGAACCCGTTGGCGATGAAGACCGGAATATAATCCTGCCAGGTATCGCCAGGCGTGGCCGAGAGCAGAAGCCAGTCATTCGACTTTACGATTTTGAGGAACGCCTTGGTCCAGGCGCCATACCCCACCACCCGCTGTTCATCAAAGATAAAGAAGGCGTCCTTGACGTCAACGTACTTACCGATGTTGTTCCAGGAGTCGATGACCACTTTGTTTTTGTAGTAGTTGGCCTCCGGAGTGGGGGAGAGCAGGAACGGAGCCAAATCGCCCTGCCATTCACAGGTGTCCCGTTTTCGTGCAGTGGTGATGATGTAGAGGTCTCTGGGATTCTTCATCGGAATATACTCGTCCGTACCCACTTTGCCGCCCTCTTGCACATAGTAATAAGCGAGGCCGGTCCGGGACTTCCCCGAACCAACCCCGCCGCAGAGGATACAGCCGTTTTTCATCCGATTCAGAGCTTCGAGCTGGTAGTCATATAACTGGATGGCCACGGGGCATCACTTGTCCTCTTTCTCAAGATACTCGTCCGTCCACTTTGCAATGACATTGTAGTAGTTGCCCTTGTTGCCGAGAGCTTTCTTCGCAATCGCCACAGCAAGCCCCTTCTCCGGATCGAACTCGTCGTAAACGGCTTTGACCACAGTCTTGGTGCCATCGGCCCAGAAGACGATAGTGGCTGGCTCGTTGAACATCACGTCCAGAATCTCCGGAACAAGAGCGCTATCGTCAAACCTCCGCAAGGCCTGAACCATAGCGCGATAAGCTGCCGGCGGCTGATTCATCTCCTGGACAGACTCGTAGTAAATCTTGCTGCGTCCCCGGGGCAAAAAATTGCTTCCGGCAACGCAGGTTTGACAGACGGGCGCTCTAAGGTAATTGTCGCGCACGCAGTCCTCGCATCTTGGCCATTTATTCATGTCGCATCCTCCTTAAATAAATCCATAAACGTCCGAATGGTTCTTCTTGTGTGCCATACGTCAGAAAAATACATAGGCGTGAACCAGTAATTTTCCATGCTGTCGCCAGGGGTCATTGGCTCCGTAAGGGCGTTTCCGACCTTGATATAGCCAGCGACCCCGAGCAGGGAGATCTGAATATAACACATCAGTGCCACCAGTTCCTCGATGTCCTGCCCGATGATCAGAATGTGGTTCTGAAAGTTCAGGCCCGCATCTTCCAATTTGCGTCGGGCGGAATTGATTGCGGCAATTAGATTTGCTCCTGCTCCACAGCAGCAGTCATTGATGGAAACATAGCCCTGCTTGTCAATCTGCTCAACAAGGTCGTCCATCGTGATGTCCGCCATCAGTTGGCACACGTGGTATGGCGTAAATATCTGTTTCAGCTCCTCATAGTCGAGGTGCAGATCCATAAACATCTCGCCGAGAAAGTCCTGTTCCGGGTTTTCATCCAGAGCCAGGACCACAGCGGCATAGAGTTTGGGGAAAATATGCTGCTGAGATTCTTCGTATTTGTTGATGATTTCCAGATACCGTTTCTCCCGCTCATCATAATGGGCTTTATCCACGGTATTGGACATTGCGCAGGCCACCATGACGATGAAATCCCTCCAAATATCAATCGGGCGACATTTTGGAGAAAGCAGCTGCTGAAAATTGGAGCGAAACTCGTGATAATACTCGCTCTTTCGCGTCGATGGCCTGGCTGGAATGTACTCTTTCCGGGCGGGACGAGCCGATTCCAGCATCTGTGTGATGGGTGTTCTTTCTTGCCCCATCGCTTTGGGCGGAACAGCCATGGGAGGTTTCCACGGTTCCTCCATGGACTTCGGTTTTGCCCGTGTTCTCGGTTTCTGCTGGAGAGGAGTGGTAGGTTTCTTCGTTTTTTTCTTCCGGGAATTTTTCCAGAATGGCTTCATTCCACACCCTCCTTAAAAATCATGCGGCAATTTACCTCATTTGCCATGGTTTTTCTCCTTTCAAAAATAGGAGAGGGCGCCGGCTATCTCCTTATTCACCGACGCCCCCGCATTGGTCTTACTCCTCCGGATACTCGTCGCCGGCGTACTTCTCGGCGAACTCATCCTCTTCGATGACCACGTACAGCGAACGCAGGTAGGCCTTAACGCCGCTCTTCTCGTTCTTGGTGCCCTCCTGAATCACCCAGTTGTAGGGGCGGATGGTCAGATCCACATTGCGGATCTCCGCGAAGTCGAGGGTGTCGATGGACTCCTCGTCCAGCTTTACCTTCTTGCGCTTGGTAATCATGTAGACCGTGGGCGGAATGTTCTCAAAGCTGACCGCCACCTGAATATAATAGCGGGGCTCCTCGCCGTCCTCATGGGGCGGACGAACACGGACATTCCAGCCGTCATCGATCAGCTTCTGGGCGTCTGCGGCATCTTCGATGTAGACGCAGAAGTTCCGCTGTCCGGCGCGGTTGTACTTGCTCTCTCTGCCGGAGAAGTTCCGGAAGAGCAGGCGGGCGTTCTCGATCACAAGGTTCTCATTCACTCTGGGATTAGCCATAATAAAACTCTCCTTTATTTATCGTTGATTTGGGAAAGGTGTTCGCAGATAATCGTGCCCCTGCGGAGCAATGCGACTTCCTCTTCCAGCTTCTTGACGCGGTTCAGTAGACGCCCCTCATAAACCATGGCTATGAAAGCCAGCAAAACCGCCAACACGACATTGACGCCGCATAGGAAGAACCGCTCGGTGGCGGCGCAAATGAACGCAGCCAGAACGTCGAACCAGAATATAATCAGCACGATGCTCATCGTCTTCACCTCACATCAAAGGCGGTAGCGTCATCGCCATAGGGCTCCCCGGGGCCGAACCAGGGTGGCGTGTCATCGTCCGCTTTCACATAGGGGTCGTCGGATACGAACCACTCGAAGTCTCCGTATTGGGAAATATCCGCAACGGCGGCGTCCACCATGGCATCGTAGTACCCCCGGTCGATGCCGTCTTCCTTACCCAGATGCTTGACCATCTCAGACTCCAGCCAACGGTAGCCCTTGGCCCCGCCAGCAGAGGCATAGCTCTTTTCGCCGGTCTTTTTGTCCACGACCTCCCGCAGCAGTAGACCGCCGTTGCAGCCGGGTTTCATAGGACAAAAGGAGCCAACCTTGCCGATGAAAATATAATTGTGGCCCGGTTCGATTTTGGCTTTCAGATCCGCAACGACCTCGTCATAATCCATGGGGTACTGTCCCTCTTTGTCCGGCCATTTTTTCCGCAGTGTTTCAAGCTCTTTCTCATACTCGGATACATCCGGCAGGGTCTCGTTCGTATCCAGGTACAGCGCGGTGGTGACCGATTTGGTCTCGCACATATCCTCGAACACGATCTCTTCCCTGGAGAACAGCTTCTTGAACACGTAGGGGATCTGGAACTGGGTGCCGGTGGCGTTCCATTCGCCGGGGTGTTTCCGAATATCACCGGGCACATAGCCGTAAGCCAGCTGGCATTTCTCCGCCGTGGCGTACTTGGCGATGTAAACGGCGTTGTTCACCAGGCACATCCGGTCGTAGGTGGCCTCGTGCTCAAAGGTATAGCCGTACTTCTCACCGTACTTCATCACAAAGTCGATGATGGCTGGCGTTGCGTCCGGGATTTTGATGGAGTCCGTCTTGATGTGGGCAACAGTAAAGCCCCGTTTCTGGACCTCGTGCTTGAGGTTGACCATAAACAGGGCTCCGCGCTTGGCGACGATATTGTCTTTGTTCCGGTTGTCCCGGAAGGGATTCTCGAAGTTGGCCGAGGTCAGGCCATAGACCGAGTTGATGGCGATTTTCAGTGCCTGGGCCAGAGCGTCTGCCGAACCCTCATCCGTCAGATACTTGGCCAGTGCGCCGTTCAGCATCTTCCGGGCCTTCTCAAAGTTCTTGTGTTTGATCTCCACACGGGCGTCCTTGATCTCCTGGAACCGCTTGGTGTACTCGGGGCCGAACAGCTCCTCCGCGATGATGCTGGAGGGGTGCATGGAGGCAATGTCCAGCAGGGCGCTGTCGCCGTACATACCCGGCTCGGCATAGACGTAGCCGCCCTCGCCAACCTCCTCACCGCGATAGAGGGACTTCCCGCCCTCGAATTTGTATCCGGGGAAGATGGGGCGTCCCTTTTTGTCAAAGGCGGTGAACTCGTCGAACTCAGGTTCTCCCATGGTAAAGGGCAGGTCCCGGTTCGGGTCATAGATCTGCGTCGTGTCGCCCATATTCCGGTAATTGAACTGGTCCTGGGGGCGCTTGTTTCCGCCAAATATAATTCTGGTGGTGAGGGAGTTGGTGGTGTCATTCACCGTCATCCCGGCCACGTCCGCCAGGATCTCCCGGGCCACAAAGTCGGCTTTCCGGGCATTAAAGACGGCCTCGGTAGCAATGACATCGTTGTCGCAGTATTCCGCGACCTTCTGCCACATCTCCTCCGGAACCGGCTGGTCCCAGGGAAGACCCAGCTCCTGGTGATGAAGACCCAGCTCGATCTCCCATTTCTTCAGGCTCTGCTTGACCGAGCAGAAGTCATACACGTCCGTATAAGAGACGTTGTAGGCCTCCCCAAAGAAGCAGTTGGTGCTTCGGGCCTTCTTCTCGCTGTTGATGATCTTCTGGGACAGGTTGTAGAGCTGCTCGTTGGTGTAACCCATCAGCCGGGCGTACAAAATATGATTGTCGTACCGGCGGCAGTTGAACCCCACCAAACGGAACTTCATCAGCTCCTCGATCTCCGTGGGCTTGGGGTTGATCATCCGGACCACGGTTTGACCGGGGCCTTCGATCTTCCAGTTCACCAGGAACAGATTGGGGAATACCTCTACATCATAAAAGACCAGCTTGGCCTCGTCGTTTTTCACCCCCTGCCCGTCCTCGGCGGATTTGAAGGGCATCTTATTCACCAGCTTGATGCAGTATTCCGCCTGGTTGGTGCTGTTGGCGGCGAAGGCCAGGACCGCGTTGCGCATATCGGTGACGTCGTAGGGCATACCGCTCTCATAGGCGTCCGTCAGAATCTTGTGGATAAAGTCGATAGAGGGCTTAGTAGCCGGATGGATTTCCTTATTGAGGTTTCGCTTGATCTGAACTCTAAGCCCTTTTTCGCTTTGAATGACTTTGGAATTTACCACATTGTTTTCTCCTTTCAACGGTAATCCAGAGCTTATCGTAGCGATAGGCAGGTTGTTGCATTTGGAGAGCTTGCGGCGCAGGGAGCTGTTGCCGGTAAAGACCTTGACCTCGATGTGGTCGTCGTAAATCCGGCTGAGCCGCGTCGGGTCTCCGGAATAAATATAATGCAGGTGGATGCCGCAGCCACTCTTGCTTACCTCCGCATAAGTGGCCGGCCACTTGCTCGCCTCGGCCAGATTCCGCTCAAAGGACTTCTGGCCCTGCTCGTCCGGAATATCAAAGTCGATGACGATGTGGTTTTCCGGGAGCTTGACGTAGTGCAGCTTGCTGGTGTCCAGGGCGGACAGCTTTGTCCGGACACGCTCCCATTTGTTACGGGGCGTGCCTTCTCCGCCTGCATACTGGGCGGGGCAGTCGGCGCAGTCCTTGTCAAACGCCGAAGCCTGCCCCTCCACAAAGTCGATGGTGGGGTGAGGGGGCGACACCGGCTTGTCCTCCGGCGCCTGTTCCTCAAATTTTTCCGTCCGAAACCCGCTGTAATAGTTCCGAACGCGGGACCCGTCCCCCATGCTGAACCGCTCCTCGTAACACCGGAAGTAGTTCTTCAGCTCCTCCTTAAATATCATGCGGGAGACGGGGTAGGGCACCTTGGCGTCCTCGCAGTAGACCTTATACATCTCCCAGGCCGACTTCAGGGACACGCCATCGTCCCGTTTGAACACATGATAGGAGTCCACGATGAAGTTATAAAAGTCATTGGAGGCCCCCATCATGGCGATGGGAATATAATCGTTGTAGTAGTCCGGGTCCTCCAGATAGACCTCCTGACAGTGATAGGCAATGCCGCCCAGCTCGAAGGGGATTTGCCGGGTCAGCCTCCGGTACTCGTCCGGCGGAACCTTGTCCCCGGTGGGCGTCACGTCGATCAGCCTTCGGATGACGCCGGATTTCGCGTCCGTAATCTTGACCGGCTTGTTGGTTCCCATGATGAGGAAGGTCTTAAAGCGGTTGGAGTAGGCGGAGCGGAACTTTTCGTTGACAGTCATCATCTCGTGGGACACCAGCGAATTGATGCGGGTGTTGTCCTCGATGCGGGAGAGGTCGCCGTCATGCTGAATGGCCACCAGCGGATTGGCGCGGAAGGCCTCCAGAGCAAAGGCGTTGCTGGAGGAGCCCAGGTCCTTGGCGCTGAAGCTGGTGTGGTATCCCTCGAAGAGCTGCATGATCACATTGATGATGGTGCTCTTTCCGGTGCCCACCGCTCCATAGAAGACCAGAAACTTTTGCAGCTTCTTGGATTCCCCGGTAACGATAGCCCCGATGCACCACTCGATCTTGTGCCGCTCCTCGGGAGAATATAATGTGGAGACCAGACGCTCCCACGCCGGAGTCTCCCCCGGCTCCAGGGGGTAGGGGAGGGACTTGCTGGCGTAGTCGCGCTTGGTCACTTTCGTGTTGGAGAATATCAGCTTTTCATCGAGCATATGGAACTGGTCTTTCATCTGCTTCTGGCAATACTTGTGCCAGGTGTCGATCATGCCAGTTTCCGCGTCCCACATATGGAGGACGCGAATGTTGCCGTCAAAGCGCGTGCGGTTTTCTTCTGCGTATCGGTCCAGCTCACGGTCGATCAAGTCGACCGCGTCCTGTTCATCAGTCGACCACATACCCCGTTCGTCAATCCAGATTGCATAGAAGTCGCCGCCTCTGATCATGAGGTCGCTACTTTTCTTGATGATAAACTTGGGATAGATCTCGATGATGCCGCGTTTCCCGCTGCGCGTTGAAATCATCAAGAAGTCCAGCATCGGGTCACTTACTCTCCTTTATCATACTCCAGCTTTTTCACACGGACCGAAAGCTGGTAGACCTGTTCCTCCCGCTTCCGGTTCTCCGCCGCCAGGGCGTAAACGCCCACAACTGCGGCAACGGCGAGCACGGTCAACATGCTGCTTTTACGGCTCAGCTTGGCCACCCGCTTCTCAAAGGCCTGGAAGTTGTGGTTTACCAGGGCCGTCAAGTCCTCCAGCGTGCAGATCTCCACGAATTTTCCCTTTTTACTCATGCTAAATGCCTCCCTCCCTG
>ERZ824598.3586-NODE-3586-length-13081-cov-2.337325_pt1 | contig 13081 bp, 8 predicted proteins | sample MGYA00519934_ERZ824598 | MGnify/ENA primary metagenome ERZ824598 (study PRJEB31778, sample SAMEA3449177) | human gut metagenome | biome: human gut; feature: human-associated habitat; material: faeces | place: United Kingdom | collected 2010/2012 ... | reverse complement strand
TGAAGTAAGAGCATTTATCCCGGCTTCCCAGCTGTCTACAGAATATGTTGAAAAGCTGGAAGACTGGCAGGGAAAACATGTGGATGCAGTGATCATCACGGTTGATCCGGAAAAGGCTGAATATCCCATAAAAGACCACACGCTGGAACAAGATGTACGAGCCGGACAAATCGTGTATCGTACGGATTGTTCCGGTATATATGAATATTATAAAAAACTGACTAAAGCCCAAAGTGCCCCGTATAGCGGATTTGTCAATGAAGGGACTCCCAGTCTAAAACAGAAGATTGCCCGTTTTATCCGGGGTAACTTCTTCCTACCGGATGCCCGGAGAGGCTGGAATAAACACGCTTATCACCAAGCCATCCAAATTATTCAGGAAGAAAAAATAGACGCCGTCATCACAACGGGTCCGCCTATGTCAACCCATCTGGTCGGGCAAAAACTAAAAAAGCGTTTCCATCTGCATTGGATTGCTGATTTTCGAGACCCATGGACTGACATCTATTACTATAATAAAATGTATCCAACTCCCATTGCAAAAGCGATTGACCGGAAATATGAACGGAATGTTCTTTTGGATGCAGATCAGGTAATCACGGTAAGCGACTACATCAAAAAGCAACTGGCAGCAAAATCTCCGGCTATTCAAGCCTCTAAAATAAAAGTTATCGCTAATGGATTCGATGCCGAGGATTTCGACCTAACTATTCCAAAGGAAGATATTTTCACAATCACCTACACGGGGACGTTGGCGGCTGACTACACGATTGATTCCTTTATTCATTCAGTTAAAAGACTTTCTACATCAGGAAAACTCAAACTACGTTTTGTCGGTAAAGTGGATCAGGGTATAGCTCAAAAACTCTCGGAACAACTGGGAGATTTCGTAGAAATCCATTCGTTCGTAGCTCACGCAAATGCCATCAAATACATGAAGAGTTCTTCTGTTCTATTACTCATTATCCCCAACATCGAAGGGAGTAAAGGTAATCTCACGGGTAAGCTTTTCGAGTATATCGGCTCCAGAACCCCTATTCTTTGCCTTGGTCCTACCGATGGTGATGCCGCAGCTATCATTCAAGTTTGTAAGGCCGGGAAAACATTCGAATATGACGATGAAGAAGGTATGTTTCAATTTCTAACCTCCTTACTGAATAATTTTGATCCACAATCACCTATAAAAGAGAACAATGTAGTCAACCGCTATTCGAGAAAGTCCTTAACCCAGTCTTTAACCCAAATCTTAGCCCGCCATGAAGATTAAAAAGGTCATTTTCATGTTACGCAAACTTTTGCGAGATCTCAACACGAACCGCAAGATCGAAATTAACATGGAGAATCAATCTGAAACGCTAGGCTATTATTACATCAAATTTGACGAGGACATAGCTAAGCTCAACCGTCTGATTCACTCTTTCGACAAAAATGGAGTCCCCTTGAACACGACTTATATTGACGTGGAAGATACAAAACTGCACTACTATCCTATTTCCATCGGGCAGTACGGGTTAGCTATATTCCACTCATGGTTAAAGACACATTCCGAAGAGAAAAAGGCCCATTTTCTTCGCATTGCAGACTGGTTTATGAACAATCGGACAGATCATTCAGAACTCGGTTGTTATTGGCTAACCGACGTGCCTAAACCCGAATACCATGTTTATCAACCTTGGAAATCCGCCTTCGCACAAAGCAGGGGAATATCCATGCTATTGAGAGCCTGGCAACTTACAAAGGATGATGCCTACTTGAAGGTTGCAACTCAAGCATTAATTCCTTTCACGAAGGATATAACAGCCGGAGGGGTTTCCGTAGACCGGGAAAAGGGGGAAACCTTTTACGAAGAATACGTGGCAGAGTGTCCGACACGAGTACTGGATGGCCATGGCTTTTGCCTTTTCGGTTTATACGATTACATTCGTGCAGTTCCCGAAAACAAGGAACCCAACGGGTATGCGCTCGCTCTTCGGCTGTTTAATGAAGGAGTAGAAGGTCTTACCCGCCAACTTCCTCTGTTTGACATGGGGTTCTGGCCTCGATTCAATCGCTGCGATCTTTCCGGTTATCCACAAGATGACCCCTGCACGATCGGTTATCTCAGACTTGTTCGCCAGCAACTCCTAATTCTCTATCGAATCACCGGAAAAGAGGAATTACGCCTTTTTAGCGAGAAATTCCATCATTATGACCGTATTTCCAATATTTTAAAAATGTATCGCCACAAGTTCACGGCATTAAAGAAACTGAATCGTTTATAATAAAACGGGAAAAAATAATACTTTTGTATAAACAAACTCTTGTAATATGTGTGGAATAGCCGGAATATTCGAACGGGATACAGATAACACTCAACTCATGTCGGAAATGCTGACCACGATTGAACATCGGGGGCCGGATGATCAATCTATATATACCTACCGGGATTTCACTCTCGGACACCGGCGTTTGTCCATTATCGACGTCTCCACATGTGGTAATCAACCTATTTTTAATGAAGACAAAAGTGTCTGTGTCATTTTTAACGGGGAGATATACAACTACGAAGAAATCCGGGAAGAACTCAAATCCAAGGGACACGTGTTCTATACCGCTACTGACACGGAAGTTCTGGTTCATCTTTACGAGGAGTACGGAACCGGATTCTTCAACAAGTTAAACGGTATTTTTGCTTTTGCCCTACTGGATCAAAACAATAACCGCCTGATTCTCGCACGGGATCATTTCGGAACTAAACCTCTACACTATTTCCTTAAAGATGGTGTATTAGTTTTCGGTTCCGAACAGAAATCCATTATCCTACACCCGAAATATGAACGGAAATTAAATTTAAAGGCTTTACATATACACTTGAACTTGCGTTACACGCAAGGGAATGAGACTCTTTTTGAAGGCATCAAACGTCTTCCCCCAGCTCACTTCGCCGTGTTTGAAAACGGCCTGTTCACGGTAAAACGCTACTGGCAGCTGGCTGTGAATATCGATCGATCCATCACGGAAAACGAGGCGAAAGAGAAAATGAACGAATTGATCAAACAGGCCGTGAAACGCCAATTGGTCAGTGATGTTCCAGTAGGCGTGTATCTATCGGGCGGACTGGATTCCTCAACGATCGTGCAGAAAATGCATGAACTGGGTGTCCCCGAGATCAACACGTTTACCCTAGGGTTTAATGAGCCCACGGATGAATTTCCCGATGCCCAACAAATCGCCGATCACTTTCACACGCATCACCACACGTTAAGTCTATCGATGAATCCGATGCAACAAATGCCGAAGGTAATCTGGCATGCAGAGGAACCTAAAATTAATCTATTGCAGGGATTCAATATGTCGGCTTTTGTCCACCCAACCGTGAAGGTTATTCTCGGAGGGCTAGGCGGAGACGAACTATTTGCCGGATATGATATTCATAAATTCATTTACCCGTTCAAAAACTGGCATCACCATACTCCACAATGGCTACAACGTATGTTACGCTGGAAATCGGATTTCATCTTCCGTCTTCAGAACAATTCTAAATCATTACGTTACGACGAATATCGCCGGGGCGTACAAATGTTACTGTCTATCGGGAACGTGGAGCGCTTTTACCTCATCCTGCGAAACACGTGGGATTTCGATAACCCTTTCTACAGGAATATCTATTCGGAATCGTTCTTGAAACAGCAAGAAATAGAACAATTCAAGGTACATAAGGAATTTGACAAGATTTTTGAATCTGTACGCCACCAGAACGGGTTGGATCAAGTGCTATATGCCGAATTTCAATCCAAAATGGTAAACGATTATTTGCTTACGGATGACCGGATGTCCATGGCCCATTCGGTTGAGGAACGAATTCCTTTCCTTGATCGGGATTTGGTAGACTTCGGCTTTACTCTCCCCGTGGAGATGAAGATCAAAAATAACCAGACTAAAAATCTTTTCCGGGAAGCCATGAAACCATATCTTCCCCCCAAGATTATCACGAAAAAGAAATGGGGATTCACGGTGAACCCGTATCTACAATTCAAAAAGGATTTAAAAGATACAGCCGAGAAGATTCTTACAAAAGAATATATCGAGAAACAGGGAATATTCAATTATGACTATATCCGCTATATTCTGGATTACCCGGCACATCCGAAACTCCGGTGGCACTACAATTTTATTTGGATCATCCTAGGACTGGCTATCTGGGAACAGGAGTTCATACACAAACGAGTAGAAGATAATATCGAAGCTTACTATTAAAACAACTATCCATGAAATACTCTATCATCATTGCCGTATATAACCGTCTGGAAGAAGTGAAAGAACTCCTTGAAAGCGCAGAAAAGCTCGAAGGGAATCGGTGTCTTTTTGAATTATTATTCGTGGATGACGGTTCGAAAGACGGGTTCAAGGAATTCATCGAACAATACCACTCTGCCACCGGACTTCAAATACGAGCGATATACCAACAAAATCAAGGTCCCGGGGCTGCCAGAAATTACGGAATGAGTAAAGCCCAAGGAGAGTATTTTATCTTTGTAGATTCCGATTGTATGTTTCCCCCTCAATGGCTGGCTGAAATTGAGAAGGCCCAAAACGAATATCATTATGACGCATTCGGAGGCCCAGACACCTGTCATCCCTCTTTTTCTCCCCTACTGAAAGCGATTAATTACTCCATGACCTCATTTATCGGAACAGGAGGAACCAGGGGAAATAAAAAGCACGTGGGTCGTTTCTATCCCAGAAGTTTCAATATGGGAATATCCAGAAAAGTATATGACACAATTGGAGGTATGGGAGGACTGCGTCATGGTCAGGATATGGATTATTCCATGCGAATATACAATGCCGGTTTTAAAGTGGGGCTAATCGCAGATGCTTATGTCTATCATAAACGCCGTACAAGTATACCCAAGTTCTTCCGCCAAATCTTTAACTGGGGAGTTGCACGCATCAATTTATCCAGACGCCATCCACACACGCTAAAACCGATTCACCTGCTCCCGGCCCTATTAATCGTTGGATTAGTCGTTTTGGAATTATGCACCTTTTTCACAGGACAAAACTATCCTCCCGTACATTTTGTATGGAATATTGTTGACTACGGATTAATGTTGGTTTGCTTGTTCGCTTTCTTTCAGTCACTTTTCAGATACCGGAACATCATTGTTGCCTTCCTCTCCATCATTACTTTGCTCATCCAAGTCTTCGCTTACGGCTTCGGATTACTCTGGGGAGGCTGGAATGCCTTGCTCGGAAAGGAAGTAAAAGGATTTTCAAAAAATTATTACGGAAATAAGAAATCATAATTCACCACATGAAAATAGTTACTATCATAGGCGCACGCCCTCAATTCATAAAAGCAGCCGTGGTCAGTCGAGCCATCAGCAATTTCCCGGATGTACAGGAAGTTATCGTTCACACGGGACAACATTTTGACATGAATATGTCTGATATTTTCTTTGAAGAAATGTGTATACCCAAACCCAACTACAACCTGAATATCAACGGGATGACTCATGGGGCAATGACAGGCCAGATGCTCGAAAAGATTGAATCCATCCTGCTAGCGGAAAAACCGGATTGGGCGATCGTCTACGGGGATACAAATTCCACTCTGGCCGGAGCTTTGGCAGCAAGTAAATTACATATTCGGGTTGCACACATCGAGGCCGGACTACGTTCATACAATATGAATATGCCGGAAGAGATCAACCGAATTCTCACGGATAGGATAAGTTCCGTATTGTTTTGTCCCACAGAACAGGCTATTAAAAACTTACACCAAGAAGGCTTTAAACAATTTCCTTGTACGTTATTAAATTGTGGTGACGTCATGCAAGATGCCGCACTTTTTTATGCCAATAAAGCCAAATGCCCTGACTTTTCACTTCCGGAACATTTTATTTTAGCTACTTTGCACCGGGCTGAAAACACGGATTCTCCCGAACGTTTACAATCTATCATCGCTGCTCTTGAAGAGATTGCACGAGAAATGCCTGTCGTTATTCCTATTCATCCTCGTACCCGTAAAAAATTACAAGAGTTGAATTTCAATCTTAAACAAACCCGCCTCCAACTAGTGGACCCCGTGGGCTACCTAGAGATGGTTTATCTGCTAAAACACTGTTCTCTTGTTGCCACGGATAGTGGTGGCTTACAAAAAGAAGCCTATTTTTTCAAAAAATACTGTATCACTCTCCGAACCGAAACGGAATGGGTTGAACTGGTTGAACAAGGAGCCAATATCATTACAGGTTGGAAATACGAAGATATTTTAAACAGCTACAAGCAACTTAAACATACAACAAAAGACGTTTTTTCTTCTCCTCTGTACGGGGATGGACAAGCCGGACATATCATTATCCGGGAACTTCAACGAATAGATTCGTAAGCTGCTATTAACTGTTTAACAGAAACATCCCAATTATATTGCTCCAAACACAATTTGTGAGCCCGAGTTGCCATATCTTCCAAATCCAAGGTTACCAGCTGCTCTAATTTCCGGGCACAGTCTTCCGGAGAATTATCTTTATACACAACTCCAACTTGATGCTCTCGTACAATATTCCCAACACTATTCATATCGCTCACCAGCACGGGTAAACCATAATAAAAATACTGGTATATTTTATTCGGAGAAGAGCAGTCGGTCTGCACCGAACGTAGATTCGATATTACTCCCAAAGAATAGGCGCACATCTTAACGGCTTCTGCCGGAAACTTCAAATACCCGGGGAAATGTACCATCTCTTCTAAACCAAGTGCTAATACCAAATCTTTTATCTCTCCGGCATAGGCCCCTTTTCCATATATGTCAAGACTGTACTTAGACTTATCCTTTATCAACGCCAATCCCTTGATCACATTCTGCAATCCCCGGTGATAGGTGATTCCCCCGACATAGAGTAAACGTATCTTTCCTACTGTCGTCGGGTGTGGTTCCGGACGAGGAAATAACTCCATACTAATCGTATTGTCCACGTGATAATATGTCCGTGGAACCAGATCATTCATCCGGTCGGACATCTCTTTACATACCGTAATAACAATATCCGCCTTGGCTATCATCTCCCGCTCATAGCGTTTCCAAGCATCAAAAGAATACATCAACTTCCCGGCTATTCCTTTCGTGTAGGGAGCCATATCCAACATATAAGGATAATTCTCATGACTATCCAAAACAAATTTTATCCCGAATTTCTTTTTTGCCCAATATCCAACTTCGGCTAAGGGTAGGTCATGTATATGAATCACGTCAAAAGTCTCCGCACACAATAAATTCCCGACCTGTTTCTTCCAAAACATAAAATAGAAGGGCAAGCGCAGACAGGCAATTTTCGCTTTATTATATAGGAAAGATGTCGACAAGGCTCTATGTAACCTGATTCCTTTATAATTTTCATCCCCGACACGTTCTTTTTTTAGCGTTGCACACAACAAATGGACTTCATGTCCGGCTTTTATCAAAGATAACGCCTCTTTCTCAACCCGTTCGTCATCCGGGAACTGGTTCTCTAAAACCATCAGTATTTTCATGCTCCGAAGATATTATTCAATTATTCAAATAAACACATTAACGCACATTCATTCGAAATTTCCGGTAAGGTAAATAAATACCCAGCCATTTCATCATGGCTATAATTTTATGTTTCCCCGTCGGGTTCACAGGCAGGTCTATTGTTTTACCTGCAAAATGATTAATCACTTCTCTAAATACCCGACAAGACTCTTTTACCCGATACTTTGCATCGGCACTCAGCAACGTTGTCAACATTATTCGGGAGTTAAAAGGTGAGCAAACTTCCGAAGCAATCCAACATTCCTGTTTTGACTGTGCAGTCGAAGGCCCCCAATCCAACTCCCAAAACAACATATCTAGCACATTTAAATGATTTGCTTTAAAAAGAGGACGATTCGTATCATACCATGCTTGCAATTCCCGTACGGCATAAGGATAGTTTCTACATTCCATCAACGCCGCAAGTTCCCTTCCCGATACATTCTCTGTATAATTGTAGTAACTACGGGCAATCTCTCCTAAATTACCATTTAACATTATCGCATCCTTAAAATAAGTTCCGTTCCCCGAAAGAATCATTGCCGCCGTCCGATCTCTGGCATAATCAACACTATTCTTATACACTTCTTTCAAAATAGGATCGACCTCTGGCGAATACCGGAACACTTGAAATGATTTCCCAACTAATTCTGTTAACTTTTTAGGAATAACCAGATCCGGGTGGTTTTCTTTAAAAGAAGGATGTTTATAAATAAAATAAGTACACTCTTTCAAACCAAGACTAGCGGCAAAAACCATTCGGCTATCAAAGCCAGCCGTCACGGGGATCACTACTTTTTTATAACGCTTCGCTATCGCCTCGATATATCCTTTAAACATCGGAATCACCTGTTCCACAACATTCTGCAAGGCTTGTCTCTGAATAGGCCGTGCCGGAAAAAAACGCACGACTTTACGTGTAGTCACATCCAGATAGGAATTTGCCATTAAACGAAATATTCCTTGTTTCCAAGTCTTGCTGGAGATCGCATATAATCGATATTTATAAACCGATGAATTAAAAAATACTTTTGCCTCCGGGTCTACAACATCTTCCAAGGGGAAAAAATGTTCTATTAATTTCACTTGAGAGGCAAAAACGTCAAAAGAATCCTTATAATAAAGGATTCGCTGCGCACAAGCATCCGGTATAATTTTTACCCCCGCGGCATCTTTGCAGAGTACAATAAAATGACCACAATATTGATCCAGTTGCCGCATCAAATCTTCCATGTCAACAGATTCCGATAGTCCCTTTACAATATCTTCATTTGTATATCCAGTATTCCGATAGTCAAACAGATACCCCAATACGGCCACAGACAAATGTTTCCCATCTTGATGTACATAATCCAGATTCGGATGTACGTAAACATGATAATTATCAAACAAAAACTGTTTCCACCCGTCTAGAGCCAATTCTTTCTCTGAAATTATATACTGCCTGTTAAAAAGCTCTGTTTCCATCATTTGTCCATTTTAAGATTCTTACAAATATAATTAATTTCACCCAACATGAAAAATCGTCCTATGACTCTCGGTATTTAACATTTTTCACATTCTCTTTCAAACGCCTCAGATCAGACCATTTCTTCCAAGCACCTTTCAAGTTATTCCACTCATCCTTATCGTAAAAATGCCATTTATACAACAAAAACGGGTACCCGGCCAAAATAACCAATTTCACCAATACACTTATCCCAATAGCTGTTTCATTAAATAATATACCGATCAGGTATAATATTGTTCCCACAACAAGCACCTTCCCCACTTTCGACAATTCATAGGGAATAGGGTAATACCGTTGAGCAAATATATAACATGCCAACCACGAAATTACATGAACTATCATTGTAGACAAAGCCGCCCCGTACATTCCCATTGAAGGCACCAGTAGCATATTCAAGAAGAAATTCAATATAGTAATACCAACTATAACATAACTTATAATTTTAGTCTTCTTCATAATTTGTAATCCGATCATGCAACATTCCCGCATCATACTGAAAAAAATAGCATAGGTCACGAAAGGTATGACGTAAAGCGCCTCTATATAATCCGGATTAGTTGTCACCCAAACGATTCCCTCCCGCGAAAACAGATTCAACCCTAAAGCACAAAACATCAAACCAAAAGAAAAATAAGTCAACACTTTTGAATAAAATCGTTTATTATCCGGATCATTCATTTTCTTCATCAACAAAGGCGTTAAAGCCAATTGCACGGATGTCACGATAAAAACTTTAAGAGTATTCCCTACTTTATATCCCAAACTATAGAAACCGACATCATCCAATCCTTGAAAATGATTTATTATATAACGGTCAAAAACAGTAAGTAAACTTCCTACTATGGCGGGAAAAACTAACGGATAACTATATGCCAGCAGTTGTATTGTACACTTTCGGTCTACTCGACAAGAACTGTTCTTAATAACCAATGGCAATACCATAAGTAATTGTATAACGATACCGACTAATTGCGCCTCATACACTCCCGATACTCCCCGATGTAAAGAAATTGTAAAATAAATCGTCAGAACTAATGTTGCAAACAATCTTACGATATTCGTTAACGAATAATAGATAGGCTTACGTTGTAAACGCAATAAATTTTGTGGAACTTCAACAACTGCCCCCAACATAGAAGTCAATATCAGTAATTGAAGAATATATGGAAGTTCCCCTCCCAAAGAATACCCTTCTTGCTGTACCAGTAATGCCGATAACTCACCAACATTTAACCACAACACACTCCCGATACACAAAGAAGTCAATATCGTAAATAACAATGTCGTGAAAAAAATAGTCTTTTGTTTATCCCGATATTCGGCATCCCAATACCAGCGAATCAACCCGGAATATAAAGAAAGTCCCATCACCGCTATCAAAATTTGTGAAGTCACCTCCAATAACCCCATCAACCCGTAATCAGCAGTAGAGAAATATTCGGCATCCGTATAAAGGGGAATCAGAATAAAACCGACAAGCTTAACGGCCACATTTCCGATACCATAAAGTACCGAATCTTTCATGACTTGCTTTATATCTTTAAACATTTCTTTCCTCCACGATTTCTTGATATATTTCTATCATATCTTCCACATTCTTATCCCAATCATATAATTCCCGAACCCTCTTTTCTCCATTTTGAGCCAAGGTAACCCGCAATGTTTCATCATTTACTAGGGTTTCCATGGCCTCTGATGCTTGTTGTGGATTCTCACGTTCAACGATAAGGCCGGACTCTCCCGATTTCACGATTTCGGTGAATCCCGGAGCATCTGATACAACAACAGGACAGCCCACGGCCATTGCCTCCACTACAGCAACCCCAAAACTTTCAACCCGGGAAAGCGCCACGAATACATCAAAAGAACTGATGACTTCCGGCAAATGATCATGTACTACCTTTCCTTCAAATACGATTTTTTCTGCCAGCCCCAAATTTATTGCCTGTAACTGTAATTTTTCTCTCTCACTTCCCTCTCCCACGATCCGCAAACACAAGTTCAGATCTGGTCGCCGTTTACACAACAGAGCAAAAGCATCAATCAACGTATCTATCCCATACCCATATTCCAAAGTTTTCACAATACCAAACACGAATCCATCTGTCTCTTGATGCTTTTTTGGAAATCTCTTGAACAATCTCATATCCACGCCAAATGGGGTAACAGGAATTTGTTTTTTATCCGTATATCTTGCAAGTTCCCGGGCCATCACATGACTTGTAGACAAAACCCGATCCGCCTTTTTCAGTATATATTTAATCACACAAACCCTGCTCCATGAACGCCGGGGATAGTCATATACATCTGTTCCCCATGCCGAAACGACGAAAGGATGAAAACCCGCCAACGCCCCGAATAAACCATTATCCGATAAATAGTGAGCATGAACGATATCCGGATGAAATGTTTGAATGGAATTTCTGATGTCTTTTATCAACGCCCGGTAATAAGTAAACAATTTGACTAAAATAAACCCCTTGATCCCTTTACTATCACGTGATTGCCAGAACGATTTTACCTGTACATGCTTAATCCCCCTATAATAGTCAACCTTTTCACAAGGATAAAAACTGTATAACATAATCTCCACTCCCCGCTTAGCCAACGCACTTACCCAACGTTGAGTATGTATCGCAGCGGGATTTGATAACATGAACACTTTCATAATTCAATTCTTGATAAACAAAAATAGCAATTATTCATCGAGTAGTAAAGATTTCATATTATATTTTTTATTTTTGTCGACGAATAAACATGGCCTTAAAAAAGATTCAAAATGAAACAGCTAAAACTGAAAGCATTCTATCCCCATTTATTTGCAATTATATTATTGATCCTGATCGGTTTTATATATTTCTATCCCACGTTACAAGGAAAGGTTGTCAATCAATCGGATGTCTCCTCTTTCGTGGGTGCCGCCAAAGAAACGATAGATTACCGGGCCGCAAATAACGGAGAAGAACCGCTTTGGACAAATTCCATGTTCAGTGGAATGCCCACAACCATGATCAGTACCTATTACAAGGGAAACTATCTGGAAAATATTTACGAATTTCTATTCGTTGGTCCTCGGCCTGCAGCCGATTTAATCCTAGGCTTTATCAGTTTTTACTTTCTTATGCTGGCATTTGGGGTCAATCCTTGGTTGTCCATTGTTGGTGCTTTGGCATTCGGACTCTGTTCTTATAATTTCCAAATCATTCAAGTAGGACATAATGCCAAAATGACCGCTATCGCCCTTATGCCTGCTGTTCTCGCGGCACTTGTTTATGCCTTTCGAAAGAACCGATGGCTGGGAGCCGTGCTGTTTGGCATCACGCTCTCTTTCGAGATTATGGCCAATCACCCGCAAATCACATTCTATCTGGCATTTATTACGATATTCTACGGTGTAGCTCAATTATACACGGCTATAAAACAAAAGGCTCTACCGTCATTCTTGAAAACAACCATATTGTTAATTGTCGCTGCCGGACTGGCCGGGGCTACAAATGTGAACCATTTATGGCCGACATGGGAATATGGTAAATATACCATGCGTGGTGGTTCGGAATTAACTTTAAATCAAAAGAACCAAACCAAAGGCGGTTTGGATAAAGAATACGCGACAGCATGGAGTTACGGGATAGATGAATCCCTGAATCTGTTGATCCCGAACTTTAAAGGAGGAGCCTCTGCCGGGGCATTAAGCAAAAACTCGGAGACTTACAAATTCTTAAAGAGTGCGGGAGCCCAGAATGCTGATCAAATGATCAAGCAAATGCCTTTATACTGGGGACCTCAAGCATTTACAGCTGGACCGATGTACATGGGAGCTATCGCTATTTTCTTATTCGTACTAGGATTAATCTTGATAAAAGGCCCCATGAAATGGTGGATCGTGGGAATATCCTTGTTGGCCCTGCTCTTGGGTTGGGGACGTAATTTCATGGCATTATCCAGCTTTTTCTATGACTACGTTCCCTTGTACAACAAATTCAGAGTTCCTTCGATGATGTTGGTTGTACTACAGGTAACCATCCCGTTAT
>ERZ824598.3582-NODE-3582-length-13096-cov-3.320451_pt1 | contig 13096 bp, 9 predicted proteins | sample MGYA00519934_ERZ824598 | MGnify/ENA primary metagenome ERZ824598 (study PRJEB31778, sample SAMEA3449177) | human gut metagenome | biome: human gut; feature: human-associated habitat; material: faeces | place: United Kingdom | collected 2010/2012 ... | reverse complement strand
AGAACGGACAATCGCAGGATTCTACAACAATTGGCGGCAATTCTTTTACGGAGGATGAATGGAAAAAAATCATTCAGAAAATGGATGAATATCTGACCGAGGTAAAGCAGGAGCAGAAAGAGCGGTTTGAAAAACGCGATAAGGAAAAGGAAATCCAGCAGTTTTATGAGAAAATGAAAATGGCAGAGCAGTATAAAAAGCCACAGGCGGAGAAATTAACCATACAGAAGCATTTAGATGGTGAGGACATTGCTCCATACTCTTATCTGGCGGAGGATGGAGTGATCACTTATAATGGCGTGTCATTTTTCTGTGATTATGAGAATAATGCGATCACACTTGGCGACATGAGTGATGAAAAGAATGTCATTACAGTGCAGTTAGAGAATGGAGGCTGCCTGAAAGTGAACAGGGACAATATCGAAGATCTGTCAAAAGCGATTGCAATGTTTTCACCGGAGGATATACGGAGAATCTTAGTTGCATTGCAGCAGGACGCAAAAGTCCGCCAGATGCAGCAGGAGATCGAGCAGGACAAGATCAAGCAGCTTCTGGCGGAACGTTAAGCTTATTCGTTATTTAAAAGACAATGCAGCAATCTGTCGTTATCTTCCGGATTCATGATACAGAAACGAATGTACTTATTATCTAAGAATGGGAAGGTGGAACAGTCACGGATCATCATTTTCTCACGGATCGCGCGGTCAAACAGTTCCTGCGATGTAAGATCATTGCGGAGGATACGGACTAACATAAAATTCCCACTTGGTTTGTACACCTTGTAGTCAGGACTTTCACAAAATGCCTGATACATACGGGCACGTTCCTTTGTGATCAGATCCTTTGTCTCTTTGATATAGGCAGTATCGGAAAACATTGTTTCCCCGGCAACAACTGCAAGCGAGTTGATCGTCCATGGATTCTTTCGTGTGTTGATCGCCTTGATGAGATCACGGTTTCCGGTGATGGCATAGCCGAGGCGGAGTCCCGGTGCTGCGAAAAACTTCGAGGTTCCGCGCAGAATGACAATGTTATTGTAATAGTTTGTCAGCGGTACGGAATCAATCTCTTCCATATTTTCTGCAAATTCCACATATGTTTCATCGACCATGACATAAATATCGTATTCCTTGCAGGCATCTAAAATACGGCGCATATCGGTACTTGTGATGCAGGATGAAGTCGGGTTGTTTGGATTGCAGATGACTAAAAGGTCGATATTTTCATTCAGGTGTGAGATGAAATCATTCACATCCAGTCTGAAATCGTCTTTTTCCCGGAGTGGATAATAAAGGGTTGTTCCACCACCAAGAGAAATCTCACGTTCGTACTCGGAATAAGTAGGACCGATGATCATTGCCTTCTTCGGATGCTCAATCTGGATGAAAAGGGAGATCAGCTCGGTAGAACCGTTTCCAACGATCACATTTTCATGATCAGTGCCACAGTATGCGGCAATGCATTTGCGCAGGGAGGTGTATTCCCTGTCCGGATAAGTGGTAATGGCATCGATCTTGTCTGCTAAGGTTGTCCGCAGCAAAGGGGATACGCCAAGCGGATTGACATTTGCCGAAAAACTTACAATTTCCTCTTTTTTGATTCCATAGATTTCTTCTATTTTCTCTAAATCACTTCCATGGAAGTGGTCTTTGTGTTTTATCATTGATTACTCCTCCAAATTAGTTTATAATTTATTATAGTCATTGCTAAAAAAAAAGCAATAAAAATAGATAGGAGCAGGTGTCGGATTGCGGAAAAGGATACAACAGCTTGCAAATGGAAAATTCGATAACAATGGTCCGAAACTATCTCTGTCTACAGAGAAGATAGAGTTAGAGGCATTGGAAGGAAAGGATGAAACAGGCAGTTTTGTCATTACGAGCACGAATCAGGTAAAAATGCGTGGCATCATTTATTCTTCCAATCCGCGTATGGAATGTCTTACACCTCAGTTTGAGGGGGAAGAAGTGCGTATTCGGTATCAGTTTCACAGTGAGGGGCTGATAGAAGGGGATATTCAGAAAGGCGAGTTTTTTATCGTATGTAACCAGGGGGAATATAACCTTTCTTTTGTTGTGTCCATTTCCAGGTTGTATGCGGATTCATCCTTTGGAAAAATCAAGAATCTGGATGACTTTTGCAGGCTTGCGAAGGAAAATTATGATGAGGCATACCGTTTATTTTATTCCAGCAATTTCAAAAACCTGATCAGGGAAGATAAAGACCGTATTCTCTATGAGGGACTGAGAATGCAGCCGCAGTCTGCATTGGTCGTGGAAACATTTCTGACCGCTTCCCATCATAAGAAGAAAGTGGAGGTCACGTTCGAAGAGACTGAGAAAAGTTTTTATGGTGTGCAGGAACAGCAAAAAGAGCAGTTAGAGATCCAGAAACCACAGTGGGGCGCTGTCCGTATCCACGTTTCTTCAGATGCAGATTTTTTGATTCCGGGGAAACAGATCATCACAGAAAATGACTTTATCGGAAGTACCTGCTTTTACGAGTATTATATCGATGCAGATGCAATGCATGCCGGTAAGAATTTTGGAAGACTGTGTTTTGAACTCCCGGATCAGTCTTTTCTATATACCGTTACCGCTTCCTGTAAGGAGAGAGAGGAAGAGCGGGAGATTTCTGAACATAGGGAAGCCGGACAGGCGCGGACAGAACTTATGCAGCTTTATATTGATTACCGGTTGAAACGGATCGTTACCGGGGTCTGGGCAAAAAGTTCTGTGGAACTGTTGGATCATCTGGCAATTTTAGAGCCGGAAGAACCAATGCATCGCCTAATGAAGGCGCAGGCACTTTTGATCAACCGGCAGAAGCAGGAGGCAAGCTGGATTTTAACAGACTACAAACGGGAATGTCTTGACCGGACGACACCGGTCTGGGGATATTATCTGTATCTATGTACACTGATGGAACGCGAAGAGTCTTATGTGGATCGTCTGACGGAGGAGATCGAGCAGATTTTTCATCATTATCCGGATAATTCCATGTTGTTTTGGATTCTTTTATTTGTAAAAGACGAGTTTTACCGCAATAGTTCCAGAAGATTCAAGGCGATTGAGCAGTGGATCGGACGAGGCTTTCACAGCCCATATCTGTATCTGGAAGCATATTATCTGATCTGGCAGGATACATACCTTTTATCTGGATTAAATGATTTTACATTAAAGATTTTAAGGTGGGCAGCAAAACAGGATGTGATCTCGAAAGATATTGCATTGCAGGTGCGCAATCTGTTGCCGGAACAGAGGGAATATCAGAAAAAATGGTATCCGGTTCTGGAGAAATGTTATGAGGCAGATCCTTCAGAGGAGATGGTCGCAGCGATATGCACTTATCTGATCCGTGGACAGCAGTTTGCACCAAAATATCATGTCTGGTATGAGCGTGGAATTGACAGTGAAATCCGTATCACGAATCTGTACGAGGCGTTTTTGATCTCTATGGATCCGAATGAGGTGGCTGCGATCCCGAAGATGATCCAATTATATTTTCAGTATAACAGTGGTCTTTCCTACCGTTATATGGCGGTCTTATATGTGAATATCATCGCAGCAAAGGAAAAACAGCCGGATGTATACCATAAATACCGCAGAAATATGGAACAGTTTGCGCTTGCACAGATGGAAGCCGGACATATGGATGACAATCTTGCGGTCATTTACCGGGAGATCCTTCCTGTCAGCATACTGAATGAGAAACTGGCGCATAAAGCGGCAGAAGTTTTATTTGTACATAAATTATGCTGCGAAAACCGTGGGATCGCAAAGGCATACATCCTGCATTGGCAGTTAAAAGAACCACAGGTTGTTACATTGACGAACGGATGCGGATATTTTAAGGCATATTCCAAAGATTACACAGTCATTCTCTGTGATACCGGGGGAAACTGCTATACCGATGATTATCAGGATGAGGCATTACTTCAACCGGAAAATTATCTGGAAAAATGTATGGAACTTGCGCCGGAGGAATTGTCATATCTCTTGTATTATTTCGATGGCAAAAAAGGATGCGGCGATTTTGCGGTGGAAGACGGAAGATATTTTCGTATGCTGACACAGTCGGAGCGTGTCAGTGATGAATATAAAGCTTATCTGATTCCGGAGATCATCCGCTTTTATCAGAAAAAAGGCGAAATGCTTGTGATAGAACCATATCTGAATGAAGTGGATATCCGTAATATGACGCAGGAAAATCAGTGTTATATAGAGGAGATGCTCATAGAGACACATCAGTTTGAACGGGCATTTCAGCTGGTACACCACTATGGATATGACAGACTGGGAAGCAGGGCAGGAGTGGAATTGTGCAGTTATGAGATCACGGAACATTCATTTGAGGAGAATGATTATCTGCTCGGAATGGCACAGAACTGTTTTTTACATGAAAAATATAATGATGTGATCCTGATTTATCTGTGCAAATTTTTTCAGGGACCAACCAAGCAGATGGCTGCTATCTGGAAAGCTGCCAGAGAATTTGAGATCGATACCTTTGATCTGGAGGAGCGTATTATTACGCAGATGCTTTATTCAACAGATTATGTGGATGAGATCGAACGGATTTATGACAGTTATCTTGCCGGGGGTGGAAGGGAATTAGTCTGCATGGCGTACCTTTCTTATTTTTCCCATTATTATCTGGTGAATGATATGATGATACCGGAACATGTATTTTCACAGATCAGGGAGCGCTATCTTGCGGGGCAGACATTAAATGATGCATGCCTGCTCGGACTGTTAAAGCAATTGTCTGAAATTTCTGCACTCGATGCAGTTGACAACAAAATAGCAGACGAACTTTTGATGAAGTATACTGGAAGAAATTTATATTTTGCTTTCTACAAAAAGTTCGGGGAGACAATGATACGGAAATATCATCTGTATGATAAGTTTTTTGTGGAATATCATACAAAGACAGACCAGCATGTGCTGTTAAACTATAGTGTAAACGGTGGGGAATACCATAAGGAAGAGATCCCGGAGGTTTATGACGGTATTTATGTGAAGGCGTTTGTGCTGTTGTTTGGGGAATCCGTGTCCTATTATATTTCAGAGAAGCTTCATGGGGAGTGGAAAGTGGTGGAAAGCCGGCAGATTTCAAATCAGAATATGTATGGGGATAAAGACCAGAGCCGGTATGATGTGATCAACAATATTATGTTTGCTTATGCCATGCAGGATGAGGCAATGCTTTCAGAGAGTATGCGAAAGTATGTAGGCATGGATGATACCGTAAAGAATCTTTTTAAATTGCTATAAAAATATTAGAAAGGATGGCACATAAGATGACGGAGCAGTGTTATTATATTGGAATTGATATGGACGACAGGAATGCCGTCATCAGTTATTACAAAGCCGGTATGAGAGAGCCGGAAACACTGAGTACGATTGCGGGAAGTGAGATTTACCAGATCCCGGTAGCACTGATCAAAAAGCGGGGGATTGGGCAGTGGTTTATCGGTGAGGAGGCAAAAAAGATGGCATTGCTCCAGAATGAAGATGTGATCGGTCATCTGCTTGACAATGCACTTGCAAAAAAACAGGTGACTGTGGAAAACACCGTGTATGAGGCAGAGGAACTTTTTGTCCTCTATATCAAGAAACTGCTTCTTTTAGCGAGCCGTCTGGGAAATCCGGGATTGCCGGACTGCCTGGTGATCACAGTGGAAGCCCTGTCAAGAGAACTGACGGAGCTGTTCGGAAAGGTGGCAGAAGATCTCGGATTAGGACGCAGTCAATTGATTTTACAGGACAGAAAAGAAAGTTTTTATTATTTTGTATACAACCAGAAGCAGGAGTTATGGCTGCATGATATTTTTTTGTTTGACTGCCGTGGAGATGAAGTGAGATGCTGTGCTACCGTCCGTGATACAAGAACAGTGCCACAGATGGTAACGATCACAGAGGAAGTACATGCATTAGACGGAATCCATAAAGATGAGTCATTTTATAAGATCCTGCTGGACAGTTTTCATGGACATATCTGTTCCTCTGTGTATCTGGTCGGGGATGGATTTGACGGTGACTGGATGAAAATGTCTCTTTCCTACATGTGTAAGGGACGGAGGGCATTTATAGGCAAGAACCTTTATTCCAAGGGAGCCTGCTATGCGGCGATCGTCCGTAAACAGAAAAATCCATGGCCGTATGTCTATATGGGCGACAATGAAATGAAAGTGAATGTCAGCCTGAAAGTGAAAAATCGTGGGAAATGGGAATTTTTGTCTTTGATCAATGCGGGAGACAACTGGTATGAAGCTTCCGGAGATTGTGAGGTGCTGCTGGATGGAGATAAGGAGATTGATTTCTGGCTTCAGCTGCCACACAGCAGGGATGCAAGGATAGAAAAGCTGGAATTATCGGATCTGCCGGAACGCAAGCCGAAAACTACAAGACTCCGGATCAGTGCAAAACCGGTTTCTGATTCCAAGGTAAAGATTAAAATCCGTGATCTTGGGTTTGGCGAGATTGTGAAGAGTTCGGATCTGACATGGGAATATACAATGTCATTGTAAAGAGGGAGTGGGAAGATGGGAGAATTGATTTTATGCAGCCATCCAATTGCTGCTATGCCATACTATATTGATAATATCTCACTCAATGTATATTCGCTGGAGGAACTCTGCTATTATATTGAAAACCATCTGTATCTGATCGAGGCAGATTTTATGAGTGAGGAACTCTGTCTCTGGATTGGGCAGGAACTTGATGAAAAAGATCTGGCACAGTCGCTGCGCAGTGTTTTGCTTGGAAATGGAAGTCTTTCTGATTTTACGGAACTGATCTTAAGAAGCTGCGGATACTGTTCAGAAGACACGATACGCCATATCCGTTCTGTGCTGCTGGATATGCAGAATAAATCTGTATTTGAATGTTCGAAGATCCGGGCAGACCGTTACATGGAGAGTGAAAAGTATGTGAAAGCGATCCATGAATACTGGAAACTGCTTGGAATGGAGGAGGAGTGCAAAAAAAATCCGGTCTTAGAGGGTAATATCAGGCACAATCTTGGAACTGCCTGTGCAGGGTTATTTTTATTTGACGAGGCTGCGGCGAATTTTCTGAATGCATACCGGCTGAACCAGAACAGAGAGTCGCTGGCTGCGTGTATGGCAGCCTGCCGTCTGGCAAAAAAAACGGATATTTTAAAAAAATACAAAGAAGAATTTCACGTTTCGGATGAAGCGTTTAAGAGTATGTCAGACCAATGGAATTCTGTTTTAAAAAGTGAGGATATTCTAAAAAAGCAAAGTGAGGCCGAACGGCTCATAAAAGATGCACAGGGACAGCTGGAGGAGAATAAACCGCTTATGGAACAGATCAGGAAATGGTCAGAAGCGTATAAAAAAAGTTGTAGATTATAAGGGATGAGCATATGTTTTTTTTCAAAAGAAGAAAAAAAGAAAAGACACTGGAAAATAAATTTGATGAACTGAATGAAGGCATTCTGAATGAAAAGGACAGGGAGAATCCACATAAAGTGGAGCATTATGTCATTGAACGTCTGGAGCAGATGATCGAGACAACGAAAGAGATCGAGGATGAAAAGGCAGAATACAAAGTGGTCACTTCTTATCTGAATGATATCCAGACTCTGGAAGGGCTGACAGAGGAAGAAAAAAAGCCGATCACAGATATCGCATCCAATATTGTTGCTTTAAATAAAACACGATATGAACTGATGCATTCCGAGAAAAAAATTGCAGATGTGCAGTTTGCACAGATGCAGCAGGAGGAGAGTGATATTCCAAATGCGATCAAACGCCTTCAGTCCAATGAGGCTTATCTGGAGACTATCAGGCGTGACATGAAATACCTGGAGCGTGAGAAGGGAGAATGGCAGTTATATCAGGAGATCCTTTCCCATGACAGGGTAAAAATGCAGAAGTTTATGTATGTGGCAGCAGGACTGTCTGTGACTGCGGCATTGATTCTTCTGATCACACAGATCATACTGGGGACAGATATGAGACTCATCTGGATGATCCTTATTTTTATAGCAGTACTGGGCATCTGCCTTCCGTATCTGAAAATGATGAATGACAGGACCGAGAGCCGGAGAGCAAAGGCAAATGCGGATAAGGCGATCACTCTTTTGAATAAAGTGAAGATCAAATATGTCAATATGACAAATGCAGTGGATTATGCATGTGAAAAATATCATGTCCGCAATGGAAAAGAACTGGAATATATCTGGGAATGCTATATGGATGCGGTCAAACAGAAAGAGAAGTTTGAACAGAACAGTGATGATATTGATTATTTTAACAACCGTATGATCCGGGAACTCTCCGCATATCGTTTATATGATTCACGGGTATGGATTCCGCAGGCAGCTGCACTGATCGACCACAAGGAGATGGTGGAGATCACCCATAATCTTGTGATGCGCAGACAGAAGCTTCGAAGCCGGATGGAATACAATGCCGGTATCTTAAAAGAACAGCGCACGGAAGTGGCAAAGTTTATGGAAGAAATGCCGGAGATGAGACCTCAGATCCAGGATATACTCGATTCTGTTGACCGGTTAAGCCGGCCGTGATGAAAAACCGGTATGACCGCTAAGATGAGATGATCAGTTGAAAAAATTAAAAATAATAAATTTTAAAGAATGGATTGTTATTTTCTGGAAAAGTGATAAAATATTTAAAAAAAATAAATTACGAAGGGAAAAATAATGGCAGTTATACCATTAAGGGTACACAGGATGAAGAAGAAACTTGAAAAAATGCAGCTGAAAGAAAGACTCATTTACGGATACGGAAGAGTCATTTTGAGGATGATAGTATCCGGTGTGCTTTCTCTTATTGTTATAGGTTTATTAATGGGGAATATGCTGCGTTATGTGGAAAATGTAGAACGTGCAGATGTTGCAGTGAAAATCTGCAGGATCGATGTCAATTCTGCGGCGAGAAATATCCGTGAGATGGCATTAAACAGTGACACATCAACTTACGACAGTTATCAGCAACAGGTAGAAACACAGCTTGCTGAGGTGGATTCAGAACTGAAGGCACTAAAGGCAACAGGAATCATATCGGACGAGCTCTATCAGGAATATGCATCCGCACTTTCTGATTGGGGAAATATCGGCTATTCCATTATGGAACAGATCATGAGTGGACAGACAGAGGAAGCTGCGGATGCTATTATTAACCAATGTACGCCGGCATTAGACAATGCAGTCGCTATTGGGAAAAAGTTAGATGCAGTGACTGACAAGGCAAGCCATCAGGCGGTGATCTTTACAGGCTGCATGACAGTGGCAGGAATTCTGGTGATCATCTTAAGTGTGATATTTGCAATTCTTTTTGTGAAGAAAATAAGTAATGTCGTGGTTGATTCGATTCTCGAACCACTGCATGCGATCGAGGATGTTGCAAAGGAACTCACAGAGGGTAATTTGCACAGTACATTAGAATATCGTTCTGAGGATGAGATTGGAAAACTTGCACATAGTATGCGTAAATCTATCCGCATACTTGGATCTTATGTGGATGATATCGGACGTGCAATGAAATTGTTCTCGGAGGGCAATTTTGATGTGCAGCCGGAAGTGGAATGGAAGGGAGATTTTATAGGGATCTTAGATTCCTTTATGGCATTTGAAAAGAGCATGGCTGAGACAGTCAAGGGCATCCAGAGTGCATCCAATGAGGTGTCCGAAGGAGCAGAACAGGTGGCTGCAAGCTCCAATGATCTTGCCGAGGGCGCTACCAATCAGGCAGCAGTTGTGGAAGAACTGACTGCAACTGTTACAAACGTGGCAGATCAGGTGGCACAGAACGCCCAGTCTGCAAAAGAGATCAGTGGAAAAGTAGGAGAACTTGGAAATGCAATCTTAGAAAGCAACGGTAAGATGCATGAGATGGTTGATTCCATGAATGAGATCAACGAGGCTTCCAAAGAAATTGATAAGATTATCGCAACGATCAATGAGATTGCATCCCAGACAAATCTGCTTGCGTTAAATGCTTCTATCGAGGCAGCCAGAGCCGGCGAAGCCGGAAAAGGATTTGCGGTGGTAGCAGATCAGGTAACAGTACTTGCCGACCAGAGTGCACAGGCAGCAAAAGAGTCAGCAGTTCTGATCGAGACTTCTGTCAAAGCAGTAGAAAAAGGTATGGTCATTGCAGATCAGACAGCAACACAGTTAGAAGACGTAGCCGATAATTCCAGAACGATCACAGAGCAGGTTGGAAATATTGCGGATACATTAGAGACGCAGACAACAGCAATCCATCAGATCAATGAAGGAATCGAGCAGATCAATGACGTTGTACAGACGAATTCCGCAACATCCGAGGAATGTGCGGCTGCCAGTCAGGAGATGAGCAGTGAGGCTGAGAATCTGCGTGAACTGATCCGCAAGCTTCAGGTTGCAAAGTTCGAATAAGACATACATGATCGAATATGTACTGTGAGTATTCGATCGGCATGAATAAATAGTGTATATAAAAAAGACTGTCATACAAAGAACTCGATGAGAGCAGATTTTGTGTGACAGTCTTTCTGCTTTTTGGTCTGCGCCAGTCAGTGCAATGCAAAAGCTGGTGGAACAGTTAAGGTTATCTAATTGCGAGGACAGTTTGGTATATCAAACTCCGGGTTGAATGCATAGAAATTCTTGCTGTCGAGGTCATCCTGAATAATGCGCAGGGCTTCACCGAAACGCTGGAAGTGGACGACCTCACGCTCCCTTAAGAAACGGATCGGATCACATACATCAGGGTCTTTGACGAGCCTCAAAATATTGTCATACGTGGTGCGCGCTTTCTGTTCTGCCGCCATATCTTCAAAAAGATCGGTGAGGGCATCACCCTTGGACTGAAATTCGCAGGCGTTAAAAGGAATACCGCCCGCCGCCTGTGGCCAGATACCACCGGTATGGTCGACATAATATGGTGCAAATCCGGCAGCTTCAAGCTCTTCTGCACTTAAGCCTTTGGTGAGCTGTCGGACGATGGATGCGACCATTTCCAGATGCGCTAATTCATCAGTACATAGATGTTGGAAATGGTTATATGTATTGGATTTCTAAGGAAAAAACATTCTCCACGTATCGTCCGACACCTGCTTTTGACTCCATATTATTATAATATATGATCTTGGAAACGCAGGATTTTAAAAACTGGTTCTTTTCGGTGGCGGACAGCTCCGGATCGTTTAAGGCATTGATACAGTCACGGAAACGCCGGATTTTCTCCCCATAATCAACGTAGTTTTCTTTTGTCTCTTTTGCAGCAGTCAGAGCAGTGATCGTAGAAGCGATTTCCTGCTGGGTTTTAATATTCCTTTCCAGAAACTCTTCCTTTGAGTAAATCCCATCCTCATAAGCATCTTTCTGTCTCATATCTTTCTCCTGCAATTTTTTAAGACGTGTTTCAAGGTTTGCAACGATGCTTTGATTTACCGCCTGTGCGTTGCCGTTGTCGGCAAGGAGAGCTAATTCAAAGTCATGTATAGTATTTTCCATAGAAGAGATAAAACGCTCTAAAAAGGCAGAATAAAGCACTGATTTTGTGTGGCAATATGACTGATGGTTGCATAACATGATCTGGGAAACGGAATTATGGTTTTTATATATCTTAAGAGACATAGCATGATTACAGGTGCCGCAGTAGAGCAGACCGGCAAATGGATTGCATAATTCTTTATTACATCGGAGACTTGGATTAGTTCCGCGTCTTGCCATGCATGCATCATATAAATCCTGTGAGATGATCGGTTCATGCAGCCCTTTATAATATTTCGCATCCGAACTTCGTGGACGTGATTTTTCCAATTGTCCGTCGTTGATGTATTTTACAACTTTTCTGGTATCCCACCGGATCAGTCCGAGGTAGAGAGGGTTGCAGAGAATCGAACTGATAATTGCAGGTGTCCAGTGCGCTGCCTTTTTCGGTTTCAGATTCATGCTGTCAAGCTTATGTGCGATATTTGTAAAACCGATACCACCAGGAGTATAAGCGTATAACTCATGGATCAGCTTGACCACATTGGCTTCCTCCGGGACAATTTCCAGCGTGTGGCAGTTGACACCATCTTTTTTTATTACGATCTTGCGGTAGCCGTAAGGATCTACAGAACCGATATAATGTCCTTTGGCAGCAGAGGATTCCCGACCACGCCGCAGAATGCGTTTGGTGTATTCCAGATAATCATTACCTCGGGTGATCTCCATCTCAAAAAATTTGCGTTCATATTCTTCCTGGAGGTTAAATGAGTGCGTGAGGGTGAGAACCATGGTATTTGTGTAACGCAGGATATTAATAAGCCGGCCGCAATCTTCCAGATCACCACGGGAAAGACGCTGTGGCTCTACGATGAGAACAGCTTTTATCTGTGGAGATTCTATTTTCTGCAGAACGATCTTAACCTGTGGTCTTGAGTCTATCGTCTCACCGGATACCACCTCACGGTAGATGTTTTTTTCCGGGATAGGAGAGCCAAAGTGAGTATTGGCATAGTCCTGAATCATTTCCTCATGTTTTTTTAAAACGTCCTCGACAGACATTTCGGGACTATCCGATCTGGATTTACGCAGATAGACAATAATTTCATCTACACTTAAGGATTCCATTGATTGAGTTAATTCGTACATAGTATCACTCCCTCATAAAAATATATGAAAAATGGGTATAAAAATAACAGCCAGCAAGGAACGTTTGTTCCGCTTGCGTTTGGCTGCTCCGAATGATATAATATGCTTGCTTATGGCGTGTATCTACGGAGCACGTTTCCGCCTCTGTTGTTGACTGGTGTCCGGTCCGCAGGGGCGGTTTTAAATTGACAAAAATATGTGTATGACATATAATACACTTAACAAGAGAACCGAAAGCTAGATAAAGCCTAGCCGCCGGTAAGTAATTGCTATAAGATAGCGCCTTAGTTTACCAGACCGAGGGCGCTATTTTTTTCTGCTTTTAATGTGTAAAACAAGAGTGATTACAGCGCAGAGCATAATTACAAACGTGAATAGATCGTTATATGTAACCATTGGCACCAGCTCCCTTCATATGTATTCCGGCAGCTGACAAGATCGCCCCTTCGGTTCCCCGATTAAATGTATTATATTG
>ERZ824598.3580-NODE-3580-length-13106-cov-3.644472_pt1 | contig 13106 bp, 12 predicted proteins | sample MGYA00519934_ERZ824598 | MGnify/ENA primary metagenome ERZ824598 (study PRJEB31778, sample SAMEA3449177) | human gut metagenome | biome: human gut; feature: human-associated habitat; material: faeces | place: United Kingdom | collected 2010/2012 ... | reverse complement strand
GGCGCCGCCCTGGATTTCGAGCGCGCCACCCGTCTGGCCGGCAGCCGCTTTGCCCTGTACATGGGCTGGGCCGCCCGTCTGGACCGCGCCCTGGTCAACTTCTTCCTGGACCAGCATGTGAAGCACGAGGACTACATCGAAGTCTGTCCTCCCTTCATGGTCAACCGCGCCACCATGACCGGCACGGGCCAGCTGCCCAAGTTCGAGGAAGACCTCTTCAAGATGCCCGCCTGGGACTACTACCTCATCCCCACCGCCGAGGTGCCCCTGACCAACATCCACGCCGGTGAGGTGCTGGACGAGGCCGACCTGCCCCGCGCCTACTGCGCCGCCACGCCCTGCTTCCGTTCCGAAGCCGGTGCCGCCGGCAAGGACACGCGCGGCCTGATCCGCCTGCACCAGTTCACCAAGGTGGAGATGGTGCGCTTTGCCCATCCTGACGACAGCTTCAACCAGCTGGAGATCATGGTGGGCCATGCCCGGACCCTGCTGGAAAAGCTGGAGCTGCCCTACCGCGTCATCACCCTGTGCACGGGCGATATGGGCTTCGGTTCCGCCAAGACCTACGACCTGGAAGTCTGGCTGCCTGCCCAGAACACCTACCGCGAGATCTCCTCCTGCTCCAACTGCATCGATTTCCAGGCCCGCCGTGCGGACATCCGCTTCAAGCCCAAGGGCGGCAAGAGCACCTACTGCCACACCCTCAACGGCTCCGGCCTGCCCACGGGCCGCGCCATGGCCGCCATCCTGGAGAACGGCCAGCAGAAGGACGGCAGCATCGTACTGCCCAAGGCCCTGGTGCCCTACATGGACGGCGTGGAAGTCATCGAGCCTGCGGGCAAGAAGTAATCCACGGTCGAACAGCGAATCCGACAAGGCGGTGCCCCTCGCGGGGTGCCGCCTTTGTTTATGGTAAATTGGAATCTATATAGCCGGCCAAGCTAATGCTTTTTGCTTAACCGCTTCATACCATTGATTTTCATCAGAAGCTGTTTCAGCCATTTGCAATGAAAAATCGCAAAATTTTTTTATTTGTTGAGGGGTGGGAGTGTCGCTTGCTGTAGTAGACTTCTCTAGCATCTTTTGAAAAATATCAAGTTCTAAGGGGATGATAACTGATTTTCCTCCATAGTAAGATATATTTGCAATATGTAATGTATAAAAATGGGCAATGCAAGATTTATTTATTTTAGGGGCAATGAAAAAACAATAAGAGGATTTATTATATTCTTTTTTTATGTTTGCTAAATGGCGTGCGACTGGTTCACCTTCCATTTCGTACTGCCGTTGTCCAGATTGCATGGTAACTTCAACAGCTAAATAAAAATCTCCATAGTCGCACACGATATCAGCAGTATTTCCAGGAGCAGTCATTATAGGCTGGCCGTTGTCATCAAATTTTAAATTTGCTTTTATATTTCCTCCATTAAGCATTGTCATTGCGCGCCATGTGTTCCACTCAAGCATAAGTGGATTGTCATAATAATCTTTATTTATTATATCGCAAAATGTATTTTTAATATCTGCATAATGTTTCTGGGTTTTAAGTTGAATAATTTGATTATTGATAATCTTTTCTTTGCGATGTGCAATGGCATGTTGAAGTCTTTTCTTGAGTTCAATAGTAGGGGTTGCCTTTATTCCTTCTGGAGAAATCTTACTTTCTCCTTCTAAATTTTGTATAGCTAATTCGAGGTGTTCTCTATTATCTGTGTATAATTGGGGTAGTGTCTCATCAAATAGATAAGCCTTATAGGCAGATTCTTCAGATACGTAAGTAGGATTCCTGTCGATTCTTTGTAGAAAAAATTCAACTTCGGCTGTTTTTTCAGAGGGGATAGATAAATATTTCCCTTTTTGTGAAATTGAAACCAATCCTGTTGCTTGTAAATATCTAAAACAAGCATCAGTATAGTCGCGCATATTATTGGCTTTTGTCTTAATAAATTTTTTAATAGATATGTCTCGGGATTCTCGAGTTCGGGTATGTCCAGTTTTTATTTCTTCTTCAAAAACTATCTTAAGTTCATCTTTCTGGTACTCTCTCATGAAATTATTATAGCTTTTTGTCGTTGCTTTTCTTTTTTTTCTAAAGATTTTTATTTTTTCAACAATATTATCAAACTTATTATAATTCGTTAACTGTAATCCAAATATCATTAGTTCATCAAATGTAATGTACTCCAAGGTGTGGATGAGCCTAAAAATTTCTAAATACGGTTTGACAAAGAAAATATTTTTTATAGGTTTTGATTCGGTGTGATAAGGAGAGGGCAGCTGAAATTTTAACAGCTGACGTAATAAAGTCTCTCCAGCTAAGTCATTATTTAAAAAATTTTTACCTGCAGCTGTAAGAGAAATTGTCGGTTTTAAATCAATAAAGCCAAGGGCTTTTGGACCTCTATTTATTCTATCTCTAGCGCTAAAATCTGAATAGGTCGCCGAGCCTGTTCCTTTAAAATTTTTATCTTGTGCTAAATATTGTATGAATTTTTGTTGATTTTGTTTATCCCATTTTTCCCCAGAGAGTTTGTTCGCTAGTATGCTAATTTCTGGAATCATTTTCATGGGACTCCGTGGAGAGGTAACAAAAAATAGAGTTTTACTTTTTAAAGTAGCCATAGATATCCCCTGTGCTAATAGTTTGTAACTATAATATGTTGGGATTCAGATTTGAATCTATTCCTAATATTGACTGCATATGATTTAAAATATTCTTCCCTTATGAAATCTTTATAAAGTTCAAGTGTTAAAGGGGTTTTTCCGATAATCATCAGCGCTTTGCATTTAAGCTTTTGAAAATTTTTTGCAAGACGTCTATGTTCGTCTTCATTAAATCCATTTGTAATATTTATATTTCCATAATCGTTAAAGATGCAATCATAGGGAGGGTCTAAAAACATAAAATCGTTTTCAGAGGCCATACTGAAAATGGGGGAATAATCTCCGGTGAGTAGAGTTGCCTTTTTTAAAAGCTCGTGGTGTTTTATGGTTATAAGCTTAGTATTAAAATTTTTATATCTACCGAAGGGGACATTAAAATCTCCTTGTGCATTATATCGAATCATTCCAGAATAAGCAGTCTTATTTATAAAGAAATATACTACTGAATCTAGGTAGTTAGATGGTATTTTTTTGTTGAATATATCTCTTATTAGATAGTATAAGGATTCGTTTTTGTTTTCAATGCGTTCAGAGGGCATTATATTTTTTAATAAACTATATTTATTTTGATTTGTTTCATATGTAGTTTGAAGTTCATCAAGTTGCTGTCGTACAGTTGTATAGTTTTTCTGGATATCTTTATAGAAATTCATTAACCGTATGTTAATATCATTAAGAACAGCTTTCTGGGGCTCGAGATGAAAAAAAACAGCTCCTCCACCAAAGAAAGGTTCATAATACGTCTCAAAGTTATTGGGGATATATTTAATAAATGAAGGAATCTCTTTCGATTTTCCTCCACGATATTTGATAAGAGGCTTCATATAAGTCTCCTTATATATCTAGAAAATTTATTTGTGAAGAATAACAGGATATAGGTTGGTCTCAGTAGCTAAGATACCTATTTGCTATGTTGAAATCATAACTCCCCTGTAAATTTTTTTATTGTACTGAAAGGCCTCATTTCAATCAATTTTTCAATTTTTTATTTAACATATTGTAATTATTTATTATATAAAAAAATTTACAAAAAAAGCGGCCTGCCGCGTGGCGCGGCAGGCCGTGGAGTCCGCCCGTTGCGGGCGGTCCGGCTCCCCGAGGAGTGGGAGCCGGAGGAGGGTCCTTCAAGAGGGGGGATTACTGTTTCTGCACCGTGATGGAACGGGCGGCGGGGGCTTCAGGCTGTTTGCGGGGGATGACGATGGTCAGCACACCGTTCTTGTGGCTGGCGCTGATGTTTTCCACATCAGCATCTTCAGCCAGGCCGATCTGGCGGCAGAAGGAGCCGTAGACGCGTTCCTGCACATGGCAGACGGGTTCCTTGGCTTCCGCCTTTTCGCCTTCGGCGGCAGGGGCGGCGCAGCTTTCCATCTTCTTTTCACCTTCAACGGTCAGCATGCCGTCACGGACTTCGACCTTGACTTCATCGGGATCCACACCGGGCACTTCCATGTGGATGGTGTAGGCCTTGTCATCGCTGTGGATGTCCAGACTGGGACGGATGTCGGCCTGCGGCTTGTCCATCAGGCTGGTCGGCCAGCCGGGCGTGAAGAAACCATTGAACAGACGGTCGATATCGTGATGCAGGCGATCCAGGGGCTGGAAGCTCTGTTCGGGCTGCTGGGCGTTGCGGGGAGAGAACCAATGCTGGGGATATACACGGATAAGGCTCATTTCAATGCCTCCTGATATTTTTCCTTGTTGACATAGAGGTAAGGTGGGATGGCTAGTTGTCAACATGTTGTGGAAAACTTTTTTCAAAAATGGGGAAAGACGCCACCGCGCGCTCCGGCCTGTCCCCGGCAGCCGGGGAGGCTTCCGCCTTTTATGGCCGGGGATTGCCAAATGCCGGAGGCGGGCGTATGGTGGCTCCATTCTCAGGGCGGGGTGCAAGTCCCCACCGGCGGTGATGGCGGTTTTCCGCATGAGCCCGCGAGCGCCGTACCATGCAACGTGGTGCGGGTCAGCAGATACCGGTGAGATCCCGGAGCCGACGGTAACAGTCCGGATGAAAGAGAACGGTTCGTTTTTCTGCCGTGTGGGGCGCAAAAAAGGACGGTCTTGGCGGCCGCCCCGCAGCGCGCACGGCAGCCGTGCCCTGATGCACATCTTCCGGCCCGTCCGGGCCGACCAAGGAGACGATGATGCATCAGTCCCCCGATATCCTGGCTTCTTTTGGTGATTGGGAAACGCGTATGGAACGCGCCCTGGCATCCGTGCGTGCGGGCAGGGGCGTCCTGGTGGTGGACGACGAGGATCGCGAAAACGAAGGCGACCTCATCTATCCCGCCCACAGCCTGACCGATGCGCAGATGGCCCGTCTCATCCGCCATTGCAGCGGCATCGTGTGCCTGTGCCTCACCGACGAGCGCGCCACCCGCCTGGGCCTGCCGCCCATGGTGGCCCACAACACCAATACCCAGCAGACCGCTTTCACCATCTCCATCGAGGCCGCCGAGGGCGTGACCACCGGCGTTTCCGCCGCCGACAGGGTGACCACCATCAAGGCCGCCGTGGCCGAGGACGCGCGTCCCGAGGACCTGCGCCATCCCGGCCATGTGTTCCCGCTGCGTGCCCGTCCCGGCGGCGTGCTGGAACGGCGCGGCCATACCGAGGCCACCGTGGACCTGATGTCCCTGGCGGGCCTGCCGCCCTGCGGTGTGCTGTGCGAGCTGACCAACGATGACGGCACCATGGCGCGTCTGCCGCAGGTGGCGGACTTTGCCCGTGCCAACGACCTGCCCCTGCTGGCCGTGGCGGACATCGTGCGCTGGCGTGAACGGCAGGAAGGCCGGGCCTGAGCCCCAGCCGTCTGATCCCCTTTTCCTGTCCCAGGACAGGGCTTGCCGTGGTCGCCGGCTGGAGTTGATGAATACCAGGAAAGAAAGCTGCCGGCGGCCGGCCGGGCAAGTATGAAAAAAAGGACGCTGTACGGCGTCCTTTTTTCATGCCCGGGCCTGATCCCGGCGGGGGACGGAGGAGGGGCGCCCCCGCAGGATCAGTGCTGGCGGTGCAAGATTCGTTCGATGAGGAAGGGACGCACGGCCAGGAGCGTCTCCCAGGTGGGGATCATGGAGACCACGGAGGCCACCAGCATGAGGCCGATACCGGCCCACATGTTCCAGGGGATCTCTTCGCCAAGGATCAGCATAGCCAGGATGGGCGCCAGCACGGGCTTGAAGAAGAAGACCAGCGAGCCCTGCATGGCGGAGGTGGCTTCCATGCCCATGAAGTAGCAGGCATAGCCGCCCGCGGTGACGAAGACGCAGATGTAGAGCACGTTGAGGAGGTTGCCCGTGGTGTAGCCGCTGAAGAAGGGCATGGCGGCGAACATGGGCAGACCGGCGGCCTGGAGGGCATCGGCCACGGCGGGGATGTGGCTGATGAGCATGAGGACGATCATCTCGGCGCTGGCGGCCAGGCAGCTGAAGCAGGTGACGGCCACGCCGGAATACTGGGCGCACTGCTTTTTGCCCAGCACGGCATACAGGGCGAAGGTGGCGGCCGAGAGCAGCACCAGGGTGACGCCCGTGGGGTCGAGCGTGGTGTGCAGCGGGTCGATGATGATCAGGGCGGCCAGCACTTCCATGACCAGGGCGGTGATGTGCTGGGGCCGGATGTCGGCGCGCAGGATGAGATAGGCGAAGGCCAGCACCAGCACGGGGTTGCAGCTGAACAGCACGCTGACCACCGAGGCCGGGGCGTAGAGGATGGACATCTGGTAGAACATCATGCTCACCACCAGGCCCACGAAGCCGAGCCAGGCAAAGCCTTTCCACGCGGCGGCGGTGACCCGTGCCCCGTGCTGGCGCAGGCCGCGCAGGGCAAAGGGGATGAGCAGCAGGCCGCCCACGAGGAAGCGGGTGCAGTTGAGCTGCATGGGATTGAAATCATGGGCCACGGTCTTCAGCGCCACTTCCATGGAGCTGAAGAAGACGGTGGCAAGAAAGATGAAAATGTATCCGCGGTTCATCGTTCAAGGTCCCTGGTTGGAAACTGTTGCTGGAGAAGTGCTGCGCTTGCCTATAGCAAGGGCCCCTGATACGGTAAAATGCTTAGTTGATATCGTAGATATATCAAAAATGCATGACAGGAGAGCGCATGGAGCTGAACTGGGAGCTTTGCCGGATATTCTATCAGGTGGCGCGTTGCCGCAATTTCAGCCGGGCGGCGGCCATGCTGTTCACCAGCCAGCCCGCGGTATCGCGCTCCATGGCGGCCTTGGAGCGCGAGCTGGGCTGCCGTCTGTTCATCCGCAACCGGCGCGGCGTGGAGCTCACGCCCGAAGGCCGCATGTTCTACGCCCATGTGGAGGCGGGCTGCGAGCAGTTCCGCCGGGGCCGGGAAGAGCTGGAACAGGCCGTGGGCCTGCAATCGGGCAGCATCGCCCTGGGGGCCAGCGAGACGGCCCTGCGCCACTGGCTGCTGCCGCGGCTGGACCGCTTCCATGCCCTGTATCCGGGGGTGCGGCTCCGGCTGTTCGGCGGTACGTCCCGGCAGGCCATCGATGAACTCAAGTCCGGGGCCATCGACTTTGCCGTGGCCGCCGTGCCCGGCGGCGGTTTCCGGGCCCTGAAGGAGACGCGCCTGTGCCCGCTGCGGGATGTCTTCGTGGCCTCGTCGGCCTTTGACCAGCTGCGCGGCTGGGACGTGCCCCTGGATGAGGTGATGCGGCATCCTTTCATCTGCCACAAGCAGGGCAGCCTCACCTTTGAATTCCTGGAAAGCATGTGCAAGGCGCGGGGCGTGGATTTTGCCCCGGCCATGGAGCCGGACACCACGGGCCTGGTGCTGGATCTGGCCCGGCACGGCCTGGGCATCGGTTTTTTGCCGGAAGTGGCCGCCAGAGAGGCCCTGGCCGCCGGGGAGGTGTTCGCCCTGCGGCTCGCGGAGGAACTGCCGTCGCGCAGCATCAGCCTGCTGGAGTACGACGGCCACACCCTGAGCCTGGCCGCACGCCGCCTGCGCGACATGCTCACCGAAGACGCGGCGGCCGGGGACGCGCTGTGAGGACTGAGGCCGACCAGGCACGGGCCGCCCTGCCGCAGGGCGGAGGCGTCTACCGTGGTCGCTTTGCCGGAGCATAGTGGCTCATGCCCGGCTGATTTTGTTGGGGGATGTCGTGCTTACAGGCTATGCTGCCGCAAAACCATGCAAAGGAGACATCCATGAACGTCACAGCCCTGTATTTTTCCCCCACCGGCGGCAGCAAGCGCTCCGCGCTCAGCCTTGCCGCGGCCCTGGCTCCCGAAGGCTTTGACGAGCTGGACATCACCTGTGGCGCCGTTGCCGGGGATTTCGGCCCCGGGGACGTCGTCGTGTTCTCGATGCCCTGTTATAACGGCAGGGTGCCGGAAGTGGCCGCCGGGCGTCTGGAGCAGGTGCGCGGTCACCAGACCCCCTGCATCATCAGCATCACCTACGGCAACCGGGACTATGACGATTCCCTGCTGGAACTGTATGATATCGTGCAGCGTCAGGGCTTCATCGTCCAGGGCGCGGCGGCGCTGGTGGGGCAGCATACTTTCGGGGAGATACAGGTGGGGCGGCCCGATGCCGGAGATGCCGCCGAGAACCGCCGTTTCGTACAGCGGCTGCTGGCAGCCCGGCAGGGCGATCTGGCCTCGCCCGTGGCGCTGGCCATCAAGGGGCAGCGCCCGTACCGGGGAGAGGGCAGGGGCGTGGGCTTCGTGCCGCTGACCTCAGAAGCCTGTACGGACTGCGGCCTGTGCGCCTCCCTGTGTCCTGTGCAGGCCATCGCGGCCGACCACCGCAGCATCGACGGCACGCGCTGCCTTTCCTGCTTCCGCTGCATCCGCAGCTGCCCTGCGGGGGCCAAGCACATGGATGTGGAAAGCTATCTCAGCTTCGCGCGGGACTTCAGCCGGCGCCTGAAGGTCCGGCGGGAGAACGGATACGTCTTTTAAAGAGAAGGCACCCGGGAGCGTCGGATGGATATGGGCAGGGGCGGGAGACCCCCCTGTTTTTTTACAGGGGACAGCCCCCGACCTTTTTGCAGGGGGGCAGGGATTCTTCCGGCAGGGGGCAATAGCGCACGGCCCAGCAGCAGATGCTGCGCAGTATCTTGTGGGCGGAGGCGCCCTTTTCGCTCAGGGAGTATTCGACGCACGGCGGGATCTCGTTGTACTGGCGCCTGTCCACGATCCGGTCGTTCACCATGTCCCGGAGAGTGGCGGCAAGCACGGCGTCCGTCAGGCCGTCGAGGTTTTCCCTGATCTCCTTGTAGTGCAAGGTGCCGCTGGCACCCAGCAGGCAGATGATGCGGGTCTTCCATTTCCCGCTGAAGATGTCCAGCCCGTACTCGAGCGGACACAGGGGCTGTTTGTCTTCCTTGTTCCTGGCCATGGCATGTCCTGCGGCTTCATGGTTCGCGATGGCGGATTCTTCCATGATTCCCTGCCGGAACGCAAGCCGTCCCGGCGATCCGGGGGCCCGCGTCCGGCAGGCAGGCTGGAGGAAGAGCAGGAGAGGAGGCGCCGAGGCCCTAGGCCTTGCCCACGGCTGCCAGGAAACGCTGGCCGAGGATGGCCGGAGCCACGGTGCGCAGGGCCGTGCCGCCAAGCTCCAGGCTGTTTTCCTCATGCATGGGGCGGCTGGCCCCGGCCCGTTCCAGTTCTTTTTCAAAGGCTTCGCGCAGCAGGCGGAAGGAGGCTTCCACCTCGGGATAGCTGTTGTCCTCGCGCCAGGGCAGGCGCAGGCTCTGGCTGCCGTGCCGCCCTTTGTGGGACGGGATGGAGAGCTGGTAGCACGGCCGGTCATCAGGGGTGTCCTGTCCGGCCCGTTCGTGCTGCCCGGGCCAGCAGTGTTCCTGCCAGGATTCCGGCGGTTCGGGGATGAGCGAGGTGATGCTCAGCGGCGGTGTGGCCAGCTCTCGCTCGAAGTCTTCCAGGGTGACGGCATAGGTCAGGACAGGGCGCAGGTTGCCGCGCTTTTTCTCTATTTTCCAGGTGATCCGCATACGGGCTCCTTGATGTCAGGCTCCGGCGGGCAGACGCAGCAGCTCGCCGAAAGGGGGCTGTTCCCCTCCCTGTCCCCAGACGGCCCAGAGCAGGGGGCAGGCGGGTTCGTCGGGGAAGGAGGAACATTCCAGATCCGTGAACCAGAGCAGGCAGGCCGGGCGCAGGCCGTTGTCGTCCAGCCAGCGGCCCACGGGCTTAAAGTCCGTACCGCCGCCGCCCACGGGGCTCAGATGCAGGGGCAGGTCCTGCCGCCGGAAGGTCCGCACGTCCTGCACGCGGCTGTCGTGGAAGATGACCACCAGCTCCGTCTCGTAGGCCGCCAGGATGGACGACAGCTCCGCGCAGAACAGGGAGAGAGCGGCATCGTCCACCGATCCCGAGCAGTCCACGGCCACGGCCAGCTGCGGGATGCGCTGCTCCTGCTGCCCGGGCAGGTAGATGCCGTGATGCAGGTAACGCCGGTTGGGCGCGCTCCAGGTGTAGTCGTTGAGCGCGCAATTCTCCAGAAAGCGGCGCAACAGACCACGCCAGTCCGTGCCGCCGTCGTGGCGGCCGCCGCGCAACAGGCGACTGAAGCCCGCAGGCTCGCGGCCCATGTGCCGCGCCCGTTGCAGGGCCTGTTCCAGGCGCAGTTCGGCCTCCTGTCCCGCCTTGTGGCGCGCGTCTCCCTGCCCGTCCTCCAGCAGGGGATGGTCGCGGACCTCACCGGAAAAATACGGGACAGGCTGTTCTTTTTCCGGCTTGTCCCCGGCGGGGCGGGCCTTGCCTGAGGCTTCCGGGGCGGCATCATCCGTTTTTCCTTCACGGGAAGGGGCGGCCGCAGGGGTGTCCTGCCGCTCTTTCCCGTCATGTTCTTGTCGGCTGGACCCCTTTTCCCGGGGCCTGCGCCCGGCGGCCTGTTGCTGCGCACCGCCGGGCAGGGGCGTGTCCTGCAGGGCGGCAAGGCGGCCATAGACCTCGTCCACGCTGAGCCCCGCATATTCGGGATGCTCCAGATGTCCCTGCGGCAACCGGAAACCGGCGCCGAGCAGCAGGGCATCCACCACCACGTCGCAGGCTTCGTTCCAGAGCCGGGCATCGCGCCCGTTGCGCCGGACATGGTGGGCGCAGGCAAGATGCATGACCTCGTGGGCCTGGGCCCCCACCAGCCGCTCGTGGGGCAGGGTGGCCGCCCAGGCAGGGTTGAAGCCCAGCGTGCGGCCGTCGGTCCAGAGGTGGCGGCAGGAGCTGTCCGCTTTCAGCTCCAGATGCAGGGCCAGGGAGCCGAAAAAGGGCTGCCGGAGCACCAGTTCCGCCCGGGCCCGGATCATGGCCGTGAGGGCTCGTTGCTGCAGGGGGGTGGCCGGAACGTCCGCCGCAAGGCCGTGGCGCATACCTTGTGGTGCGGACGGGCGTTCCGGCCGGGGTCCCTGCCCTGCTGTCCCGGGCGTTTCCGGGGAAGGCGGGCATACCGCGGCGTCTGGTTTGGAGCGGGTGTCTTCGGCCGTCGGGACGGCATCCCGGCGGCTGACGGAGGAGGGGACACGCACGCCCCGGGAGAGGGGGGCTCGGTGCAGGGCAGGAAGATCGTCCCTGTTCACATCAGGACCTCGGCGTTGTCGCGGGCCCAGCGGGCAAAGGGCTCGCTCTCCACCACGGCGGGATCCTGACGGACGGCATCGCGCATGAGCAGCACGCCGAACTCGGCGGGCAGGCGTCCGGCATAGGCGGCCAGGGCTTCCATGGTGGCGGGCGCGGTACGCAGGGCCAGGGCCTCGCACAGGGCATAGAGGGAGGCCGGGTCAACGGGCACGGGGGCTTCTTCGGGAGCGCTGAGGACGCTCTCCACGCTGGGCAGATGGCGCCATTCCCGCAAAAAGCCGCTCAGTTCCGCCGCGGCCGCCTGGCCTATGGTCCCGGCCAGCAGCTCTTCTTCCAGCGGGCCTTCCGGGGCGGCATCGAGGATGCGGGAGGCGAATTCCCAGGAGCGCGGCGAGGCGAAGGCCCTGTCCGACGAGCGGGGATCGAAATTATGCAGCAGACGCGGCCGGAAGCGCAAAAAGGCCTGGATGTCCTCGCGGATACCGTTGTCTCGGGCCCAGTCCAGCCAGTCGTCGATATGGCACTCCACATCCAGATGCACCATGCGGTTGGCCAGGGCCGAAGGCATGCGGTAGGTCACGGCCCGGTCGCTCTCGCGGTTGCCCGCGGCCACCACGGCCCAGCCGTCGGGCAGGCGGTACTGGCCCACGCGCCGGTCGAGGATGAGCTGGTAGCAGGCGGCCTGTACCAGCGGGGGCGCGGCGTTGAGCTCGTCCAGGAAGAGGATGCCTTCTTCCGTGTCCTGCGGATGGGGCAGGAATTCCGGTACGCACCAGGAGGTGATGCCGTCGTCGCTGATGCGGGGCAGGCCGCGCAGGTCCACAGGGTCCAGCAGCACGGCGCGCAGGTCGTAGAGCTTGCGGCCCTGACGGCGGGCCACGTCGGCCACCAGCCGGCTCTTGCCCACACCGGGCGGTCCCCAGAGGAACACGGGTTGCCGGATACGCACCAGATGGTGCAGTGCCTCACAGACATGGCTGGGTCTCATGCAGGGGTCCTTTTAAATAAATTGAATTTCATTTTCAATTACGATATACGGGGAGGGCATGCAAGGCAAGTCTTTTTTGGGGGCGGCCGCATGCAAGGAGCAAAGCATGGATATCTGGCAGCATATCATCCATCCCAGGGACGTCTGGGGGCATCTTTCCCGGTACCTGAAACAGGGCGGGCACGCTGCCGTGCAGCGGGAAGTCGTGCGTTCCCTGCGGCTGAGGGCGCGCGACGTTGTCCTGGATCTGGGCGGTGGCGGCCATGCCCTGGCACAGCTGGCCCTGTATTCGGGGACCGTCTACGGCGTGGCCGCCAGCACGGCAGCGGTATCGGCGGCCACGGTACGCAACCGCCATGACGTGGCCCGGGGCAGGATCCATATCTGCCGGGGCGCGTTCCCCGCCCTGCCGTTCCCTGCGGCCATGTTCCACGTCATCACCGCGTTCGAACCCGCGTTCTGGGCAGGGGACCTGTCCGCCTGCCTGCGCGAGATCCGGCGCCTGCTGCGGCCCGGCGGCCAGTGCGTGCTGGTGTGCGCTGACGAGCGGCAGAGCGGCGGCCACGTCCCGGCCGGACAGGGGCCGGACGAACTCAACGCCCTGGCGGACAGGGCCGGGCTGCTATGCCTGCCGCCCCTGCGTTTGCGGGGCAAGGGCCGTGTGGTCCTGCACTGGTTGCAGCCCGCCTGCGATCTGTGCCGCCCCATGCCGCTGGACGTGTTCCCGGCGGGCTGGGCCCAGGCCTGCTAGGGGGGTGGGGGAAGGGGCTCCCATCCTTTCTCCCTTTTATGCGTCACCGGCGTTGGCCCGCAGGACTGCGGCCAACGCCGGTGTTTTTTGTATGAAAAGAAAACCTCCCGCTAGGCGGGAGGTTCAAAAAAGCTTAAAGCTA
>ERZ824598.3558-NODE-3558-length-13210-cov-2.623033_pt1 | contig 13210 bp, 6 predicted proteins | sample MGYA00519934_ERZ824598 | MGnify/ENA primary metagenome ERZ824598 (study PRJEB31778, sample SAMEA3449177) | human gut metagenome | biome: human gut; feature: human-associated habitat; material: faeces | place: United Kingdom | collected 2010/2012 ... | reverse complement strand
CAGAGCAAGTTTTAGATAGTATTTTCTTATCTTATAATAAAATTTTAAAGAGATTACATTCATTAGGAATAACAACTAAACATGGAAAAGAAATTACGCATTTGGATTTAAGAAAAGCTGTAGATGTTATGCTAAAAAAACATCCAACATGTAGATGGAGAAGTGAGAAAATTAAAAGTAGAAAATATTTTGTTTTAATAGAGGGATATGAATGGTTAAATCGAGTATATTTTCAAAAAGAAAAATCATCAATTGATGCTGATGTAGATTTTTTTGAGACAAGAATTAAATTATATGAAGAATTTTTGAAATTAGAACACAATGAAAATTGGTGGAATGACGATATGAATATAAGGCAGTTATGTAATTATTTTAATAGAAAAGATATTACTGTTAGAAAAGCAATTAAGGAAATGTGTAATAGTGGATTTAAAAAATATAAATTGTTAATAAATAATAAAGTTGTAATTTCAAAAGAAGGAGTGGAATGGATTTGTAAAAAAGTATTTAAGCAAAAGTATTTAGAACTATTAGAAAAACACAAAATGGAATTGACAGAGAGGTATATAAAAGCCGGTTACATATATGATCATTTCTTTTGGAGAAATTAAAGAAATTATATTGACAAGTAAACAAATGTTTGATATAAAATAGCATAGAAAAAATTTTTATAAATAACTGTCGATTTGTGGAAAAAAATTGAAATTTATGATATAAAATAATTAATGTAAACAAAGGAGAGTATTTTTATGAATCCGATTATAAAATGGGCTGGTGGAAAAGAGAAAGAATTACCATATATTAAAGAAAATTTACCGAAAAAAATAGATAGATATATAGAGCCTTTTGTAGGTGGAGGCGCAGTATATTTTGATTTAAATATTAAAGATTCGATAATTAATGATAAATCAGAAGAATTAATAAATTTATATAGATGTATAAGTAATCAGGATAAAGAATTTTTCGATAAATTAAAAGCAATTTATAAAAATTGGAGACTATTGGAAAAAGTTGTTGAGAATAATTCTAATGAGTTATTAAGAATTTATAGAGATTATTGTAAAGAACTTAATAATAGTAATAACACCAAAAATATAAAAATTCAATTTAATGATAAAATATATGCGTTTGTTATAAGACATGCAGAAGAATTTAACGGAATATTATCAGCACAATTTAATATTGAAATAGATAATTTTATTAATGAAATTGTAAAGAACCTAATTTCAAAAATGAATAGAATGTATAAAATTGAAAATCAAAAGGCAAAAATGAGCGAAAAAGATACTCTTGATAATATAGAATGTGCATTTAAAAGTGCATTTTATATGCATTTTAGACATTTATATAATGAATACGAAGAGCTTAATATTAATACATCATTTTATACGGCTATATTCTACTTTATAAGAGAATTTTGCTATGCGTCAATGTTTAGATATAATAAAAATGGAAAATTTAATGTGCCTTATGGTGGGATAAGCTATAATAGAAAAGAATTTATTAAGAAAATTGATTATATCGGAAGCAAAAGAATAAAGGAATATATGGAGAATACACAAATTTATTGTGAAGACTTTGAAGATTTTTTGAAACAAATAAAGCCTAAAAAAGGAGATTTTATATTCTTGGACCCTCCATATGATACTGAATTTTCAACATATGCGAAAAATGAATTTGCAAAGAATGATCAAATAAGGTTATGCGAATATTTAAAAAATACGAAAGCTAATATAATGCTAATAATTAAAAATACAGATTTTATTTATAACCTATATAATACAAAAGAATTTAATATAAAAACATTTGATAAAAAATATCTTGTGAGTTTTCAAAACAGAAATGATAAAGATGTAGAGCATTTATTAATAACAAATTATTAGGAGGAAAAAATATGTCATGGGGTTGGAGAACAAAACCTAGAAGTGTCGTAAAAACAGTACAATGGTTTAAATATTTTTCAAAACTAGAAAATAAAAATTGGGAAGATAAAGTTGAACAATTAGATATAAGAGGAAAGGCAATTCATCCTACTAGAAGAGAGTACGTGTATAATGCTCATAAAGATGAAGATGAATATTTAGCTCAGATGTCTTATGAGGATTATGTCTCTGGAATGTTTGATATTACAGAAACAGAGAGTAATGCAAGAAATGACAAAGCCACATTCGAATTTTTTGGATTTGGTTATGTTGATAAAGATGGAATAATTCAAAGTACAGAAGTTGGAAAACTAATCGAGAGTGACAGATTTGATAGCGAAGATTTTATAAAACAATTATTAAAAATGCATTTTCCAAGTAAAGCAACAGAAATTGGAAGAAATATACCAGAGGGAAAAGTAATATTTCCTTTTGAAATAATATTAAAAATAGTAGATAAATTTAAATATATAAATAGATATGAAATGGGATTTGTTTTTGGATGTAATAGTATTGATGAAATAGATAAACTTTACAATTCAATAGAAAAATTTAGAGAACAATATAATGCATTACCAAATAAAATGGATAGGACTAAATGTGAGAATATATTTAAAGATATTTATAAGGATAACTATGGTATTGAACCTAATGTTAATACATTATGTGTTGATTATGGCGATGCTATAAATAGATCATTATTATATACAGGTCTATTTGAATTAAGTGGAAGAGGTAATTATACAAAAGTTAGAGTAGCAGAACATGCTAGAAAAAAAGTAGAATTATTAATAAATAAGTATAAGTTTCAAAAAATAGATGCAGATAATATTGAAGATTATATGAAATGGTATGGTAGTTCACACAATATTACTTTACCATGGGAAAATAAAGATGAAAGAAAAGAACTTATTTATGAAAAAATTCATTTATTACAAAGTAAAGTGGAAGAATACAAGCAACAGTATGCATTTACTATTGATAAAAATATTAAAGAATATATTAAAAGGCTAGAAAAAACAGAAAAAAATGATGAACTTAAACTTTTAGAAAAAGAATTAATACAGAATATTACTAGTTTGAACGAAGAAGTATTTATTAAGTATATTTCAAAGAATGAACAAACTAGAAAAGAAATTTTAGATAAATTTGAAGATATAATAACTGGAAATGAAGATATGGCAGCATTATGGCTTGAATGTAATACATGGAAGTCGTTAGTTGCAATTGATGGAGAAAAAGAAGTAAAAAGAAACTTTACAATAGAAGAAGATTTGTCTCCTAAATTTTTTGCACCTGGAAAAGGCAATACTCCAGATATGGAATTATACAAAGATGAATATGTTATTGTACCAGAAGTATCTCTTATGACAGGTGTTCTACAATGGGAACATGAAGCGTCATCAGTAATAGATCATGTATTAAATATTATGAAAAAATATAAATCTATATGTGTAATTGGATTATTTATATCAAGTAGAATAAATATTAGAACGATGTGGCAATTTTTTATTTTAAATAAACAAAGTTGGATGGGTTCACCAGTACCAGTAATTCCACTAACCATAGAACAATATATGAAAGTATTGGAATACACTTATAGTAATAATTTAGCAATTGATGAATTAAATAATTTATTAAATTATATACATGAAGAAGCGATTGAATGTGCAAGCTATGAAGAATGGGATAAAAACATGGGAAAATACATTGAAAATTGGAAGCATAAAGCTATAAGTTAAAAAAATATTAATATAGAAGGGTTTTACAATATTAAGAATGAAAATTAAATGTTTAATTTGCGGAGATATAATTGAATCCAAAAATGTACATTATTTAGTATCATGCAAATGTGAATCATGTTATATTGATGGAGGAAATAATTATTCACATATAGATGCAAAAGATTTTGATAAAATTGTTGAAATAAAAGATGACGGTAGTGAAAGTAAATTAATTATAAAATAACTAAAGAAAGCAAAATAAGAATGTGATTTTAATTACAGGATTATATTTTGCTTTTTTGATAATAAAAGACAAGTTTTGACAATATTTTTAACAAAATAATGATATGAAATAAAACAGTGAGATATGAGGTGATGTAATATGAATAATTTATCTGGCATAGATGATCCGTATTGGTATGAATGGTATGTAGGAATAAGAAATATAGTGAAAATGTTAAATCCTGACAACCAAATAGAATATGTTATTTTCCAAAGTTCAAGTCATGAAACTATAGATGATATTGTGGTTGGAAAAAAAGAAAATGTAGAATTATGTTATCAGGTGAAACATACTAGAACTGAAAGCAATATAACATTTTCTTCTTTAATTGAAAAAGATGAAAGAAGTAAAAAATCTTTGTTAGAATCTATAGCTGAAGGATGGGAAAAAACAAATGAAATAAATACAATCCCAATTTTATATTCAAATAAAACAATGGGGATTAGAAGTTCAGTAAAAACATCGAAAATAACAGGAAAAAGATATAAATGTATAGCATTAAAGGACTTCTATCTAAAAATAAAAGAATTAGTGAAAGATGTGCAAAAATTGGAAGATATAATAGTTGATGATGTCGATCTTAAAGAACAATGGATAGAGTTTATTAATGAGTTAAAGATTAATAACAAACTGGACTTTTTAAAAAAGTTAAAATTAGAACTTAATCAGTCTTCTCTAGATGAAAGTGAAAAGGAAATAATAAATGAAATACAAAGAACTTTTAAATGTAATGATATAATCTCATATAAAATATTTAATACAATTTTATCTAAATTAAGAATATGGACAACTACACGAAGAGAAAGAGAAAAGATTACTAGAGAAGAAGTTTTAGAAGGTCTATGTAAAATTAATGAAAGAAAATATGAAGATATTTATCCACCAATTCCTTTTTTTGAAACAAGGAAGAGATTTTGTCAGGAATTATATGAAAAAATAGTTAATACTGATAAAAAAGTGGTATTTTTAAGTGGTGTACCAGGGAGTGGAAAAACTAGTGCCATAAGTTATTTGAATTATCATTATAAAGACAATATAATTGGAAGGTTTTATGCATTTAAGCCGATATCATTGAAAGACAAAGTATATAACTTTGATTCTGAGAACACAGAACCAAGAACTTTATGGGAGATTCTATTAAATCAAATAAGAGAAAGATATATAGGAAATTTAGAAAAGTATAATGTACCAGTAATAAACGAATTATGTGATACGGAAACATTGAGAACCGAAGTTATGAGGTTAGCACATAAATTATTTGAGATTACAAACAAGAAAAGTGTCATATGCATAGATGGAATTGACCATGCAGCTCGTTCCGAAAGTGGAGAGAATTTTTTAAATCAGTTATATAGCCCAGAAGAAATTCCAGAGGGTGTAGTTTTGCTATTGGTTGGACAACCTAAGAATTTATATTCTAAATATCCCATATGGATAAAAAATAATGATATAAATGTAGAAGAAATAGAAATGCCAAAATTAGAATTATTAGATATTATTAATCTTATAAAGTATGCAAATATAGAATGGATAAATCAAAATAATGAACAACAAATAGCAAAAACTATTTTAGAAAAGACTGAGGGAAATAATTTATCAGTTATTTATTCCTTAAAAGAGGCGGAGAAATGCAATAATATCGAAGATTTTATAAATATAGTAGAGTTAAAGAAAATTAGTAATGATATTGAAGAATATTATGAATTAATTTGGAAACATGTGGAAAAAGAGTTAGGAAACAAAATAAAGCAAAATTTTTGGATTGATAAGGTAGCGTCAGCTATTGTATTAGCTAATGGTCCTGTAGATTGTAATACTATAAGTAAAGCCATAGATGTAGATGTTGAAGATTTAAAAACCACTTTAGAGATGTTATATCCATTAATGGTTGAAAAGCAAAAAGATGTATATAGTATTCTTCATAATGATTTAAGGGTATATTTAACCAAAATTGTAAAGAACAAGAATGCTATTTATGTGAATACTGCTAAAAAAATAGCAAATTATTATTCAAATACAAAAGAAGAAACTTATAATCGAACACATAATATGATACCTTTGCTTATAATTGCAAATGAAAATGAAAAAATAGCAGAAGTATTTAATACGGATTTTGTAATAGAGGCTTTAGCTGAAAAAGAACAAGCTATTAATATAAAAAAGTATAGTATAATGGCATTAGATGAAGCTTGTAAGTTAAGAAATTTAAAATTAATAAAAATAATAGGTGAAGCAATAAATACTTTGAGTCAGCATTTAAGATATTTTGAATATTATAATCAGGCACTGAATAGTGAATTTGACTTTGAAAAAACTAATATTATAGAATTAGAAAAAGTAGAGCTAAGTGAAAACAATTTGGATAAATATTATGAGGCTTTGAAATTTGCTAATGAAGTATATCAAGTTAATCCAGAAAGAGCAAAAAATATTTTAAAATTATGGTTCAATCAGTATACAGTGATGGACTTTATAAGAAAATCATTACCTAAGGAAGATGTATATAATAAAACATTACATGAAGATATAATAAAACTGTGGGCTTCGTTATCATATAAAGTTTGTGAAAAGAATTTTGAGGCGTTACCAGAAAATGATGATGACTTTGAAGAAAATAGAACAGTTATGGAACTATGTATGTTATATAATGAAACTTATATGAAAAACATGTTAGATAATAAAGAATTCGACAAATGGCTTGAGGTAATTAAATGTGGAGTATCAATAGATTTTTTTCAAAAGGAGATTATAAAAATAATAGATATTGACTGTAATGAAATTAAGACAGTTTTAGAAAAGATTATCTTGAAAAAAGATAATAAATTAATTAGTTTATTATCTATATTAAGCTTAGTTCTAACTTCAAAGAAAGTTAACGAGAAAATTAAACAAAAATATAATCAGATAACTATAGAGAATAAAAAATATTATACAGATTATGAGTTAATGATGATTTCTTTATGGATTATGATAAACATTAATTTTTATGGTATATCTTGTAAAGAACAATTAGAGAATAAATATATAAAGTTGATTGAAGAAATTGATAACAAAGCAGATAAAAAATTTCTATTAAACTTGATTAATATATCAGAAATTATAGGTATTTGCATTAATAATAAAAACAATGCTAAAAAAATATTATATGATTGTGACCAATTTGAAAATACATTAAAAGAATTTTTAGAAAATAAAAATGGATATCACTCATACAGTTCAAAAGAAACTACAGATTTAATTTTAGATTTGCTAATTAAACTAGTTAGCTATATAGGATTTCAAAAAGAATTTATAATTATAATACAAGAACATTTGCTTAATGAAAAAAGAATATCAGATTTTTACAAAGGTAAACTTTTGAAATATCTAATATCAGTAAATAGAATTGATATAGTTAAAGAATATATAGAATTGTTATATGGTAAAAATGGAGAAAACTTATTTTCTAATACAGATATAGTAGCAATTCATAATAATTTTAGATATTTTTTGCATATGGTAGATGCAAATTTAGAAAGAGAAATTGACGAAAAATTAAAGTGGAATGTAGTTAGATACATGGACTATAAGGAATATGCATTATATCCAGTTTTAAAAGAGTTTAATGCTATCGCAAATTTAGATGCTAATGTATGGAAAAAAGAAGGAATAGAATTATATAAGATATGTAGCATTGCTCGTGAATTAGGAAGTAGCTTATATGAAGAAGAAGTGCAATTAGATATTATGAAACATGCTACTACTTTAGGAATAAGAAATTTATGGAAAGCAATTAGCCTAGATTTTTCAATGACAGAAAGGTTAGAAGACATTTATTCTTTAATTTTACATTTGTTAAACATTTATAGAAATGAAGATGATTTGAAAAACTTATGGTTGTTTGCAGTTGGAATTTTATCTTTTTATAGTAAAGAGGATTTAATTGGAATAGAAAATGTAAGAAAAACAATAACTGAAAAATGTAATACGTTGGGCTATAATAAGCTAGTAGAATTCATGAAGAAAAACACACCATTTTATTGGAATATTAATACCAAAAAACAAGAAAATGATATTAGTGTGGGAAATGCAACAATCAAAGATACTAATAATTGGTTTAACATGACCAATGATGAAATTGAAAATATATTGAAAGAAAATTTAGAAGATAATTACGAAAAATGGAAGCAAATTGAAAGTGCTACTAAATTTTTAGAAGATAACAATAGATTAGATGAGAAAATTGCAAGTTGTATAGTAAATATATTTTATAAAGTCGGATATGAATATGAGCTGGAAAGATCATATTTAGATAATATATTCAATCGCATAATAAAATATATCTCATATGATGATTGTTGGAAAGTAATTAGTAGAATTGTGCATAAATATAAGATGAATGATGATGAATATTCTATTAGGCTATGTAGTGATAACTTGAATTGGTTAATTCAAAAAATATTAATTAATGAGAAAAATGTAGAAAAAATGAGACAATATTTCTACATTTCCATAGAAAAACATTGGAGTTGGGTTACAGGTGCGGGTCACATAAAAATCGCAAATATAGACATAACAATGCATGAACATTATTTAGAAGAACCTAAAAACTTAAAAGAATTTGTTATAAATATTTTGATTATTCAGTTAGGTTCACAGAATATACATAGAATGGAAATAGCATATAAAGCTCTTAATCTAATGTGTTTAGATGATAAAGAAACTATAAAAATAATTACATCTAACTGGCAAAATTTTAATAAAACACAGAAAGAGCAATTTTTTTTAATGGCTGAAAGATGGGTATTTGAAAACAAGGAAAAATATTCAGGAATTTTTGAAAAGTTTAAAGAGGAAAATGATATTTCAAGTACAATACAAAATAAAATTCAATTATCATACTTAATAAAAAAATATTATGGAAGTGTTTGTGAACCTAAAAGGCAGAAAATAAACTTTAAAAATGAAAAAATAAGCTTTTTTGAAAAAATTATAATAGAGTCACAATTTGAAAATATGTGCAATACAATTGATATTCAACATTATGCCAGAAATGCAAAGTTATTATTAGAAGATGAATGTATTGATTTGAAAAAGGAACTTTTGTCAGTATATGACATAAATGAAAAAATTGATAACAAAAATATAAAAGCTAGACCAGGCGATTCGTCGATTCCTTATTTAAAAAATTCACAAAAATTTGAAGAAATACTTAATAGAGAATATATAAAAGGAAGATGGAGAAAACAAGGGCTATTAAAATTAATTCAAACTTTTGGAAGAGATGATGATGGATGTTTTATGACATATTATCCTCAAAACATATTTAATTTTGAAATATGGAATGATAAAGAACAATTAGAACAAGCAATAGAAGACCAAAACAGGGAAAAATTGGAAGAAAATATCATGCTAAAGATTAATGATGGAATAAATGCAGAAAATGAATTGTGCATAGGTGCAGCATTGTATATTCCAACAAAAAGAGAAGAAGGATATGATATTATTTATTCAAAAAATATTAAGAGTAATTATTACAGAAAGGATAATTTTTATTCAGTCATGCCTTCATATAAAATTTTATATTGTGATGAGAAAGACTTATTTGAAACAGATGTAAGTGTAAAATCTATATGTAATAAGGTATGTGGGTTAACATATGGTGTTAATTCTAATATTAGGATAGCTTTATCCAATATTTTTACTAGTAAAAATAAATTGAAATTGAAGTCTGTACACCCACTTATTTGGACAGATGATAAAAATAGAGACGTTAGATTTGAATGGATAATGTATCCTTACAGGGATAATATTCAAGAAGCATATGTACGACAACCTACTTTGTTTAGATGGGTATGCAATAAAGAGCTATTTAATGATTTTCTAAAAAACAATAGACTACAAGTTGTTGATAATATAGATATACAACAATCTCAAATATAAAGGATTCTATCATTTTAATATATCTAGATAGAATTTAATAAAAAGTATTTATATATACATGAAAACAAAGAAAAATAATAGTAAACGTATATTAAAAGTATATTGTTTTTACAATAAAGAAGGTGTATTTATGATAAAAATTGAAGAAAAATATGATTTTAATAGTATAGATAAAAAAATAATGGAAGCTAATTCAAATATTGAACGAAATATAAAAAAATTTTCTGATGATGACCGCGGATTTTTATCTCAAAACTTATTAAATGCATTAAGAACTTTTGTAGAATATATTGCTGTTAAGATATATTTAACTGGAAAGACAGAAACAATTAATTACGACAATGGAACTGTTAGAATTGCATTAGATTATATAAAAAGTAGGGGAAAAATAAAATTTATTGAAAGATTCCATTATTATCTGCAGATATCAAGATCACACTATATAGAAAACGATGATTCTGCAGAAAGGCTTATGCTTAAATACTATAAATATCTAATATTATTGAAGGATTATATGAAGATATTGTATAACATAGATATTCTAAATAATATAACTGATTTTCCACTTGATTTAGATAGTACTTTTAGTGATTATTATAAAAAGGTTGCTGATGTAATAAAAAAGGTTCCAACTAATACATCTGATCAATTCAGTGGAGATAAATATTATGTACAAAAATTAAAAACTTTTTTTGTTAATGGAAAAATATATTATGAAGTTACTTTGTCACCAGCTAAAGATAAGGTTAATAAGTATGATAAAATTATAGCATTTACTAGAATGCATATTATGCCAAATTATTCAATAAAGTTGTCTATTGTTAAAGCAAAAGTAAATATTCTTGGAAGAGACATGGCAATAAATATAATAAACAACTGGTCTGTTGCTATAAGAGAATGTGAAATAAATAATTTTTATAAGGTTTTTGGAATTAATAAAAAATATAAAGCTAACAACAAAGAATATACAGAAGTTATGAGCTTACTAACAAAAGCACAATATAGTTTATTAGATTTAGCAACAATAAATGATATATATTATGATAAAATAAAAGAAAAAATAAAAAGTAATTCAACAACAACTGGAATATTGGATTTGATTGATAACTGTAGATATTATATAAAAAATAATAGTAAAGGACATGTTGTACTAAGATATTTATTATATAATTGCAATAATAGGATTATAAAGGATCAACTTGCATTGGATAGCTGTTCTATTCTATCGAACTTATACTTGCAATTTGGGTGCATTCCATTTGAGGAAATGCCATATGCATCATCATTAATAAATCATAATCCAACAATATATGATTTGATAGATATAGTCCCTATAGAAGGTAGAAGTGATGAATTATTAGCAGGTTATATAAAAAAGAATACAGAGCAAAATAATAAATTATATACAAGTATAGATGAGGTTAGAAAATTTGGAGATATTCATACATTGGTCAATTCTTATAATAATAAAATTTATTATAAACATAAACCTAATAGGTGTTTGGTAATAGAAAATAATAATTTATATATTCATGGATATGAAGATGATACTATTAATATAATTAATAAGTTGAACTCCTTGACAAATCATGGAATAAGAGGCTATAAAGCATCATTTCAAAGTTTTATAAATCAAGGAAATTACTTAATTAATTGCCAAGAAAAAGAAAATATATTGTTAAATATGTATGAAAATAGTACAGTTGCGCTAATATATGGGGCTGCTGGAACAGGTAAAACTACTCTAATTAAACATTTGACATATTTTTATAGTAATGAAAGGAAAATATGCTTAGCCAATACAAATTCTGCTGTTGAAAACCTAAAAAGTAATGTAAATAATCAAAATGCTGATTTTATGACAGTACATAAATTTATTAGTGAATCCAACAATAATACTGAATGTGACATTTTAATTATTGATGAATGTAGTACAATTAGTAATTCGGATATGAGACAAATTTTAGAAAAGGCAAATTTTAGTGCTATATTGCTTGCTGGAGATATTTACCAGATTGAATCTATTACATTTGGAAACTGGTTTACATTATCAAAAAAATTAGTAAATCCAACATCGGTATTTGAATTAAACTTTACATGGAGAAGTACAAAACAAGAATTGTTAGATTTATGGGAATTGGTTAGAAATGGCGATGATAGAGTGGATGAAATGTTAGTAAAGAAAGAATTTTCGGAAGAAATTAGTGAAGAAATATTTAAAAAGCAGGATGAAGATGAAATTATACTTTGTCTAAATTATGATGGATTATATGGAATAAATAGCATAAATTACTATTTGCAAAATGAGAATAAAAACAAGTCAATAGTTTTAGATTTAGGTACTTATAAAGTGGGAGACCCAATTATATTTGGAGATACTAATAGATTTTCACCAGTAATATATAATAACTTAAAAGGCAAAATTGTAGATATAGAAGAAGATGAGTTTAGATTTTGGTTTTCAGTAGAAATAGATAAAGTAATTAATGAATTAGAAATACAATTTTTAGATTTAGAATTGGTAGGAGAATCTGAAAATAATAAATCAATTGTAAAATTCTATGTCAATAAGTATAGAAATGCTGATGAGGATAATGATTCTGATCTAGCAACAATTGTACCTTTCTCAGTTGCATATGCAGTTTCTATTCATAAATCACAAGGCTTAGAGTATAATTCTGTAAAAATTATAATAACAAATGAAATTGATGAATTAATTACGCATAGTATTTTTTATACTTCAATAACTAGAGCAAAAGAAAAATTAAAAATTTATTGGTCTCCAGAATGCCAAAATAAAATCATATCTACTATAAAACATATTGAAGATAATAAAGATGTTAATCTTATTAAAAATAAAATAAATTCAATATAAAAGGCGAGAACTTTCTCGCCTTTTATAATATTATTCACTGAAGCATCCACCAATTAACTGCACACCATCGACAAAACCATTTCTATAATACTTCTCATTCCAATAAAAAATATAATCCATAAAATTCTCATCCAATTTACTTAATTGTTTCTGTACATATTTTTTATTCTCATTAGGAACATTTCTTAAAATGTTTGCACTAATCTCATCAAAATAAACAAAATGTTTTCTATCTTCATCACACTTTAGTGATGCTAAGTCATCCTCTCTAAAAATTAACCATTCTTTTAAAATATCATTATTAACTTCTCTAAAATTATTCATTGTTAAAACCTCCATTTTTATTAAAAATTATTGGTGACAAATTGGTGACAATCGTTGCAAAAAACAACCAATTTTAACCTATTTCATAATCTCACCAATTTGCTCTAACCCTATTTAAACTAATAAAAACTCAAGTTAACAAAATTCCTCAAAAATCACA
>ERZ824598.3556-NODE-3556-length-13213-cov-3.101535_pt1 | contig 13213 bp, 10 predicted proteins | sample MGYA00519934_ERZ824598 | MGnify/ENA primary metagenome ERZ824598 (study PRJEB31778, sample SAMEA3449177) | human gut metagenome | biome: human gut; feature: human-associated habitat; material: faeces | place: United Kingdom | collected 2010/2012 ... | reverse complement strand
CTTAAATCTATACTATTACCAACATGTTGAGGAAGAATAAGTCCATCAGCACTAGTAAGAGAACTTAAATCTATCCTACCACCAATACTTTCGGGAAGAACAAGTCCATCAGCACTAGCAAGAGAACTTAAATCTATACCACCACCAAGTTGTTTAGGAAGAACAAGTCCATCAGCACTAGTAAGAGAACTTAAATCTATACTATTACCAACATGTTGAGGAAGAATAAGTCCATCAGCACTAGCAAGAGAACTTAAATATATATTGCCACCAACATGTTGAGGAAGAACAAGTCCTTCAGCACTAGTAAGATGTCTTAAAAATATATTGCCACCAACATGTTGAGGAAGAACAAGTCCCTCAGCACTAGTAAGAGATCTTAAATCTATACCACCACCAAGTTGTTTAGGAAGAACAAGTCCCTCAGCATTAGTAAGATGTCTTAAAAATATATTGCCACCAACATGTTGAGGAAGAACAAGCCCATCAGCGCTAGCAAGAGAATTTAAATCTATATTGCCACCAACATGTTGAGGAAGAACAAGTCCATCAGCACTAGTAAGAGAGCCTAAATCTATATTACCCGGAAGAGCTTTAAATTTTTTTGGATTATTTAGCCATTCTTTTTGTGATAAAGCAACCTCTTCTTCTTTAACATTAAATATAAGACTATAATCTCTTCTTTCATTTCTTTTTCTTTTAATTTCTTCTATTCTAGGATCTTTTCCATACCCGAAACCTATGATTTGACCATCTATTTCATATAAAAATTTAAGTTCTTCAAGAGTAAGATCAATATTATCATTTACCTTTTTATCAATTAAAGTAAGTAATTTCATATCATGTTCTTTTTTTAGATATTTACCTTTATCAGGAAAATCTTTTAGTTTTTCTTCAAGAATGGGCATCATTTCAGGTTCCATATTTTGATTATCTGCAATACCTCTAATCTCTCCAATTTTATCTTTACCATCCATTCTAATAGCAATTCTAGGTACTTTTGCTTCACCATTCTTATCTAATGAGTAGTAAACATAAAAGTCACCACCTGCCAACTGGTCTTTGGCAAAGTTCTCCCCAGCAGCAGTACACCAACCAGTATAATAGCCTTGAAGTGAATCTCTTAAAATATTATAATCACTTTCTTGTTCTTATTTAATCCATTTACCATCAGTACTATTACTTTGATGTTCTCCTTTTAAAAAGCTTTGCTTAATAACATACTCATATAAAAGTTTAAAATTACCAGTACTTAATGCTTGTTTAATATCTTCTTTGCTTTTTTTATCTTTAAGAAAATCTTCCATTAGTTTTAAAGTAGTAAAAATATATTCTCTTTCTACTAGAGGAAAAGGATATACAGTACTTTTATCTCTTTTACTAAATTTACCAGTTTCCTTATCATATTTACCTAAACTTTGTAGTCCTTGAAATACCCAGTATTTTTCCCACATTCCATAAGATTTACTTTCTTCATCATATAAAAAGTATTCAATCCATTTATCTAAACTTTTCCTTTGATCATCAATAACTTCTTCAGTCATTCTCCTCTTATCTTCTTCAGTTAATTCTATGTTACCATAACCTCTTTCTCTAGCAAGTCTAACTTGGTTTTGAAAGTAAGCATCAGGTATGTTTTCTGGTTTAATAACATATAAGTCATAATAAAAACTTTTAAGTAATTTTTCACCATTAACACTTCTTGTCTCAGATACTCTATTATGTAGTTCTTCAAGTCTTTCAAAATATTTTAATAATCTTTCTCTTTTTTTATCAGATACATTTGAAGCTCTAAGAACTCTATCACTATTATGTAAATTAGTATAAACTTTAGATATCATATCTAGCCAAGCATTTCTCATGTTATCATCCATAGTTATCACCTTTTCTAGTATAAATATATCATATTTAGAAATAACAATAAAGGAAATGATTCATATTTTACAGAATACTTTACAAAAAAATAACCCTAAGTTAATAGGATTATTTAAGTAATTTACTAAAGTACTTATCTATTTCTTTTACTCTTGATTTAAATACAAACATGTCAATTATGGCACTTACAGAGTATACAATAAGAATAATACCAATTAATGTAGTAATAACAAGAGCAGTATTTCCTGGATTAATAATTAATACTACACCACATATGATCATTAAGATAGAGGTAAATAAAGATAGAATATAACTATTATCAATATCTTTAATAATAAATGATATTCTAGAACTAAATGCACCACTTATAATAAAGAAAATACCTAAAGCAATTGGTAAAATACTCTCAAAAATACTAGGATTTAAGAATACACAAATACCAAGTAAAAATGATAAAATACTATTTGTCATTTGGAATAAACAAAGAGCAGGATTAATACTAAAACTATCTATAAAACTATAAATACCATAGATAATCATAATAGTACCAATAACATAAGCAAAAGTATCAAGAGATGCTTTAGGCCATACTATAAGTAATACTCCCACTATCATAAATAAAACTGACAATATAATTGATAAATTAATGTACTCATTTATTTTCTTAATCATACTAACCATCCTTTCTAACAATATTATAACAAAATTACCAAAAATTACAACAACATAACTAAAAAAATAGTTGTAAATTTTTTTTTACAACTATTTAATTATTAACTCCATGTCTTACTACTGGTGTATCATTAGTAATAGCTTTAAATGAATATCCATTATCTTTACCATATCTAATAATGTCTCTTAAAGCATTCACAGTACCCCTGTGATTAGCAGAATCATGCATAAGTACTATGTTTGTTTTATTATGAGATAAACCATTTATAACATTATTGTATATTTTATTACTGTTATTACCATCACCACCAGCATCATTAGAATCAACATTCCAATCAAAATATACATATCCTTTATTAGTGACAGCATTAACAAGTCTAGACATAATACCTTTATTATAATTTCTACTTATAGTATTAGAACTACCTCCAGGAAATCTAATAAATTTACATCTAATTCCAATAGAATTATAAACACTATCACTAACAGTATTTAAATCATTAAAGTAATTTTCTTCACTAGAGTACACATAACTGTATTTATGACTAGAAGTATGTAAAGCAATTGTATGTCCACTATTGTAGGCTCTCTTTACATATTCACCACCACTAGTTACAAAGAAAGTTGCTTTAATACCTTCTTCATCTAAAATATCTAAAATTTCTTTTGTCAAATAACTAGGCCCATCATCGAAGGTTAAATAAATACTACCATTTCCATAATAACTTGGTCTTTCTCTGACAGTAATTTTTCTATCTGCTGAAGCTTCATTACCACTATTATCTACTACTTTATAATTAATAGTGTAAGTTCCAACCTTATTAGTATCAACAGTACCTGTTACTATAACCTTATCAGTGATATCACCATCACATTTATCAATTGCCGTATATCCTTTTTCAATATATTTACTATTTTTATAAATAACAATATTATCATCACCTATTAAAGTAAGTGAAGGCTCTTCTTTATCTTCAAATATAATACTTCTTCTAATTTCATTTTTATTACCTGAACTATCTTTAACACTATAAATAATAAAATTACCATTCTTTTCTATATTTACTTTATCAGTAATGTCTCCATCATAATCATCACTTGCTGTATATCCTTCTTCATCATAATCTTTATTAGGACAAACATAACTTGGATTATTTCCTTTTAATTCAACTTCTGGTTTTACTTTATCGACAACTTTAATATCAAAAACTTTATTATATCTATAAAATAAATATCTAACTTTAACAGTAACTTGATAATTTCCAAGCATCTTTTTATCTATATTATCACTAATTTTAATATACTTATTTATGTCTCTTATAGTGTTATAAGCTTTTATATTATATGTATCATTACCATTATAACCAATTGTATCTTTATCAATATTAATATTAGGTAATAATAAAGAACATATAAGTAAAATTACTGAAATAACTATAGAGATAATTATTGTCTTTTTAAACTTCATATTATCTACTTCCATATCAGATTTCATTATATCATCACTATAAAAAAAATACTACTCCAAAACAGTATTTTTATCTGGCTTTACATTCTTTTCGTAAATAGTAACTTTATAATTATTATTAATCATAGCTAAAAGAATATTATCATAATTATCATAACCATTAACTTTAAGTTCATGATCTAACCATTCTTTATCCTTATTAATCGCCTTCATATTATTAACCATATACTTACTATCAATGATGGCATTTACAGTAAGTCCTTCATTACTACATTTAATTTTCATATCTTTTTTAGTCACAGGCTTTTCTTTTTCTTTAGGAAGAAAACTAATATTACCATTAACTTCCATAAGAGCATAATCAATTTCATCTAAATTAAAATAACCATTTTCTCTTGCCTCCATTAATAAATCATTAACATCAATTTTAGATTTCTTTAAACCAGATTCAATAATTTTACCTTTTTCCACAAGAACTGTTGGTACACCAATAAAAAATCTTCTTGCCCAAATACTTTTTATAGATACAAATGAAATTATATAAGATATAAATCCATATATAAATAATGCCGCTATTCCTGCAATCATATTCTTTTCAATATCTAAAGAAATATCCGCGGCAATAGAACCAATCGTAATACCAACAACATAGTCAAAAAAATTAAGTTCAGATATCTGTTTCTTTCCCATCATCTTAGTAATAAAGAAAAGAATAATAAGAACTAGTATTGTTCTAAAACAAATATTAAAAAAATTGCTCATAAAAAACACCTCATAATTAGTATGAAGTGTAAAAATAATTATATACCATTAATATTATTAATGATCATAGAAATAATAAATAAACAAATAATAAGTATATAGTATTTACTAAAAATATAAAGTACTAACTTATTACCTTTATCACTACCTATTATAACATCTCTAATTAAGAGAATAATATAAATAATACATAAAATAAATAAAGGTATACCAAGAATGTTATATTTAAAAGCATTAATAAAATCTAAATTAAGAATAGACCTAAAAGATCTAGTTAAACCACATCCAGGACAAGAAATATGGAATATCTTCTTAAAAAGACATTCCACATTAACCTTCCCAGTAACTATTATAAAAATAAATAAAGTACCAGAAAGCAAAATAATTAAATTAATAATTCTTTTTTTCATTAGTCTCTTAAAGTATTACCATCAGCATCTTTATAGTCATTACTAGAAAGAATCATAATACCTTCAATAAGTCCCCATATAGCGGACACAGGACTTAAGATACCACAAGATAAAACAGTGATTAAAAGTTGAGCAACTGCTTTACCAGTAAAACCAAGGTAAAAGTTATGAACACCAAAGGCACCTAAGAAAATACCAAATAACCCAGCAGCAAGTTTAGATTTAGCATTAGGATCACTTGAAGTAGTACTCTTTTTAACTCTAACACCACAATTTAAACAAATATCTTGTTCATCAGTTAATTCCTTTCCACAATTTGCACAATACTTAGCCATAAATATAACCTCCTTTTTATAAACTAACCATTAATTTTATTTAAAATAATATCTAACATTTCTTTTTCTTTAAGAAGAGCTTCTCTATCTTTATCAACAATTGCTTTAGGAGCCTTCTCAACATAATTACTATTACTAAGAAGTTTCTCTCTTCTTGCAATTGAAGCCTCTAGACTTTCTTTTTCTTTAAGAAGTTTTTCTTTTTCTTCTTCTAAACTCTTACTATTATCATATATAATAGAAGCCTTCATACCAGCATATTCTATTTTTATACCATTACCATCTTCTAAAGAAATCTTATCACTTAATTTTAGCATATTAATAATAATGTCTTTAGAAGTCTCGTCATCAATATCAATATATACCTTATACTCTCCAATATTACCAAGTTCAGCCTTTTTATTTCTAAACATTGTAATAAATTCAAGTACATTATCAATATTAGTGGTAAATACCTCTTTCTTATTATATACAGGATAATTACTAATCATAATAGATTCTGCTTCTTTAATAGGCATCATACCATATATTTCTTCAGTAACATAAGGCATAAAAGGATGAAGCATCTTCAGAATATCTGTAAGAACTCTAATAAGTACACTCTTCGTAGTATTATCATTATAGAACTTAGATAACTCAATATACTTGTCACAGAAGTCTCCCCATACAAAATCATATAGTGTATTACCTACAATATGAAAATCATATTTATCCATATTTTTAGTAACATCTTTAATCGTAGTATTTAATCTATTTAAAATCCACTTATCTTCTTCTTTTAAATTATCAAGAGTATAATCTTCCTCTTTAAAGTCTTCTAGTTTCATTAAAACAAATCTTGAAGCATTCCAAATCTTATTAATAAAGTTCCAAGTTGATTTAACTTTTTCTTCATCATATCTTAAATCCATACCAGGAGCGGTATTTGTAGTTAAGAAGAATCTTAAAGAGTCAGCACCATACATATCAATAACATCCATAGGGTCAATACCATTACCTAGACTCTTACTCATCTTTCTACCTTTTTTATCTCTAATAAGACCATGAATTAAACAATCTTTAAAAGGTCTTTCATTTAAGAACTCAAGTCCTTGAAAAGTCATTCTATTAACCCAGAAAGGAATAATATCATAACCAGTAACTAGTACATTATTAGGATAATATCTCTTAAGTAAGTCAGTATTATCAGGCCATCCTAAAGTACTAAAAGGCCATAGTGCTGAAGAAAACCAAGTATCAAGTACATCATTATCCTGTACCCAACCATCACCTTTAGGTTCTTCCATACCAACATAAACTTCCTCACCTTTATACCAAGCAGGTATTCTGTGACCCCACCATAATTGTCTAGAGATACACCAATCATATGTGATCTCCATCCAGTGATTCATAGTCTTTTCATATCTAGGAGGAACAAAGTTAACTTTCTTATCTTTATCCTTTTGGTTTTCAAGAACTCTATCTGCTAGTGGTCTCATCTTAACAAACCATTGTTTAGAAAGATAAGGTTCAACCATAACATCGCTTCTCTCAGAAAAACCAACGTTATGATTAATAGGTTCAATCTTAATAAGAAGTCCTTCACTATCTAAGTCCTTAATAACAGCATCTCTACATTCAAATCTATCCATACCATTATATTTACCAGCATTCTCGTTCATTGTACCATTAGGATTCATAACGACAATTCTCTCTAGATTATGTCTATTACCTACTTCAAAGTCATTAGGGTCATGAGCAGGAGTAATCTTAACAACACCAGTACCAAACTCCATATCAGCGTGTTCATCACCAATAATAGGAATAAGTTTATTAACTATTGGAAGCATAACATTCTTACCAATATATTTCTTATACCTATCATCATCTGGATTAACTGCAACTGCAGTATCACCAAATAAAGTCTCTGGTCTAGTCGTAGCAACCTCTAGATACTCATCAGTACCTTCAATCATATATTTAATGTGGTAGAAGGCTCCTTCAACATCTTTATAAATAACCTCTTCATTACTTAGAGCAGTCATCGCTGCAGGATCCCAATTAATAATTCTCTCACCTCTATAGATAAGACCTTTGTTATATAAATCAACAAATACCTTTCTAACAGCATGAGATAAACCATCATCTAAAGTAAATCTTTCCTTATCATAATCAAGAGATAAACCAAGTTTAGCCCACTGACTATGAATATTTTCAGCATATTCTTCTTTCCAAGACCAAGCAACCTTAAGCCACTCTTCACGAGACATACTTCTAGGATTAATACCTTCACTCTTAAGTTTTTTATCTACCTTAGCCTGCGTAGCAATACCAGCATGATCCATACCTGGAAGCCATAAAGTATCAAACCCTTGCATTCTCTTATATCTAATAATAATATCTTGAATTGAAGTATCCCAAGCATGACCTAAATGTAATTTACCCGTTACATTAGGAGGAGGAATAACTATACAGTATGGTTCCTTACTTAAATCACCAGATTTAAAATACCCCTTTTTCTTCCAATTATCATATTTATCTTTTTCAACCATCAAGTGGTCATATTTTTTATCAAGCATTTACAACACCTATCCTTTTATCGATATAATTATTAAGAACAACCATAAGTTGTTTAAAGAACCCCTCTAATTCACTATTATCAAAATTTAAAAAATTAAATATCTTATTAACATAATCATTTTGTTTTAATAAATAATAAGAATATTTATAATTAAATGAATACATCTTCGATAAAGTAACTAATACTTCATCACTAGCATTATCACTTACTTTAGAACTAATAGTCTTAAAACTTTTAAAGTCATCATACACGAGACTACTAGGATAACTTTTGATTACTGTATCTACATATGGATAATTAACAAATAATCTAAAAGAATCTAAATTATGAGCATCTTTTATAATAGCACACATATGTCTACCTTTCTCATCAATATCAGCAGGGAATCCATTTTTATCATAAGCAAAGATAGCCATTTTAATAACTGTATCATACTTAGTTTCTTTACTAATTTCTCTAATTAACTTTTTATTAAATAAAACATCAATAGTTCTATTATAACTATCATTAATATCATCATCCATTTGATAATTAGGAGTTTTAGAAAAGTTACCTATCTCATGAAATAGACCAATAAGTTCACAGACGGCTACTTCTTCCTCAGAAAAAATACCCAAACCAGTAGCTAGTTCTCTTGCAAGTTCCATAACTTTCAGTGAATGAAAATATCTAGCTTTAATATCTATATTATTCATATCATATTTTCTGACATATTGTTCAAATATTTTCATAATTCTACTACTTTTCATAAAATACCTCCTTTGGTTAATATAAGTATATAATAAAATCATATAATTTTCAAGTAAAATATCTAATTTATTTAGGCATCTCACACTTCGTTGTTCGTTGTTTCTGAAGCCATAAGTCTTCAGAAAGAAAGTAGAGCCACATTGTCTCTACTTTAATATTCTTTTTTTCTAATTTTAGCTTTTCTTTGTTCATTAACAATATAACTACTTATAACATCAAGATTATCTGTATATACAGGAATTCTTTTTAAGATATCATTTTTAATATCTTTAATTTCATTATTACTACATATTTTACCATCATATATAATATAAGAAGAGACATTACCAAAATTATTATAATCAACACTGGCGCCAACATTATCTAAGTCAAATGTCTGATGATATATAGGAAAATCTCTTTTATCAAGCATAAAAATATCAGTATAAATTTCAGCTAAAGAAAATATATTTATAATTTCTTGATAAAATTTATCAAATACCCTATTTTTTAGTACATTATTCTCAAAGTAAATATTACCACTATTTCTATCCTTTATTATATAATAATAAATATTATTAGTAGAAAATTCTTTTCTTCTATATATTGGATTAACTATAATAACCATCTTAATAAAATTATCATTAAATTCTGAAATAAAGATTTTTCTAAACCAAGGATTTATCATGTTATTTTTAATTCTATCTACAAAAGTATATTCATTATTCATACTATTAATCATTTTATCATTACCATATCTTAATATTCTAAAATCTTCAAAGTATTCATTTAATAATTTGTATAAAGAGTAAACACTAATCATATTATCTGTATCACTAACAATATCTAGTTTTAAAAACTTATAACAGTCATCATTTATCATATCATATTTCCTCCCAATTTTATGTTTAAAAGAATAAAAAAATATATATATTATATGCATACTTATAATATAATTATATCAAAAATAAAGAAAATGTAAACATCTAAAATTAATATTGAAATATCAATTTAGGTATGAGACAATTAATATAGAAATTGAACTGGAGGAAGAAAAATAAAGCCGTTATTCCTGATGAAGGTTTATCACATGATGATTTAAAAGAAAGAGAATTCTATTATAATCGTCTAGTAGTAGAAACTAGAAATAATGATATCATAGATAAACAATTATTCAATAAAATGTATGATAAGTATTTAAAGGCTGAATTAGATGATCCATATGCTTTAGAATTAATGGTACAAAGTTATTTAGAATTTTACAATTATTATAACGAGGCTAAGAAAAGGGCAGATCTTACAGGAGATCCTATCAAGTCAGACTATGCAAATTGGGAAGAATTTGTTGATAAAAGAATGCAAGAAGAGGGTTATAACTTTGGTAACGTAGGAAAAGGAAGATAAAATAGTAAAACTCAAGATTAATTTCTTGAGTTTTTGTTATATAATTACCACTTATCCACAGTATCTGTTGATAAACTAACAATTATTAATAATATTTTTAATTTCTAAAACAGCCTCATCAACAGTATTGTTGATAACTATATAATCATATTTATCCTTACATTTAATTTCTTCTTTAGCAATATTAAGTCTCTCACTAATAATATTATCATCTTCAGATTTTCTACCCCTAAGTCTTCTTTCTAATTCATCAAAAGAAGGAGGCATAATAAATATAGTAATAGCATTACTAAAAATCTTCTTAGCGTTAATAGCCCCATTCATTTCTAGTACTGCAATAACATTATCCCCATTATTCGTAGTCTCTTTAATAAATTCATTAGGAGTACCATAATAATTACCATTATACATAGCATATTCTAGAAAATAATCTTCTTCAATATGTCTTTTAAATTCTTCTTTACTTACAAAGAAATAACTAATACCTTCTATTTCATTAGATCTTTTCTTTCTAGTAGTCATAGATACAGAATATCTGCCCACTCCTTTTTTAACTAACTCATCACAAATAGTATCTTTTCCTACTCCTGAAGGACCAGAAATAATAACAAATTTACCTTTTTTCATAACATCACTCCAATATACTAATATTATTTATAATAACTTGATATTTATCATATCTTTTTTCTACTTTACCAAAAATCTTAATAATATTACCAACTTTAATATTATTAAATTTCTTATAAACATCTGGAAAACAAGTAAGATCAACTTCTCCAAATTCATCACTACCTACAATAAAAGCCATAACATCATTATTCTTAGTAGTAGTCTCCTTAAGTCTACTAATCATAACAATCATAAAAATTCTCTTATCAAAGAAATCACTAATATTAGAAGTATTAACAATAATACTATCATCTCTATATTTAGAAGCAGGATGTTCAGTAAGATAAAAACCAATAGTTTTAAGTTCTAAAGAAATAAGTTCATTCTTATCATATTCATCATATAAAATAATTTCTGGTTTTAAAGTTTCAATCATTCCAGCATCTTTAGCAATATCCGCATAATTTAAAATAGTATCTAAATTTTGTATAAGAGTATTTTTATTATATCCAAAATTAATTGCTCTTGCATATATAAGACTAGAAATAGTCTTTTTATTAATACCTTTATTCGACATTCTTACAATAAAATCAATAGGATCAGTAAACTTACCATTTTCTCTTTCACTAATGATATCATTAGAAATAGAAGTACCAACGCCATTAATAATAGATAAAGGACATCTAATACCATCCTTACCAGCATAAAATTTATTACTACTTTCATTAATATCTGGAGGAAGAATTTTAATTAAGGATTTTCTTGCTCTATTAACATAAATATTAATTTTACTAGTATTACCAATAGAATTAGTTAAGATTCCTGCGATAAAGTACTTAAGGAAATATGTTTTAATAAAAGCCATCTTATAAGCAGTAATAGCATAAGAAACAGAGTGTGATTTATTAAAACCATAATTAGCAAACTTTAAAATCAAGTCATACACCTCAGTAGCGGTCCTTTCATCATATCCATTATCTAGACATCCCTTAATAAACTTAGGCTTTTCTGCTAAAATAATACTTTCTTTTTTCTTTGACATTGCTCTTCTTAAAATATCAGCCTCACCATAAGAATAACTAGCCATCTTTCTAACTATTTGCATAATTTGCTCCTGATAAATAATAATACCATAAGTAGGTTTAAGAATATCTTCTAAGTCAGGATGAATATAATCAACCCTCTCTCTGCCTTCTCTTCTAGCAATAAATAAATCAATATTATCCATAGGTCCTGGTCTATATAATGCTAAAGCCGTAGCAATATCATCAAATGAATTAACTTTAAGTTTAGATAGAAATCTCTTCATACCAACAGATTCAAATTGAAATATACCATCAGTATCAACATCTCTAAATACTTTTAGTGTCTTCTTATCATCAAGAGGAATCTTTTCAAAACTAATATTAATACCTTCATTTTTTCTAATTTCTTCAATAACATTACTAATTAAAGTTAAATTATCAAGTCCTAAAAAGTCCATTTTTAATAGTCCTAATGGCTCCAAATAATCCTTTGAGAAGGCTGATACATACATACCTAAAGGATTCTTATATAAAGGAATAACTTCATCGATATCTATATTACTCATAACAACCCCAGCAGCATGAACTGATATATGTCTAGGAAGTCCCTCTAGTTTAACCGAAGCATTATATAATTTTATATAATCAGGATTAGAATTAATAAGTCTATGAAACTTACTACCTACTATATAACTATCTTTAAGGTTTTTAGTAGTAATAGCCTTAGCAATTTCGTCAATAATAGGAAGTGAAATATTAAGTACTCTGCCAACATCTCTTATAACTTGTTTAGCTCCTAATGTATTAAAAGTAATAATACCAATTGCTCTTTTCTCACCATATTTATTCATAACATAATCTGTTACTAATCCCCTTTTTTCACTATCAAAGTCAATATCAATATCGGGCATAGTTACTCTTTCAGGATTTAAAAATCTTTCAAATAACAAATCATATTTAATAGGATCAACATCTGTAATACCAAGACAATAACTAACTAAACTACCAGCTGCACTACCTCTACCAGGACCTACTAATATATTATTAAACTTGGCATATTTAACATAATCCCATACTACTAAGAAGTAGTCACAGAAGCCCATCTTATTAATAACATCAAGTTCATAATTAAGTCTATCTTGATATTCTTTAGAAATATTACCTGAGAGTCTTTTATTAAGACCTTTATTACACAAACTATTCAAATATTCAAAAGAATCAACATCTTTATTATATATAGGTAATAATCCATCTCTTTTCTCAAAAGTAACATTACATTCATCACAAATATATTTCATATTACTTCTAACAATATCATTAGTAAGATTATTAAATTCTTCTTTATCAAGTAAATGTTTCCCAGT
>ERZ824598.3529-NODE-3529-length-13292-cov-2.736270_pt1 | contig 13292 bp, 9 predicted proteins | sample MGYA00519934_ERZ824598 | MGnify/ENA primary metagenome ERZ824598 (study PRJEB31778, sample SAMEA3449177) | human gut metagenome | biome: human gut; feature: human-associated habitat; material: faeces | place: United Kingdom | collected 2010/2012 ... | reverse complement strand
GTCCGAGGTTTACCTCGGGCGCGGGTTATTGACTTTATAATGGCTTACAGCCTTTTCTTTTAACTCATCTTTTTTATTGAAATAAACGCTCATATTTTTTCTCCTGTTTTTAATATTTTTTTTGTTGCATATACAATATGCTGAAAAATTACTCCTCTGACATTTCTTTTGCGGATTTTTCAGCCTGGCATTTTTCTTTGATTTTTTTGATTATCTTTTTCGTTGTTTTTCTCGGGTTTCTAAATCCATGCTCGTCACGGAAAGTCCATGTCCTGTTAGCTACCGTGTCAAACCATTTTTCAATCAGCGCGTCAATAGGTGTCTCTGCAAACTCTGTTTTCTCCTCATCAGACATAATCGCATAAAAATCATCTACGCACTGTTTCTTACTAAACTTTAATTTCTCGCTTGGTTCAATTGCATTGGAATACATGATTGTTTCAACTGGAATTTTAACCTGCTGTCCTTCAAGACTTTCAGGTTTCTGCTGAACTCTTTTATATCCATCTGTCACAGTGATAAAGCCGTCTTCCACACTAACCAGCTTGCAGTTATAGAAATTAACAAAAATATCTTTTTCGTCTTTTTTAGTCTTGATTTTGAAATCCAATGAATCATCGGGAATATACACAGACTCCAGCTTATTACATCCGGCAATTCCTTCAAGCCTGTCTTTATATTCATACAGCTTGCCGTTTTTCACTACCCTCGCACCAGCTTCAAGCTTGATGTTCTTATCCTGTTCCTGATTGAAAGCCTTGATTGACTTGTCAATAAAATCTTTGACCGTGTTTACAAAGCCCATAAAAGCTTCACGTTTCAGCATATCAAACGAAACAAACGCGGCCCCGCAGGTATACGGCGTAAATCTCGGGTCGTTTCCGCTTCCGACATCAATCGTGAACCAGTCATGCTTTTCGTCCTCGTCAATCCTTACTGTTCTCGTCAGCCTGTAAATATCTTCATTGACAATGCCAGCCGTATCAATGCTTTTTTTGTACCACATAATACCATCAGTATCCGGAATCTGCGTCTTCTGCCATGAGCCACCGTCAAAATCATCTTTCAGCAGCTCTTCTGCCATACTATTAATACATAACAGCGCCGGGAAATCCCAGGCGTATGAGACAAACTCTTTTTTCCATTTCTTTTTATCATTTCTTCTATATACGGTCATTGTGTAATAATAGTACAGAATATCTTTTGTGGTTTCAGCATGTACTACCGACTCCCAAGCCTGGATTGAAGGCTCCGAGAATTCAACTTTGACATCATCATATATCCATGTAGATTTAATTTTTTTTGACATATTTTTTCCTCACTTATTTTTTTCTTACATACAATATGCGGAATTTTTTGCAGAAAAATATATTTTTACAAAAAAAATCGGCGGGAATTTTTCCCGCCGTAAATATCAGATACGAAATGTATGTTCAGGGTTGTTGTTTTTAGCTTCATTTTTGTTTATTCTATCCAGCACTTCCGCTGCCAGTATCGGCATATTGTTATCATTTGCATACTCCAATACGTAATGCAATGTGTCATCAGAAAGCATGTCAAGCCTTGTGCAATTAGTGAGAACCCTTTCTTTTTTTGCCGCAGATGAATTCCTGTCACATACATATTTGACAATTCTCAAACTATGCTGCTGCAGGAAAGCTTTGGCTGCATCATTACTGTTGTCCATCATATACATCTTTTCAGCCATAATTTCTCTTACATCATCGTTGTTTCCAAGCATGAAGGAAGAATCAATCTGTGACTTCATTTCAGCTGAACCGTTAGCAAAGTATCCTCTGCATGCTTTATGCAAGAGCGTTTCATCTCCGTGCATTGCAAACGCATAAGGCAGAACGGCCATTCGGTCGCCAATGGTTACTTTCACCACGGCTTCCATGCTGTTTTTAAAAACGGCATCAATAATACTGTCATCGTATTTATCAGCAGTCAGCTCCTTTATGTTTCCAAAACTATTCTGCTGCAGATGTACCCTGTCAGAAACTATTATTTTTTCGATATCACATCCTATGAATGCGCCTTCATCAACACGGCATAAATTGTCTTTATCTGACGGCAATAAAACTGCTGTTCCAGGAATCGGTTCTTCACCTTCAAAAGAGACGCTTTCAACGCCGCTTTCATAAAAAGCAAACTTTTCAATTACCTCCAACTGATGAGGGATGACAATTGATTTAAGCTCACGGCAATTCATAAAAGAGAACCATCCAACCGCTTTTATCCCTGCTCCGAAATCAATCTTTTTCACCGTACTTGATGTAAAAGCATCGTTTTCAAGCTGAATCAGCGTTGACGGGAATGACACGGAATCTATATGGCACTGCTTGAACGCATTGGCTGCAATTATTTCAGTTCCTTTAGGAATAGTAACATGTCCAGTTTTACCCCGCGGGCATTTTAAAAGTCTCTTTCCATCATAAGAATACACGATGCCATCTATGCTTTTGTATGTCTTACTGTCATCAAAAATATTAATATTCTCAACTCCTTCCCGGTCACACAGTTCAGCAATAGAATCAATCGTTAACCTTGAAGCCATTTCTTCTTTTGTCTGGCATACTGATTCACCAAGGTTGCCGCATATATTAACAGCTTTCGGAAGCATATTACATCTGTACAGCAGCTGTACTGTCGAGCCCCTGTGTACTGTAATCTGATTGATTTTTTCAAATGGAAGATGATTTGCAATGGCATGCAAATCTTCGTCTTCGTCAGGGAATACCACATTATCACATTCAGTATCAACATCAAAGACCATTCCGTTGACGCATTTTACACCATTTACAAACGGCAGCCTGCCTATCGCAGAATTATTAAAGGCCTCCCTGTTGTATGTATTGATTCCGTCAGACCCGGTGACATTCAACGTCTCGCTGCCCGAAAATGCAAAATCCAAAATAGCAGAGATACCGCTCAAATCTGCAGTTTCATCAGGTTTTAAGCAAAACGTATTGTAAAGACTAAAATCCCCATGAAGCCCTCCACAGAGCATACTTCCTTCCCTGTAAAAATTCTTTTCAGATGTAACTTTTCTGACATTTGGGAACATCTCATTTGATATTGATATGACTCCCGCATGCTCACTGATATGCAGTTCTTTTACGTCAGGGAATACCTTTTTTGAAAGCTTCAGAAAAAAATCGTAATAGTCTCCAAATATTACCTTTTCCACTCCCGGCTTAACGTCAATATCCATACAATCTCCATCTTCATCATCAGCAATAAAACGAACATCGTTCTGAAAATTCACATATTCTATCATATTTTTCGCTTCCTTTCTTTATCACTCCGGCAATCCGGCATTTTGTTTACACATCCAATATGCCGGATTTTGCAGGCGACAAAACCAATTTCTGCAAATTTCCGGCTTTTCTGCTGCAAAAAAAGCGCAAAAAACCGCTTAAAATGCGGTTTTTTCTTGACTTATTCCTCTTCATCCGTGATATAATATGTATGTGAAACCTCCCACATCTAAAAGCAGACACGTCAAGAAAGGATATTGTTATTATGACACGAAGCGAATTTGTGGAACTTATAGAAGAAAAGACGAAGAAAGAACTGACAAGCTGGCAGAACCTCAAAGATACAAAAATTTCAGTTATCAGGCTGCCGCTCCAGGGAAAATCCCTATATATAATTGAAGCTGACTATGCTGACCGGACGGTCAGCGTGAATTTAAGCAAGTATTACAATTTATACGAAAACGAAATAACAAATACCATCAGCGCACCGGACAGCGGCATATCGTTTCTGGACGTAATCGCAAACCAGATTGCTTCCGAAATACAGGAAAAGCTGACCGAGCCCGACGAGCTTACCGAAGATGACATTTCAGACATGCGAAGTGACATTTTGGGAAGTACAGTCATCGGAATTGTAAACAAAGACCATCCGATAGCAAAGCACGATTTTCTTGTGTACAAAGACATATACGATATGCGTTTTATATATTACTCTGATTATACAGATTTGGGGCTTCCGGTTATAGACACGGCAAGAAGAAAAGAAGAGTTAAAACAATACAGCATACCATTCTCAGAGCTGGATGCCGAAGCATTAAAAAACACGGAGCAGACTCACCCGGCATGCATAACACAGTCAGAGAAACATGGGTACACAGTCTGCCATATAACATCAGGCAACGAACCATTTGGCGCTGCCGCCCTGTTTTATCCAGACACATTAAATAAAATAAGCCATATGCTTTTCGGCAGCTTCTTCCTGCTGCCATACAATACACATGAATTCTATGCGATTGGCTTTACAAAAGAAGGAAGAGAAACATTAAAAAAATCACTAAAAAAAGCCCTCTTTGAAATCAATCAGAAAATGCGTGAGTCACATATGCAGGATATGATTTTGTCAGAAAATATATATATGTATGATTCGGAGGAAGGAAACCTGCAAGCGGTTTGATTTTGCGAAATACGCAGTTACGGGCAGATTCTACACCAATAGTGTCGTTAAAACGACATTATCAAAAACCTAACAATTTAAGTAAATATACACACGAAGAAAAACTGTGTGTATATTTACTTAAATAATTGCCACAAAAAAGCAGAGCAATCAGCTCTGCTTTACTTATTTTTTACAACGCAAACTTCTGCTTTTCTGTTGGATATTTTCCAAGCATATTCAGTGCATACGCCGAGATTTCCGTATATTCTTTCTTAATCGCAACATCAAGGATATATTCGCAAGCCTCTGCCGTCATAAGCCCAAGCTTAATAAAATTCATAATCTCCTCTTCTGTCCTGTTATTTGTTACAAAGTTCTGAATGATATGCCTGCTATGGCTATAGATATACTCTTTGGCAACATCATTTGATTTGTCCCGTAAATACATTTCAATCGCCATAAATTCCCTGTCATCTTTTTTACCGAAATACATAAACATACTTCTGACTTCATGCATAACTTTTTCAGGAACAGTTTTGCTTGAAAAATACATATGCAATACTGCATCAATATTTGAGAAGGTGATGGAATTATCAGCATATTTTGGAATCAACGCCGAGCGTTCATTGATTATAATGTCAGTGAGACATATGGAGCACCCAGTACTTTTATCCATTTCTTTTTTGATATACGAAAAAGGAATTTTTCTGTCAAGAGACTTCATTACTGATGATAATAAATCCGTATCATACCGGCGTGCAATAACAGTATCAGTCCCGAAGAATGCATCCTCAGATATCTTTTTCAGCGATTCAGGAAGCTTCACCGTCTTTATCGGGCATCCATTAAATGCATTGTTACTAACTGAAACCAAGCCTTCACTTATGCAAATCTCGTTTACTGCACTGTTTTCAAAAACCCTTGAACCAATAGATGTTACCTGTGGAGGTATAATGATTGATTTAAGATTATCACACGAGGCAAAACACTGTTTCTCAGCATTACTGCCAATCATTTCAAGCCCTGTTCCAAAATCAACCTTTTTAAGATTCTTGCAGTAGAAAAATGCCATATCTCCAACCTTTTTTAATGTAGATGGGAAATACACCTCTTCTAAGTTTCCAAGCTTAAATGCATTCCTTGCAATCTCCTCAACTCCTTCTGGAATATCTACTCGTCCAGTCCTGCCTGTCGGGCAGGCTATCAGGCATTTACCGTCAAGTGAGTACACAATACCGTCAATTGTTCTGTAATGGCTTGAATTGACAATATTAACATACGATATATTTGCAAGTTTCAGTGTCTTAAGTTCATACCCCTCAACAGACATTACCGTAACTTTCTTCGGCATTGCCTTTGCCGTCATACTCATATCATAAACCGTTGAAGCATGGCTAACTGTTACGTTCTTGACATGGCTCCAATCAAGGCCGCTGATAATCGTACTGATATTGACTTCATCATCTGGAATCACAATGTTATCGCATGTGTTGTCAATACCAACAAGCATACATCCAACCATCCTGACACCATTCACAAATGGCAGCCGCTCAACAGCTGAATTCTTAAAAGCCCATTCGCTGCATATAGATACATATTCAGTATTGATGATATTGATAGATTCACAGCCGTTAAAAGCATTCGCTGCAATCATATCAATCCCGTCAAGATTAATGACCTCGCCGGCTTTTTTACAGAAGGTATTCAACAAAACAGTACCGTCATTTTCTTCAACTAACATGTCTCCGCCATAAAATTCCGGGCTGTCAGATGTCACTTCTCTCACATTCGGGAACATTGAGTTCTTCATGCTGAGATAATATACATTTTCGTTAATGTGTATTTTCTTTACATTCGGAAATACCTTATCCACTTCATCCCAGAACGCATCGCCATCGTCATCCAAATCAATCTCCAGCTCCTCAACATCATCATCAATGTCAATATCTTCGCATACGTCGTTATCGGTATACCAAAAAGACGCGCCGCCATGCTTTACTTTTCTCATTTTTTTCATAAATTTCATAAGTTTTTTCCTTTCTTTTTTTTATTTGACTTTGTCGTTTACAATATGCCGAAAATGAAGGTATAAGAAAAAGAGGACATTATTTTGTCCTCTTTTTCTGCCGGCAATCAGGCCAGAAGCTGTCTATTTCTTTTCTGTCTTTGCTCTGACTGCCTGGATGACGTCCTGTCGGTCATCATTATCTGCAAAATTCCAAATTTCAACATTCCGGTCAATGGCTCCGATGATACTATCAGATGGCATTCCAGAAAGCACATATTTCTTTCTGAAAAAACGCTGCATGTCTTCCATCATTCTGGTGCACTGATACCACATGGATACATCATCAAGTGATATATATCCAAGAGTATATTTTTCCTCAAGTTTTTCTTTCATTTCGGTTAATATTTTCCAGGCCTCGTCTGTCTGTCCTGTCTGTATCATCCTATTAGACAATTTAATGTTGTACATCCCATCTGACACAGGTTTTCCCCTGCGTTCCTGCAGCGGGCATCCTACCATCCGCTGATACCACATCCAGCCAAACATCCAATCATGCCTGTCGATTTCGTAATATTCGCCGAGAACATAGTACACAAAATCAGCATACACAACGCCCTTTTCGCGTTCAGTTACCTGCTGCAGATATTGTTCAGCTTGGCTTTCCGTATCCGGATTTCTAAGTCCAATCAGTCCAGCTAATACATAAGCAATTGTAAATCTCTTGTCTTCTTCGCATAGCTTAACCGCCGCAGCCATCAGCTTGCTATCATCAAAAACCGCAATCTGTCGACATTCAGCGCATATCTTATTAACCTGTCGGCAACAATTCAAGTATGCGTATTTCTGCTGTACACAGCCATCAAACGGTAGTTTATTGCAAACCGACAGCCAATCATCCAACCTATCCGGTGCAACACGCCAGCGCAACATAAAATCCAGATACGCCACATCTTCGTCAACAAAAATATCATATGTATCTGCCAGGTCGTCTCCTACTGTCTCGAGAACTTTTGTTTTGGCTTCTTTTCCAAATTCTTTTCTTTTTTCTCTATCTGACAAGTTTGTATCTGCTGGCACGGGAAATTCAACAATACTCTGATTTGAGTATGTTTTTAATGTTGCCTTTGCATTATTCTGGTGTGTCATCAATATGATACAATCAAAGCCAAAACAATCAGGGAAGCCTGAGTTTCCTGCATGCTGCGGCATTGCATAGTCGTAAGTATAAATGCCGCAAAGTTTGAAAAACCGATTGATATATTTCGCCGGAATTAGCTGGTCTTCATCCCGAATCACTATTACAGAATATGTCATTTTTTTTGCCCTCCTTAACTTTTCTTACATACAATATGTCGGATTTTTGCAAAAAGACAGCGAAAAAATTCGCTGTCAAAAATTCTCGTCTGCAAACCTCTCACACATCTCCGGTGTCAGTGCGAAGCCGTAATACAAGACCCTCGGCCTTGTCGTCTCTACAATCTTATTTGACCGCGGCTTACGATGAATCAGCCAGCTATGCTGCCGCCACATACCATCAGCTGACAGTGCATATCCGGTGCAGATATTTGTAGTTTCTTTGTTCTACAACCACAAATTTGCTGAATTGCTGTGACACCGACATGTTTCGCCCCTCATCTTTTCGGCATTGTGTCCAAGCCAGAACTGACCATACTCCAAAATGTTCTCCAAGTCTTCTTCGTACATCGGCAGGCAGACCGCATTGCCGGCAAAATCAAGCAACTTTGACCTGAGCTCGAAAAGACGTTCATCAATTTCCGGAAACATTTTTTTCGCCTCAACGACAGTATCCTGAAACCAGAAAAATTTACTTCGGCAACGTTCCTTCCACTCATCAGACATAAACCGCCATGCGACAGTATTTTTAGCGTGCAGGCTTTTACTTTCGCTGTACATAAAGCATTTATCGAAAAATGCCCTATCGTCTATCGGCGCGACACACGATTTTCCGTCCAATACGACTCTGCTGCCGCAGGCATTGCGGATGTTTATCAGTTCCTGTGCTGTTTTTTCGTTTTGCATCATACAAATCATTTTTCCTTTCTTTTTTGCATTTATTTTTTTTGCTTCGTATACAATATGCCGAAAACGAACCGTTGGAAAATTTAGATAATCCTCCGCAAAAGTATGAATTTTGTGGAGGATTTACGTAAAATCCCCTCATGCGAGGGGCAGACCTTCACTGTACATCAGGCATTTATCGAAAAACGCAGATTCATCCCCTCATGCGAGGGGCAGACACCGCTCTGCGGTCGTGTTATGGTTCACGTTTCGATTCATCCCCTCATGCGAGGGGCAGACAGCACTAAGCAAGTTATATCAAGAAGAATTTACCGATTCATCCCCTCATGCGAGGGGCAGACAGCCGCGGCATCCATATATGGCCGGCAGAATACGATTCATCCCCTCATGCGAGTGGCAGACCCTCAGTGTCTATGCGGCTTTCAGCCGCCTTAAACACTTCGTTGTGCAATTTACACAAATGCCATTTTCGTCTCACCGTATGCTATCGCCTCTACATTTAATATGTTGAAAAAATATTTTTTTTTACTGCTTTTTTTAAATATTTTTCTAAATTGTCCAGATTTCAGCAGGCATAAAAAACAGCCCTGCAAAAAATGCAGGGCTGCAACTAAGCAGCAGAATTATTCTTTTCGTGTGGATTCGAGCCAGGAATAATATGCCCAATCGATACATTCTCCTTCTGTCTCGCCGTTTCCTTCGCAATATCTGTCGTATGCCTGCTCAGCAAGCTCTTCCGCCAGTTCTTCGTCAGAAATTTCGCAGCGTCCCATCAGTTCACTCTTCATGAAATTCGTCACAAACTCAGCGTTTGCTGCAGCCAGTTCTTCAGATGTTAACTCATATTCTTTTCCGTCTCGCATAATTCTCATATTATTTTTCCTTTCTACTTTTTGTATTTTTTGTTAGATTGCAACCGGAATATTTTGAATCTGTGGATGTGTCTGATAATTTTCAACAATCAAATCATCTGTTGTAAAATCATAAAAATTCTTTACATCCGGATTCAATCTCACCACCGGAGCCGACAGTGGCTCGCGCGTCAGCAACTCATTGATAATATCAACATGCCTGTCATAAATATGAGCATCAGCAATCATATGCACCAGCTCGCCTGGAATCATATCACATACCTGAGCAATCATCATCACCAGCAATGCATACTGACATACATTCCAATTGCCAGCAGCCAGGATATCATTAGAACGCTGATTTAAAATGGCGTTTAAAACCAGCTTGTCAGAATCTTTATCCTGAGTAACGTTAAACGTCATACTGTAAGCACATGGATACAGAGCCATTTCCGTTAAATCTTCAAAATTATATATGCTGGTAATAATACGACGGCTGAATGGAGTATTCCTTAAATCATAAATTGCTTTATTGACTTGGTCCATATTCCACATGCCATCAATCTTCATTGCATACCAGCGGATGACATCATCACCATTTTTTGCAACAAACATGTCAGTCCCGGCAAACTCATCTTTCACATATTCTCCATCCGGAAATGCTTTTTTTAAGCCATCCAATGTCACATCTTTATATGAGTAAAGCTTTCCCAACTGATATCCATAAGCCTTCCCAATGCTTCCATCTTTGTCAGCCCAAGAATCCCAAATGTGGCTGTTTAAGTCTTTGATATTATTCGACTTTTTCTGCCAAATCCAGAGAATTTCATCCATCGCACTTCTCAGTGCAGTCTTTCTCAGCGTCAGCACCGGAAATTCTCTTCGCAGGTCATACCGGTTACATATGCCGAATTTTTTGATTGTGTACGCCGACGCACCATCCGGCCAATGTGGTCTAACATTTTCTCCGCGAGTATCGGTTCCATTCTTCAGGATATCCTGACACATATTTTTGAATACTAAATCTGCATAACTCATTTTTTTTCTCCTTTCTTATTGCGTTTTTTGGTTTTTTGTTTTTGCAATAGTAATATGCTGAATTTGAGGAAAAAGAAAAAGCCGCCAAATGTTTGGCGACTTAATCAGAATATTACTTCGCTCCATGATGTACATCCGAAATCCTTGTGACATGTTCAAGCCAAAATTTTTCGTCATCAGTATAATATTTTTTATTTCTCCATTCTTTACAGTACCGAAAATCTTCAATATGGGTTTGAAGATGTGTTAAGAAGTCTCCAGAAATCACAACCGCATATGTTTCTGGACTATGAAAACCTCCTTTCCAGACTTTTACATACTTACAAATCTTATTATATTTCCGAAACTCATCTGGCTTTGCATATGGCTGCAGTAAAAGAAAGGGGTTCCCTTCTTTATCAACAAAACCAATTTCGTGGTCAATTAAATTTCCAAGGCCAGGAAGCAGACTGCAAAGCTTATGTAAATCCCATTTAAACTCATAATTAAAGAAATATTGAACTTTCCAGCTCTTTACAAACTCATCTAAAGTTTTTATCCTGTACCTTTTAATTTCTTCCGGTTTGGTCTGTTCGTAACTCCTTTTTATTTCTTCCGGTGTAGAAATGTATAATCCCCTATATGCTCCGTAATGAAAGTCTGATGCCATAATTTAATTCCTCCAATCTTTGTATTTTTTTTTGGCACTATTAATATGCTAGAAAAACAACCAAAAAAAAGACACAGACAAAAATTTTACCTATATTTTTTCAATAATATTTTTGTATATCTATTTTTATATCTACTGATTATCAGAAATCAATGCTGCTTCATATGTAATATCACCCTTTAATAATCCGTGATATGTATATAGACCATAACTATTCAGTTTGCCTTTTTCACGAACGTCTGACCTGTCATATGGAAGAAACCAAGAACCTTCAGTTCCATACCTGTCGCCATCTTCATAAGCAAGCTTAAGTAAAAAATCTTTCGTTTCGTCAACAGTTCCATTATATCGAAAACTCTTTTTTTCACCAGTTCATTTGTTTACAACCTCAATTTTCCAATTGTATTTTTGCATATTTTTTTCTCCTATATTTTATCCCCTCTAACGAGGGGCAGGCATCTGAATCATCTGCAAAATCTCCGCTTGTAAAGATTCATCCCCTCGTAGGAGGGGCAGACACTTAGTGTTTATACGGCTTTCACCTGCCACAAACGCCTCATTGTGTAATCTGAATAAATGCTATTTTGTCTCAGCATACATTATCGTTTGACGGAAGACCGCGACCAGACTTACTGTAAGGAAAGAAGTGTTATAAGCAATCTGACCATGAACAATCCGGCTGACCGCCAGTTTAGAGATTATTGGACGTTTACGGGGAGTCAGAAGCCTCGTCCACGCTCCGCGCTCCGATTTCATCGTCGTTTGTTTGTCATTCCTTGCAGGCTTGGTGATAACTCGCCGTTAACGGTTCGTTACCAGAATAAATATAGCAACTCCGACTTTTGGCCAGGGAGTTATCTCCAAATCATTTTCTCTATATTTAATATGACGAAAAAATATTTTTTTTGTCGTTTTTCTGAATATTTTTTTAGGTTTTTTAGCCGTTCTTCTAATCCAAGAGCTCAGGACTGTTTTGAAACAGGACTGACATTGTATTTCTACCTTCACGCCACGCCCAGCTCTTTCATCACTCCCGCAATTTTCTCTTCCGCTGCCGCTTCATCAGTCTTCAGTTCTCCAAGCTTCTTCACAACCTCTTCCGCAGTCATTGGCTCTTCCTCTTCATCGGCGTCATTCACATATCTCGGAATATTCAGGTTATATCCGTTCTCCTCAATCTCTTCCATACTTGCAACCTTTGCAAATCCTGGAATGTCTTTTCTTTCGCCATATGCAGTCACAATCTTTTCAATGTTTTCATTTGTCAAAATGTTCTGTTTCTTTCCGGCTTCAAACTCTTTTGAAGCGTCAATGAATAAGATGTTGTCCGCATTCTCTCCCCTGCTGCTCTTTAACACCATCAGGCAGACCGGAATGCTGGTTCCGTGAAACAGATTTCCAGGCAGCATAACAACCGCATCCACTCGGTTCATAGTTTTCACGATATATTTTCTGATTTTATCTTCTGCCCCGCCTCTGAACAGTACACCAGCCGGCAGCAGTACAGCAACACGTCCATCTTCATCATCCATGTGATACATCATGTGTTCCAGAAAAGCAAAGTCTGCATGTGCTTTTGGTGCCAGTTTTCCGGCTCCGGAGTATCTCGGGTCATCCTCAAAACTCTTATCAGAAGACCATTTCAGGGAGTACGGAGGATTGCAGACCTGCACGGTCATCTTGATGTCGTTTCCATTCTTGTCTTTATAACAGTCATTCGTCAGTGTATCGCAATTGTACAGGTCAAACTTATCCCACGGTACATTGTGCATAATCATATTCATTCTTGCCAGGTTGTATGTAGTGGAGTTTTTCTCCTGTCCATAGATATGACCGAAACCATCCGGCAGATGTTTCTTTGCTTCAAGCAGCATTGACGCAGAGCCGCAGGTGCAGTCAGCAATATTTTTTGCTTCTTTCAGCCCATATGTAGACAGTTCAACACACAGTTTACTCGGTCCGACCGGTGTAAAGAACTCGCCGCCTTTCTTTCCTGCATCACTTGCAAACAGACCAATCAGAATCATATATGCGGTACCGATGAGGTCATATTCCGGATGTTCCATATCAAAGTCAATGCTATTTACGCGTTGCATCACATTGCTGATGATTGCCGTTCTATCGGCAACGCTTGCACCCAGTTCTGTACTCTGCAGACGTAAATCGTCAAACAGCCCGTCAAATACTTTTTCGGATGCTTTTGAGGTATTTTTTGGCAGTTCTTTAATCGCCAGTTCCAGGTCTTCAACAGTAAACACTTCATCGCCGCATTCTTTATTGATTTTTTTTA
>ERZ824598.3528-NODE-3528-length-13292-cov-3.255647_pt1 | contig 13292 bp, 12 predicted proteins | sample MGYA00519934_ERZ824598 | MGnify/ENA primary metagenome ERZ824598 (study PRJEB31778, sample SAMEA3449177) | human gut metagenome | biome: human gut; feature: human-associated habitat; material: faeces | place: United Kingdom | collected 2010/2012 ... | reverse complement strand
TACTTCCCTATTGTTTGTTGCTGGCATTATAGTCACAAACCAGCCGATTTCTGTTCCTTTTGTGTCTGTCTGTGATTGTTTGATCTCTGCAGTTCCTGTCTTTCCTCGAAGATCTACCCCTTCTATGTTCGCTGCGTGTCCCGTACCAGAGGGATCTCTGATTACTTGTCGCATAGCTTCATTTACAGTATTCACAGCTTGTTTGGTAAATATAGTTTCCTTTAATACTTGTTTTTTTGATCCGTTTTCTTTGACCAGATACGGTTTCAGCATATTACCATTATTAGAAAATGCTGTGTAGATTGCTGCCATATGTACCGGGTTTACCATCATTTTCCCCTGTCCATATCCACTGTCAGCTAACTGAATATCAGAAGTAAATCCTTCACTTCCATAGGATGAAGCGTTTAGTCCAAATGTAAATTTCAGACTTTCTCCAAAACCTAAGTTGTCAAGCTGATCCTTCAAGGTATCTTTTCCTATCTTCAGGGCTGCTTTTGCAAAATAAATATTGTCAGAATAGATCATTGCATTTTGCAGATTATGCCCATTATAATCGTGCAATGTTGTTACGTAATAACCACCCCAGCTTTTATCCTTCTGCCAGCGTTTTCCACTGTTTCCAAAGTCATCATTTGCACGAAATTTATTCTGGCTTAGTCCGATCGCTGCTATGATCGGTTTGATGGATGATCCTGGTGCAAATGTTGCTTTAAAGCGATTTTGCATTGGCAGTCTTTGATCGCTATTGACCACATTCCATTTCTTCTGGCTCATTCCTAAGATAAATGCCTGTGCATCATAAGACGGAGTACTTACAAGTGCCTTGACCTCTCCTGTTGAAGGATTCAATGCAACATGAGCACTTTTATCATTTTTATACTGTTCGTAAATAGCCTTTTGCAAACTACTGTTGATCGTTGTTGTTAAATCCTTTCCATCTGTCTGAGATCTGACCGCCAGTGACTGTTTTTTCTGTCCATTAGAATCTTCTATGTATATCTCTAAGCCATTCGTGCCAGAAAGCTGCTCATCATATAATTTCTCAAGTCCTGCTTTTCCTTCGCCATTTTGCATATAACCGATAAGATGTGCTGCTGCCTCTCCAAGTGGATAGATTCTCCCAGTTTCTGTGGAAACAATGATCCCTTTCACATCGAGAAGATCTTCTGAATATTCTTTTAATTTGATCAATGGTACAAAAGAATCATCCGTCACCCATTTTTGATCAAGTTTCTTCTGAATCTCTTCTTTGGATAATCCTAATTTCTTTGCCGCAAGTTTTACAGAATTACCGTCCATCTTCCCAGGAACAAATCCTACAGAATAGATCTTACCCTGTACAGCAAGTGCATTTCCCTGTGCATCTTTGATCCTTCCTCTTTTGGCATATAAAGTTTTTACTCTGACTTTGTCTTCTGCTCCTAATTGCGGAAAAATAACGGAGTCATCCCAATCTATGCGATATCTATGATTTTCTTTGACAAAATCTGTACGGTTATTATAGGCAATAATTCCAGCATTTGTCTGCATTTTTACGTGATATGTCACGGTTGTTGATCTCTTCTTTGAAGTTACATCAGCATCGATCGTTTGGACCCCGATTCCCTTATAAATATTTTTATTTCTCTTGATAAATTCTTCTTTTGAAATACTTTTTTGGCTTTCTTCATTCAAAAGATCGTACATCTTTTCATACTTTCCATCTTCTGCATATGACATATATTTTAATAATGTGTCACCTGGATTCATCGCAATATTATTCTTATAGAATAATACAGCTCCCGCAGCTGCGATCACCAGTGCGACTCCTATTGCTGCCTTCTTTGCTATACTTCTTCTATCTTCCATATGATACTACCTCTTTCTGATTCCTACCTTGATCTGTATTATTTTATTTAATCGTAGAGATCTTTTCTCCTGTTTTCAAAGACAGGATTGGCTGTTCTTATATTTTGAATCTGTTCTTTATCTATCTGTGCATAGAGCAGCTCTTCCTTTTCTTCTCCTAAATACAATCTGGTTCCATCTGGTGCAAATCCAGTACTTCTTCCCATGTAATGTTCCTTACTGTAATGACAACATCCTAAAACATACATCTCATTTTCAATAGCTCTTGCCCGAAGAAGTGTCTCCCACTGCATAAATTTTCCTTTACCCTTAACCCATGCCGCTGGATACAACATGACCTGAGTTCCAGATAATGCTTCATATCTTGCAAGTTCCGGAAATCTGAGATCATAACAGATTCCAAGTCCGATCACACCTGCAGGTGTCTTAATCGGTGTAAACAAACAATCCCCCTTAAGCGTATTCATTGATTCATTCCATTTATATGCATTAAACAAATGTGTCTTTTTATAATCAGACACAAGTTCTCCCAGGTCATTCAGGATTACCATTGTATTGTAGTTTTTTGTTTCATCCACAGTCTGTTCATTCATCCCAAAAATGATCCACATCTTAAACTCTTTTGCAAGCATCTTCATTGCCTGTACAAATTCGCCATGCAAGCTTTGTGCCTTTTTTGTATAGTTGTGTTCAGCATCCGGATAATAATTCATGAAATATTCTGGAAAAATGATCATAACTGCCTCTTCTTCTGTTGCTTTCTTTATATATTGTTTTGCTTTTTCTATATTTTCTCTCCAGTTTCCGGAAGATGTTGTCTGTGCGACCGCTATTTTATCCATGAAATTTTATCCCCTTTCCAGTCTCTAGAATACCATATTTCGGGCTTTTTTTGTACCGTTATTAACTTTCTTTAAATTTTTTGTAAAAAAAAATAAAAAAATTAAAAATAATGCTTGCATTTCTTAAAACATTCGTATATAATAAATCTTGCGTTAAGGAAGCGCAGTAAAAACAACATAATTTAAGCGTGATTAGCTCAGTTGGTAGAGCACCTGACTCTTAATCAGGGTGTCGAGGGTTCGAACCCCTCATCGCGTACTAAAGCACTGTTTTTGGTTGATTTTGTAGCCGGGGATGGTGTTTTTCTTTTATTGAAATCTTATATTGTCTTGTAACTGATCTTGGAAACGTCTATAATAGATGATATTACTGATTAACTATCATTCTAAGAGGAGTCTCAAATGCCAAGCAACCACAAATTCGAATCGAATAAAAAGTATTTTACGATTTCTATCTATACCATTGCTGTTATCCTGATCGGATGTGTGATCTTCCGCTTTATAACACAATGGTCTAATACAAGCAAACTGATCTCTCAATTATGGGAAATCTTATTTCCATTTTTTATGGGATTTCTGATTGCCTATATTTTAAACCCTGTTGTAGCTTTCTTTCAAAGAAATGTATCAATAAAACTTTTAAAGAAGAAATCTGCCAGTACACAGCGTGGACTCGCCATTTTGATCAGTTATCTTGTCATGGTTGGTTTTATCATTGTATGTCTTCGATTTATCATTCCACAGTTATATGACAGTATTCGTGAACTATCCCTGATGATTCCCGATATTTATAAATCGATCATGTCAATCTTTGAACATTATCGTGAGAACAGCACAGATATGTTTCCTGGTCAGATTGCCGATATGATCGAGACAAAGACATTACCAAAGCTTTTCGAACTGACCAACAATCTTCTGACCAATATCGTCCCTATGCTTTATGAGGCTTCCATGTCTTTTGCCAAGGGATTATTTAACCTGTTTATCGCATTTATTGTTTCTATTTATATGACGATCGATAAATTTATTTTAAAAAATGCTGGAAAACGATTGGTTCTTGCAATCTTTAATGAAAATTTCTCTTATCGTGTACTTCGCACTTTAAAAGATTGTCATAATATTTTTTCTGGTTTCATTATCGGAAAATCCATTGATTCTCTGATCATTGGTTTACTGGCTTTTGTTGCGATGACTATTTTAAAACTTCCTTATACCGTATTGATCAGTGTTATTATCGGTGTCACAAATATGATTCCTTATTTTGGACCGATCATTGGTGCAGTTCCCGGTGCTTTTATTCTTTTTATCGTAAGCCCGACGAAGTGCCTGATCTTTATTATCATGGTTTTTGTCCTGCAGCAGTTTGACGGTCTGATCCTTGGACCTAAGATCCTTGGAGAATCTACCGGAGTTCGTCCACTACTGATTTTATTTTCCATCACTGTCGGTGGCGCTTATTTCGGTCCACTTGGAATGTTCCTTGGAGTTCCGTTTTTTGCTACAGTTCAATTTTTGATCGGAAACTGGGTGGATTATCGATTGTATAAGAAGAATATTAAGTTAGAAAAAGAAGCTTAACATAATAAGAGGATTGACTCATATGATATTTGTGAGTCAATCCTCTTTTATTGTTATTGATTCGCTATCTGTTCTGCCAGATCATTTAAATATACCCAACGGTCCATCTTTTCATTCAAAGCTTCTTCTGTCTTTTCTTTTTGCTGCGTAAGCTCTGCTAATTTACCAGAATTCGTTGCATTTTCCATGATCTCTTCATCTAACTGTTCTATTTTTTCCTCCAGTTTCGCGATATCATCATCGATCGTTTCAAATTCTTTTTGTTCTTTGTATGTAAACTTGAGCTTCTTTTGGTGTTCTTTCTGGAATTTCTTTCCATTATTTTCTTTTTTCTCTGGTTTACTTTTCTCTTGTTTCGCAATTGGCTTTACTTTCTCCAGATAATCCGTATAACCGCCTTCGTACTGTTTTAAATGACCACCTTCTTCAAACGCAAAGATCCTGTTTACAATACGATCAAGAAAATATCGGTCATGAGATACTGTGATCACGATTCCTGCGAACGTATCCAGATAATCTTCTAAGATCGTTAATGTCTGGATGTCAAGGTCGTTGGTCGGCTCATCGAGGATCAGAACATTTGGTGCTTCCATCAATACTTTTAATAAGTAGAGACGTCTCTGTTCTCCTCCAGAAAGTTTATCAAGCGGTGTGTATTGAAGTTCTGGCGGGAACAGGAAACGGTCTAGCATCTGGGATGCACTTGCCTGCCCTTTCGTTGTCTGGATGTATTCTGCGACATTTCTGATATAATCAATGACACGGATATCTCCTGTCATATCTTCATTTTCCTGTGCAAAATACCCAATCTTTACGGTGTCACCGATCGTAATGTTTCCTTCGTCCGGCTTTAAGATTCCCATGATCATCTTCATCAAAGTTGATTTTCCACAGCCATTTGATCCGATAAATCCAATCCTGTCATCTCTTAATACGATGTAAGAGAAATCATTGATCAGATGTTTGTCACCAAATCCTTTGGAAATGTGTTCTAACTCGATCGTTGTCTTTCCAAGACGGCTGCTGATCGAATCCATCTCAACATTTTGCTGCATGGATGGACCTTTGGCATTCTTAAGTTCTTCAAAACGTTCCGTTCTGGCTCTCTGTCTCGTTCCTCTCGCTTTGATTCCCTGTTTCATCCATTCCATTTCCACGCGGAGTAAACTCTGGCGCTTACGTTCTGTCGCTAGTTCCATCTCTTCGCGCTGGACTTTTAACTCTACGAATCCAGAATAGTTGGTATCGTATTCGTAAAGCTTTCCTTTGTCGATCTCTACGATCTTATTCGTTACACGATCTAAGAAATAACGGTCATGGGTTACCATGATCAATACACCTCTAAAGCTGTTTAAGAATTCTTCCAGCCATAGAACCATATCGTTATCTAAGTGGTTGGTTGGCTCGTCAAGGATCAGTACTTCGGTTGGATCTACTAAAGTTCTTGCGAGTGCAACTCTCTTCTTCTGGCCTCCAGATAAATGATTACATCCTTCATCAAAATCATAGATTCCAAGTTTTGTGAGGATCGTTTTTGCTTCACTCTCTGTCTTCCAGTCCTGATGTTCTTTTCCATCCATCACATATTCAAGAATGCTTTGTCTCTTCGGAAATTCTGGATTCTGTGGAAGATAAGATACACGGATTCCATTTCCACAGATAATCTGTCCTTTGTCTGGCTCGTTGATCTTGGCAATGATCTTTAATAATGTAGTCTTTCCTGTACCGTTGACCCCGATCACACCAATCTTATCGCCACTGTGGATTCCAAGAGATACGTCATCAAAAATGACTTTCTCTCCATAAATTTTGCTGATATGTTCAATATTTAATATATTCATCTTACTACTTTGCCTGATCGATTGCTTCAACTAATTCTTCTTTGGATACTGCTCCGATCAGTTTTGCCTTAACCTCTCCATCTTTGATCACTAAAAATGTTGGAACTGACATGATCTTGTACTGTGCTACGATATCAACATTCTGATCGATATCAAGTTTTCCGACTTTTACAGTTCCTTCATATTCTTCAGCTAATTGTGCTACCACCGGTGCCATCATCTTACAAGGTCCGCACCATGTTGCAAACATATCTACTAATACTGGCACATCACTTTTTAATACTTCTTCTTCAAAATTATCACTTGTAAATGTATATTCCATAATAATTCACCTATCCTTTGCTATTTATTTAAACATCGTTTTGCTTCGTCTAGTGACTGAAAAAATTGACAGACCCATCTGTTCATACATGGATGCAAATATAGAAACAACTGGATCTTGCATCGAAACTTTCCTTGTTTCATGATTATATTACCACTTTTTGTTTATTTTATGCAATCCTTTTACTTGGCATGACGATATGCGACTAAACGACAGATTGGATTTCCTTTAGCTGAAAATTTCTCCTCGTATTCTGTCATGACATTTCCTTCATTATATTCGCTGTGATGAAGATCGTATGTGTGATTTTCCAGGATCCATCCTGCTTCTTCTACCTGCTCTAAGGAGAAATCAAATAAGTCTTTGTTATCTGTCTTAAACATCACTCTTCCTTCTGGTGTCAGGATATTATCATATCGTTCTAAAAATCTTGTAGATGTCAATCTTCTCTTTGCATGACGGTCTTTTGGCCATGGATCAGAGAAGTTTAAATAAATCCTGTCTACTTCATCTTTGTCAAACACTTCTTCGATATTCTCTGCATCCATACGGATCAAACGAAGGTTGTCCTGTTCAAAATCTTCTAATTTCTCTACAGCTCTTACTAAGACACTTGAATATTTTTCGATTCCAATATAGTTTACTTCTGGATTTCTTCTTGCCATTTCTATGATAAACTGTCCTTTTCCCATTCCTACTTCGATGTGGATTGGGTGGTCATTTTGAAATACTTCATGCCATTTTCCTTTCATCTGCTCTGGCTGCTGGATGGAAAACTGATTTTCTATGATCGTCTCTCTCGCTCCTGGTACATTTCTTAAACGCATTTATATTCATCTCCTTTATCTTTTTCTCGAATCTTTGTTGATTATATCATAGACGATGGGTATAATAAAGAAAAAGTATGCGGCCTTAAAAAGGCTTAGGATCTGCACTTCAAGGAGGAAATGCCCATGGAAATCGAAAGAAAATTTATCGTCCACAACTTACCTGATAATCTGGATTCTTATCCACACTCTGAGATCGAACAGGGCTATCTTTGCATGGAGCCTGTCATTCGTATCCGCAGGATGAATAAGCAGTATTTCTTGACTTTTAAGAGTAAGGGATTGATGGCTAGAACCGAGCATGAATTTCCGCTTGATAAGGCAGCTTATGAACATCTGCTTCCGAAGGTGGATGGGATTTTAATTTCTAAGACTCGTTATAAGATTCCGGATGAACATGGATTTATTATTGAGCTGGATGTCTTTCATGGAGAGTATGAGGGACTTGTAATGGCTGAGGTGGAATTTCCTAGTGAGGAAGTCGCTGTAGAGTATGAAGGGCCTGAGTGGTTTGATGATGAGGTTACGTTTGATTCCCGGTATCAGAATAATAATTTGGCGAATAAATAATTGTTTGTCATAATCTTTGACGTATATAAGAGATATAAAATAAATAAAAGGTGGCTAAACACGAATTTCATTGACGGATTTTTTACAAAACGCTTGTTCGCAAACTTTCCTTGCGAAACTCGCTTCGCTCAGACATCGCACCAAGTTTGCTGCGATTTTATAAAAAATCCTATGAAATTCTATCGTTTAGCTACCTTTTATTTATTTTATATCTCTTATATACGCTGAAGGTTATTGGTAATAACTATATATTCTATATTTATTATCATGTAAATTTTACTTACAATTTTTTCTAAAAATGATAATGGTTCTATTTTATATTATTTGTCTACCAAAACTTTACATCGTTTTTTATAGCAGGCGATTCCGTAGTTTAATATTGTTTCGTAGCCTTCTTCTTCTAGTTTCTGATCGTAATTCTTTTCTTTGATCTGTTTTAGTGCTTTTTGGCATGCTTTATCTAGTGTTTTGATGTTTTCTGCATATTTTACTTCTATAATGATTCCGATTCTGGCTTGTTCTGCTTCGATCATGATATCGCTGTATCCGTCTCCGCTTTCTTGGTTTGAGGTAATGTACCAGTCTGGGTCGTAGCTTAGTAAGCCTAGGAGGACTCCATGGTAGAAGTTTTCTTTTTTGGTTGTGAAGGTGTCTCGGATGCTGATGGTTTTCATTAGGTAGTTATTAAATTGTTCTTCGATTGCTTCTGCGTTTCCTTCTTCAAATGCTTTGCAGAAATCTTTTAAGCGGTTTTCGTCTTTTCTTGTGGTTTCTTTGAACCATTCCTGAATCTGTTCGATAAAGATCTGTCGGATGGATTCGTTTGGGATTATCAGAGAGTAAGTTCTTCCTTGTGGTTTTCCCTGTTGGGTGAGGTAGCCTGTTGCGAAGAGTACACTCCAGAGATTCTCGATCGTGCTGTCTAGTTCGTTGTATGTTAGTTCTAACCTGATTTCTTTCTGGATTGCTTTTCCTTCAATTAATTGTTCAATTTCTCTTCTTGTCTGTTGGTTTGCTTTCTCTATAAAGCGTTTTACGATATAATTTCCACTTGTATTGATCCAGTATGGCTGTGGTGTCGCATCTGGTTCTACTTTTAATGCTCGGCAGTGATTGATTACATCCCATGGGCAGTAGATATCTGTGTTTCCAAAGCGATAGCCGTCATACCATTTCTTTGTTTGTTCGAAAGCTTCTGGTACTTTGTAATATTGTAATATTTCTTTTACTTCTTTGTCTGTAAATCCAAAGTACTCATCAAAATATTGGTCTGTGATAGAAAAGATATTGAAGTTATTTAGTCCTGTAAAGATGCTTTCTCTGGCAATTCTTAAGCAGCCTGTTAATACGGCCATGTATAGATTATCATTTGTTTTTAATGATTGTTCTAACATGTTTCGAAGTAAGATGATCATTTCATTATAGTAGTTATTCTCGAACGCCTTGTCTAATGGGACATCATATTCGTCGATCAATATGATAACTTTTTTCCCATAATATTCTTTTAAAATAGAAGATAAAATCCACAGTGCTGTCATTAACTCTGTATCTTTCATGTTATCTGACATTAATGATTTCATCTGTTCTTTTTGTTTTTCGCTTAACTTATCTCCTGACATTCGATCGTATAATCGTCTGGATTCTGCTGCCATGATATATTTCATCATAGCTTTTGCATCTTCATAATTTCCTGCTTTCGCTCCTTTTAATGAAACTGAGATTACTGGAAATTTTCCCTGATATTGATCGCATAATTCTTTGTCCTTTGAAATTTCAAGGCCTTCAAAAATTGCCTGATCATTTCCTATTTCAAAGAAATATTTTAACATACTCATATTTAAGGATTTTCCGAATCTTCTTGGTCTTGTGAATAGATTGACTAGGCCGTGTTCATTTAGCAATTGTTTGAGCAGGCCTGTTTTATCTACATAGTAATAGTTTTCTTTTATCATATCTTCAAAGTTTTCAATTCCGATTGGAAGTTTCTTTTGCATGAGGTTCCCTCCTTTCCGCATTTATCTTACCTTTTGTTCATATTTTACTATCTGATTATTTTATATGCAACTCAAAATAATCTTTTAATTTTTTCATAGCTTTCATAAATGTTCCCTGTGTGGCATCTTCTGCCAAATGATAATCCTTTAAGTAAAGAAAGCACATACGAAAAACAGAATCTCCGTATTCTCGCATAAGCCTTTCTAAAATTTGTTCTGTCGACATTCTTTTGATCTCCTTTCATCTTTTTAGAGACAATGAATTTAGAAAAAATTACATAATCTGAAAAGATTGATGGTTTTAATTTAACAAAAAATCCTGCCTGACACTGATTTCTCAATGTAGACAGGATTTCTTTACATATTTAAATATATTCTTGCTTTTATCTTGATTTATCTTTTAAAAAGAAAAAATTCAAAATTACATCTAATATAAAAAATATAAGTACAAATAATCCCCAATATACCACCAAACTGTCATATCCTAATCCCAGTATTCTGAAAATTATCTTATGTACTAACACTGTAAATAAGATTAATACTACATTCATTGCTGCTAATAAAATACCTTTCATTTTTCTCTACCTCTTTCTTTTTTTAAATCAATGATTCGATCTGCACTTTTTGCCATTTCTTCATCATGTGTAACGCATACTATTGTTTTTCCTTCTTTTTTTAATTCTTTAAATAAATGAATAATTTTTTCCTTATTGCTTGTATCAAGATTTCCAGTTGGTTCATCTGCAAGTATAATCTCACATGGTTTTAACATCGTTCTTGCAATTGCTATTCTTTGTTGTTCTCCACCACTTAATTCGCAAACCTTATGTCCCAGATATTCTTTGGATATCCCAACTTTCTCTAAAGATTCTTCTAACTCTTTTTCTTTAAAATTCTTTCGATACTTTTTTGATAACAACAGATTTTCTTTTACTGTATCATTTTCTATCAAGGCATAATTTTGAAAAATATACCCAAATACATATCTTCTTAAATTTTGAATATCTTTCTTAGAAAAGCTATTTTCCCCATTGATTGAAATACTCCCACTATCTGGTTTATCAATCATAGAAATCATATTTAAAATAGTAGTTTTTCCTGCCCCACTCTCACCAATAATTGCAATAAATTCATTTTTATTGATTTTTAACGAAAAATTTTTCAAAACTACATGATCACCAAATGATTTACAAATATCTTTTAATTCAATCATCACCATTGCTCTCCATTTATTATTTTTTCATGTAAATTTTTCTTACTTAAATAATCATACTCTAACTTTGTAACAATAATTTCTATGATACATGCTATAATCATAAAATACCATACTACTACATTATGTTTTATAATATATACTACTGCAGTTGTGCACAAATTAATGCCTATAAAAACTAGAATGATTTCTTTTATTGACGACATATAGCCATATCCCCATAAAGTTTCTAATAATAATCTTTGTTGTTTTGAAAAATAATATCCACTAACTGCTATTGTTATAAATACTATGGAACAAAGTATAACTGCTAATAAAATTGCACTCTGCCACATTACTTTCTGTCGAATAATCACAAGATTGCTGGCTGCCTGTCCATAAATATTTGTTACCGAGTTAAATTGATAAATACCTAACTCTTGTTCTAATGCTTCTACTTTTCGATATGCCCGACCTTGTTTTTTAGAATTATCCTCAAAATAAATGCTACCTGAAACTGTATCTCCTGCATACATAGATGCAATACAAGATGAATCCACCCCGCCTGTATAAATGACTGCTATTGGATCTATAATCTGATTTTTCCCATTTCCTGTATCTGAATCATATGTAAAATAAGATTGATTCGTTTTCACATATATAATATGAATAGATAGTTTATCTTTTTTCAACATATTTTTTGGTTTATTCATATTTTTTCTAAAATAATTATCTATTGTAACCTTTTGGAAATAGAAATTTTCTTTATAATTTTTTATGATTTTTTTTTCATATTTCTTATACTGTTCTGGCACTAAAATATTAAGAGTATTTTGATCGTAATCAATCAATTTTGAAATGGCTTTCCCATTACATGTTTGTATTGGATTTCGCTTTAAATAATTTTCATCTATTTGAATACTTCTTCCTGCTGGTGAACAAATTTGCTCTTCTTTATCTCCAACATACTCAAATTCGTACCTCTGATTTCCTCTTCCATCCGATTCCTTTTCATAATTATCTGAGTTTATAAGAAATATTTTGAGTTTATCTTTTGATTTTTGATAAAATTTTTCAACTCATCATTAATATTTCTTGCTTCCAAAGAATCTTCTACCACTGAAGAATCATATCCTTGAAAATTAATTGTATAAATATTTTTTGTCTTATTCCAATAACTCAAAGTATGCTGTTTATCTTTCAATCGTTGTGCATCATTTGTTGCATTACTTAAAGTTAACTGAACAGCTATAAAAACACTAATCAGCACTATATAAGATACTTTTTTGATTTGACTAAAAAAGCCATTTTTTTCCCCTTCTGATATATGCTTTTCAAAAGATAATATCATACAATTTATTATAATTGCCAACAGAAAAATTATAATACTTATCAATAAATTTACCAAAATACATGTAGACATATATTCTATTATTTTTTGTATTCCTTCAAACTTCCATCCAACTCCAATCCATATCATTAACCATATCATCTCATTGAATATCCAAAATCTTATGATATCTTTATTTATCTTCCATATAATTGATGCTTTCGAATATCCCCAATATTTCATTAAAGCTATTTTCTTTCTCGAATATATATAATAGACACTAAATCCTAGCAATAAAAATAAAACACTAAATCCTAACAAATACAACACAGAAAGATTATTTATTGATTGCCATTTTTGTTGATTGGTATATATTTTTACAATACCATATTGGGATAATCCCTGTTCTAATTTCTGCTCTATTGCTCTCGTCGTATGATCTATAAAAAATGTGTTTCCATATCCTACATTCTTCAAATCTTTAAATGGATACACATTTATTTTCCATGTGGTATATGGAAACTTCATATTTAAAACTTCTTGTTGATTTGTTGTATAAATAGATAATTCCTTTTCATTAAGGAATTCATATTTCATAATTGTTACATGATATTGATTTGCAAACTTTAAAAGTTCTTTATGAACTTCTGATACATTCACAAGTTCTTGTTGTCTGGCTTGAACTTCTACCACTCTCTTATGGAAAATCTTATCTGTCATGCGATAATCACTGAAAATTGCAAACCCAAAAACATTCATGCCTATCAATACAATGCTATATAAGATACAAACAATCTTTTTGCTTTTCATTTCACAGTTTTCTCCTAAAAAAAAATACTATATTATTTTATACTGGCATCCATTTTCCTACCCATTCTCCAGTTACTCTATTATATTTTCTTTTATATAAATTTCCATTTACTACTTTATATTTCCAAACATAAA
>ERZ824598.3525-NODE-3525-length-13313-cov-5.328632_pt1 | contig 13313 bp, 17 predicted proteins | sample MGYA00519934_ERZ824598 | MGnify/ENA primary metagenome ERZ824598 (study PRJEB31778, sample SAMEA3449177) | human gut metagenome | biome: human gut; feature: human-associated habitat; material: faeces | place: United Kingdom | collected 2010/2012 ... | reverse complement strand
TTTGTTCGCTTTCAGCGAACAAATTATGCGCGCGGCAGACTGCAAGCCTTTTGTCAAAAAAGGGCGTTGCCCTTTTTTGACAAGCTGAGCGGGGCATAGCCCCGCCATTGGGTGCGCCCGGTCACGCATCGTATACGTAGCCCTTCACGCTGCCGCCGGGGACGGGGATGTCCGCCACCGTCAGGGGAATGCGGTAAATCTCCCGCAGCAACTCCTCCGTCAGGGTCTCCGCCGCCGGGCCGAAGGCCCGCACGCCGCCCTCCCGCAGCACCAGAACATCCGTGGCAAACCGGAAGGCGTGCTCGGGGTTGTGGGTGGACAGCAGCACCGTGTACCCGCTGTCGGCCAGCTGACGCACCTGCCGCAGCAGGCGGAACTGGTTGCCGTAATCCAGGCTGGCGGTGGGCTCGTCCATCAGCAGGATTTTCGCCTGCTGGGCCATGGCCCGGGCGATCAGGGCCAGCTGCCGCTCGCCGCCGGAAATTTCGTTGATGCCCCGGTCCGCCAGGTCCCGGATGCCCAGGGTCTCCAGCACCCGGTCCGCCGTCTCCTGCTGGGACGGCCCCGGCCCGTGGAAGGGGTCCGCCCCCATCAGCACCGTGTCCCGGACGGTGTAATTATACACCGGGGCGCTGGACTGGGGGATATACGCCGCCAGCCGGGCCAGGCTGCGGCGGTCCAGGGAGCGCAGATCATGTCCGCACAGGGCGATCTCCCCCCGGTACCGGGGCAGAAAGCCCAGGATGCACCGGAACAGGGTGCTCTTTCCCGCCCCGTTGGGGCCCAGCACCGCCACCAGCTGCCCGGGGCTGGTCCGGAAGCTCACCTGCCGCAGCACCTGCCGCTTTCCGTAGGCAAAGGACAGGTTCCTCACGTCAATGGACACGGCGGCCACCTCCCGTCACGATCAGATACACAAACAGCGGCGCTCCCACAAAGGCCGTCAGAATGCCCAGGGGCAGCTCGCCAGTGGTCACAAGTCTTGCAATGTCGTCCACGATCAGCAGGAACGACGCCCCGAACAGGGCCCCGGCGGGGATCAGCCGCCGGTAGTCATAGCCGAACAGCATCCGGCAGAAATAGGGGATCACCAGGCCCACCCAGCCGATCATGCCGGACACCGCCACGCTGGCGGAGGTCAGCAGCGTGGCGCACACGATCACCGTGCCCCGCAGCCGCCGGGTGTTCACGCCCATGGACTGGGCCTCCTCCTCCCCCAGGGTCAGCAGGTTCATCCGCCACCGGAGAGCCAGCAGCGGCACCATCCCCAGGGTCACCGGAATGGACAGAAACAGCACATCCGTGTCCTTGACGGAGGACAGGGACCCCATCAGCCAATAGGTGATGGCGGGCAGCTGCTGCTGGGTATCCGCCACCAGCTTTACAAAGGATGTCCCCGCCGAAAACAGGGACGAGATCATCATGCCCGCTAAAATCAGGGCCACCGTCTGGTTTGTTCTGGATAGGCGGCTCACCAGCCACGCCGCCGCCACGGCCAGCAGACCGCAGCAGAAGGCGGCGGCGGAAATGCCGAAATAGCCCGCCCCCAGCAGGATGGCCACCGCCGCGCCGAAGCCTGCGCCGGTGGAGGCCCCCAGAATGTCCGGCGACACCATGGGGTTGCGGAACATCCCCTGATACGCCGCGCCGGACACCGCCAGCGCCGCTCCCACCAGGGCAGCCGCCGCCACCCGGGGCAGCCGCACGGCGAACACCACTTTATCGTCGCTGAGGGGCCAGTCCGCCGCGCCGCCGGTGACCTTTGTCCACAGCATATGCAGCAGCTGCCCCGGGGACAGGGCATACCGTCCTAATAGCAGCGACCCCAGCAGCACCGCCAGGAAAACAGCCCCCAGCACCGCGAACCGCCGGGCATAGCGCTTATCCGCCGCGGTCATCTGCTGCCCCCGTTGCTTCGGCTGTCCCGGACGATGTAATAGGTGCCGGTCTCGGCGTCGTAATATACCTCGCCCCGCTTTTCCAGGCTCTCGCCGCCGCCGGTGACGCCGCTTTGCTCCTGGAGCCGGGCCAGCTCCTCGTCGGTCATGGCCACGGCGTGGTCCTTATCCACCAGGACGCTACCGTTTTCCCCGGTATTGCCCTGGGCCTGGCCGCCGGAGGCGGTGATGTCCACGTTCCAGTGGACCACCAGGGCCAGCATAATGCCCACCGCCAGGATCAGCATCACGTCCGACAGGTTGGACAGATAGTTCATGGGATTCACGTCCTCGCCGCCGAAGCGATCCCGGGTCCTTCCCAGCTTCTTCATGCCGCCCGCTCCATTTCTGTCACGCAGTCCAGCAGGTTGGCGGCCAGGCTCTCCCCCATGGCGGGGGTGAAGTCCGGGTGCCGGGTCAGCTCCAGCAGGGCGTTCTTCTGCCGCCGCAGCAGGCCGCTACCCTCGATGCACTCGGCGATGGACTGCTCCCCGGCCCGCAGCCGGTCCAGCAGCTCCGGCAGGGAGCCGGACAGGCGCCGCCGCTCCCCCAGCATCTCTGTCAGCCACCAGCCCACCGAAAACGCCGCAAAGGCCAGAGCCAGCAGCAGGCAGATCACCACCGGAATCTCCATGGCGCTGGCCACGGCCCGGAGGATATTGTGAAATACGGTGCTCATTTACGCGTTCCTCTCTTTTCTGTAATACACGGTCTGCATCGCGGCGCCGGCCGCCGCCAGCAGCAGGGCCCCCGCCCTGGTCAGCAGCAGCGCCAGGGTCATGTCGTCCACCTGCTCCACCGGGGCGGAGTCCACCACCACCCGGTATTTCCCGTCGTCCCCGGGCCGGTAGAAGGTGTAGGCCTCGTCGTACAGGGCCAGATTCTCGCAGAGCTCCGTCCAGTGATAGGTCCCGGCCCCCACATATTTATCGGCGGCCATGCCGTAGTACCCCATCTTCACCGTCAGGGTGTCGGTGACCACCCCTGCGCCGTCGGCAGGCAGGGGGATAGGGCCAGCAGCAGCACGCAAAGGGCCAGAATCCGGCCGATCTTTTTCATAAGCGTCCTCATTTCAGGGTGGAGCGGCTGAGCATATGCTCGGCCTCCTCCGCCGTCAGGTCATAGTGCCAGAACAGCCCATAGTATTCCTGGGCCACCTGCACCATGTCATAGTCGTACAGCTCCGGATACAGCAGGTTCCCCAGCCACCAGATGCCCAGCACCCGGTTCACAGACGGTGGGGAGCTCATCCAGTCATAGGGCAGGCCGGGAATCTCGTAATACCGCCCATTCTGCACGGCGGTGAGGCCCGCCCACTCCCCCTGGGTCAGGGTGTCGTAGGGGCCGCCGGTGGACAGCAGGATCACGTCCGGCTGGACGGCGTATACCTCCTCCAGGCTGACGGTGGTGCCGCCGCCCCGGTTGCTGACCTCCTCTGGGATGATGGCGTTGACGGCCCCCACCAGGTCGATGACGTCCGCCTGGACGGACCCGGCGGCGTTGCAGGCAAGGCCCGTGGAGCCGGTGCCGAACAGCACGGAAAGCCGCTGGCTCTCCGGAATTTTTGCAGAATTTTCCTGGGCCATGGTCACGCTTTTCTCAATGAATTGGGCCAGAGGCTCCGCCGTGTCGGCCCGGTTCAGGATATCCCCCAGCATCCGATAGGCGGCGGCCATATCGTCCAGGTCCGCCTCGATAAACACCGTGGGGATGCCGGTCTGCTTCTGGATGCGGTCCATATCGTCGGCGATGGTGTCCTTGGCGTCGCCCAGGTCGATGATGATCTGGGGCCGGGCGTCGATGAGAGACTCCATATTCAGGTTGGCCTTGCTGCCGTAAAACTGGCCGAAGGTGGGCAGATAGCGGACCTCCTTCGGAAAATACGGCATCTGGGCCGTGCTGGGACTGCTGGAAAGCCCCGCCAGCAGACCATAGGCAATGGGCATGAGGATCATCTGGGCCGTGGAGCCGCTGGGGGCCACCCGCCGGATATCGGCGGGGATCTCCACCTGCCGTCCGGCGGAGTCGGTGATGACACGGGTCTGCACCCCCTCCAGGGGGTCGTAGCCCTGCTTTTTGCCGCAGGCGGCCAGGGGCAGACACAGGCACAGAATCAGAAAAAAAGCAAGCAGACGTTGTTTCATGGGGTCACTCCTTATCGAAATCGGGCCGGGGCGGAAGGGGCCGGAAGTCCGGCCGGCCCGGCAGCCAGCCATCGCCTCCCCGCCGCCGGGGCGGCGGGGGCGGGGGGATCAGGGCATCGTGCTCCCCGCTGTAAAAGGCGCGGTTGTTCTCAATGAGCTGGGACAGGGTCACGGGGCGGTAAAAATTCACGTCTACCCCGGCGTTGAGCATCCGGGGCAACCGGCGCAGGATGTCGTATTCCGGGCCACGGGTCTGGTGCAGGTGGCCGTGGACCATATAGCCCCGCTTGCGGTACAGAATGGGATAGTGGCAGAGGATAATATGCGTGTCGCCGTCGTCGATCTCGTTGAAGTCGGTGACGGTTTCAAAATAGCGGTACAGCTCCCCGGCGTTTTCAAAGCCGGTGTCGTGGTTGCCGCGGATCAGGTGCTTATGGCCCCGGAGCCGCGCCAGCGCGTCCCCCGGCACCAGGCCCCGGTTATAGCCCACGTCCCCCACCACATACACGGTGTCATCCTCTGACACGGCGTCGTTCCACCGGGCGATCAGCACCCGGTCCATTTCCTCCACGGAGCCGAAGGGGCGGGAGGGCAGAAAGGGTTCATAGTGAAAATGCAGGTCGGCGGTATAGAAGATCATGGCGTCCTCCCTGTCGATATTTTCAATTCAGGATAACGGTGGACAAAAAAATTCAGCACACCTAATTAATTTTTATTCAGTATAGCAAATCCACCGGCGGATGTCAATACGGGGCGTCGAAAAAGGGGCGTTTCCTGGGAGAAAGGGCTTATTTTCGCCGGGGCTTAAATGGGGCTGGTAATTTCCTTCGGAGTGTGCTATAGTACAAATGTATCCGTATTTTTGGAACGAATACAGATCGGAATAATCCGACAGAAATAAACAAAATGTAATCTGAAAGACAGGAGAATGTAAATATGAACGCTTTTTCTTCCTTCCTGCTGGGCCTGGTGCAGGGCGTGGCGGAGTTTTTGCCCATTTCCAGCTCCGGACATCTGTCCATCGCGCAGAACCTGCTGCACATCGACGCGGAGGTGCCGGAATTTTTTGACGTGCTGCTGCACCTGGGTACCTTAGGGGCGGTGTTCGTGGCCTACTGGAAGGACATCAAGGACATGATCGCCGAGTTCTTCCGGGGCATCGGGGACCTGGCCCACCGGTCCACCCCCAAGCCCCTGCCGCCGGCCCGGCGGCTGATCCTGCTGATCATCCTGGGCACCCTGCCGCTGTTTGCGGTGCTGCCCATCAAGGACAAGGTCCTGGGCCTGAGCAACAACATGATGTTCATCGGCGGGGCATTGATCGTCACGGGCTTCCTGTTATTCGCCAGCGACCGGGTGAAGAAGGGGAGGAAGAACGAGCGGACGGCATCGCTGCTGGATGCGGTGGCCGTGGGCGTGAGCCAGGCCGTCGCCACGGTGCCGGGCATCTCCCGGTCCGGCATGACCATCACCTCCGGGTGCTTCGTGGGCTTCGATCGGAAGTTCGCGGTGCGGTTTTCCTTCCTGCTGTCCATTCCGGCGGTGCTGGGGGCCAACATCCTGAGCCTGAAGGACGCCGTGGAGGCGGGAGTCGACTGGAGCCAGGTGCCGGTGTATCTGATCGGCGTGGCCACGGCGGCGGTGTCCGGGTATCTGTGCATCGGCCTGCTGCGGCGCATCGCCAACAAGGGAAAATTCGGCGCGTTTGCCTATTACTGCTGGGCCGTGGGTCTGCTGACCATCGTGCTGCAGTTCATTAAATAAGAGAAAGGAATCGCTATGGCGTCCGGACAGAAGAAAAAAACCACAACCAAAAAGAAGGCTCCGCAGAAAAATGCCCGCCCGCCGATCCGGCGGGAGGTGGGCGGCTGCGTGTGCCTGCTGCTGGCCCTGTGCGTGGTGGTCAGCTATTTCCAGGCGGACGCCATCGTGCAGAATCTGCTGGGGAAGCTGCTGAGGGGCCTGATGGGGTACGGCTATTGGCTGACGGCCCCGGCGCTGGCCCTGGCGGGGGTGATCCTGATGGCCCACCGGGGGCGTCCGGTGGCGCTGCGGACGGCATGCGCCCTGGTGATGCCGGTGCTGCTGGGAGCCATCCTGCACCTGCTTTTGTATAAGGGAGAGGCCGTCACCGGCTTCAGCGCGGCCATGAAGAGCCTGTGGGCCAGCGGCCTGCTGCTGCAGAGCGGCGGCGCGCTGGCCGGTGGACTGGCCCTGGGCATGAAGCGGCTGGTGGGCACGGTGGTGTCCGTGATCGTGCTGCTTCTGCTGCTGGCGGCGGCGGTATTCGCGGCGCTGCGGGTGTCCCCCCGGGAGCTGGTACAGCGGGCCAGGGAGCGTGCTCCCTATGAGCCGGAGCCGGAGCGTCCGGCCCGGCCGGAAAAGCCCCGGCGGCAGCGTGTGCAGGTGGACATGCCCCTGGACGAGGAGCCGGTGCGGCCCAAACCCGAGCCGAAGCCGGAGTCTAAGCCCCAGGAGGCTCCCGATGAGCCTCTGCCCCGGAAGAAGGGGAAGGCTTTCTTTTCCCGCAGGGGGGAGGATGTGATGACCCCGGACCAGGTGCTGCGGCCCCAGGAGCCGGAGCCTGCGCCGGAGGTGCCGCCTGCGGCCCAGTCGGAGCCGGAGCCTGCCCCCCAGCCGGAGAAAAAGTCCCGCCGGGGCCAGGAATCCGCCGCCCGGGAGGTGGAGCAGCACGCCCAGGAGGTGAGCCAGGCCATCGAGGAGGAGCTGGCGGAGCCGGAGGAGGCGTATCAGTATCCCCCGGTGACCCTGCTGGACCAGAACAGCGACGACAACTATACCGAGGTGGGAGCGGAGCTACGGAACAACTCCCGCCGCCTGGCCCAGACCATCACCAGCTTCGGCGTGGACGCCAAGCCCGGGGACGTGGTCCACGGGCCCAGCGTCACCCGGTACGAATTTACCCTGGACCAGGGGGTGAAGCTGTCCAAGCTCACCAACCTGGCCGACGACATCGCCCTGGCCCTGGGCAGCGGCGGCGTGCGCATTGCGCCCATCCCCAACAAAAGCTCCGTGGTGGGCATCGAGGTGCCCAACCGGGTGGTGACGGCGGTGCGTATCCGGGACGTCATCGACTCCCGGGCCTTTGCCGAGCACAAGTCCCGGGTGGCCTTCGCCGTGGGCAAGGACATCGGCGGCAACTGCATCGTGGGGGACATCGCCAGACTGCCCCATGTGCTGATCGCCGGTACCACCGGCTCCGGTAAATCCGTGTGCACCAACTCGCTGATCGTGAGTCTGCTGTACAAGTCCACCCCGGAGGAGGTCCGGTTCATCATGGTGGACCCGAAGATGGTGGAGCTGGCCCCCTACAACGGCATCCCGCACCTGCTGATCCCCGTGGTGACGGACCCTAAAAAGGCCGCCGGGGCCCTGCAGTGGGCGGTGTATGAGATGATGAAGCGCTATAAGCTGTTCTCGGAAAACGGGGTAAAGGACCTGGCCGGGTTCAACGCCCTGGCTCAGCGCAATGAGGAGCTGAAGAAAATGCCCACCGTGGTGGTGGTCATCGACGAGCTGGCGGACCTGATGCTGGTGGCGGCCAAGGAGGTGGAGGAATCCATCTGCCGGGTGGCCCAGATGGGCCGCGCCGCCGGGATGCACCTGGTCATCGCCACCCAGCGGCCCTCCTCCGACGTGATCACCGGCCTGATGAAGGCCAATATCCCCAGCCGCATTGCCTTCGCCGTGGCCTCGTCTCTGGAGTCCCGGATCATCCTGGACACCACCGGCGCGGAGAAGCTGGTGGGCAAGGGCGACATGCTGTACGCCCCCCTGGGGGCCGGGAAGCCCACCCGGGTCCAGGGCTGCTTCATCACCCCGGAGGAGATCGAGCGGGTGGTGGACTATGTGAAGCAGAGCGGCGAGGCGGAGTATTCCCAGGACGTCATGGACAAGATCGAGCAGGCGGTGAAGGAGAAGGAAAAGGGCGGCGGCAAGTCCGCCGGTACGCCCGAGCCCGCCGGGGAGAGTCCCGACGACGAGCTGCTCAGCGCCGCCGTGGACGTGGTGCTGGAAACGGGGCAGGCCTCCGTGTCCATGCTCCAGCGGCGGCTGAAGCTGGGCTATGCCCGGGCGGCCCGGCTGGTGGACCAGATGGAGGAGCGGGGCTATGTGGGCCCCTTCGAGGGCTCCAAGCCCCGGCAGCTACTGATCGACAAGGCCAAGTGGCAGGAGCTGAAAATGGCCAAGGCCCCGGCCCCGGAGCCGGAGATCGACCGCAATGGCTCCATCCGGGACGTGTTCGAAAGCCGGGACGCCCTGGACTGAGAAATATAACAAAACGAGGAGAATACACACGGAATATCGCGCGCTGCCCCACGGCGGGGAAAAGATCAGCGTCATCGGCATGGGCTCCTCCGTCATCGGCGGCGGAAACCGGTCAGCGGCAGGAGCTTTACGCCCGCTGCCAGCGGGAGGGCGTGGGCATCTCCGTGATGAAGCCCTTCTGCGGCGGCCAGCTGCTGGATGCCCAGCAGTCCCCCTTCGGGGCGGCGCTGACCCCGTATCAGTGTCTGCAATATGCCCTGGATAAGCCCGGCGTCATGACGGTGCTGCCGGGGATCGCCGACCGGCAGCAGCTGCGGCAGGTGCTGGGCTTTTTGGAGGCCCCGGCGGAGCAGCGGGACTATTCCGCCATCAGCGGCTTCGCCCCGGCGGACGCCATGGGCAAGTGCGTATACTGCAAGCACTGCCACCCCTGTCCCGCCGGGCTGGACGTGGCGGCTGATCCTGCGCGAAAAGAGGAATCCAATGTTTTCTGGAAAATTGTGGGAGCTGTTCCTGGACTCCTTTCCCAAAATCCTGCTTCCGGGGCTGACCATGACCATTCCCCTGACGGCCATTTCCTTCACCCTGGCGCTGATCATCGCGGTGGCCATGGCCCTGGTGCAGTTTGCCAACGTGCCGGTGCTGCGGCGGGTGGCCCGGTTCTATATCTGGATCTTCCGGGGGACGCCGCTGCTGGTGCAGCTGTTCATCGTGTTCTGAAGTGTTTTTTGCGACGTACACGCCGCCGCAAAAAACGGATCGCATTTGATTTGCCGCCTGCGGGCGGCAAACTCTGCGAGGCTTTTTGGACAATCTCAATCAGGCCCGGCGCGATGCGCCGGGCCTGATTTGACATTCCGGAAACCATGTGTTACAATTTGGTTACAACTATTTATGAGAAGGAGAAGTATTATGTCTGAGGTAAAAAAAGGCAGCGGCCTTGTCTATAAAAATCATCCCCTGCGCCGCATCGACAACCTGATCTATTACGGCAGCATGGCCGACAAGTATATCGTCCTGCTGCAGATCCTGGACACCAAGAAGGAGCAGGATATGGACGTGGCCACCCGGGTGTCCGTCCAGCTGCAGATGACCGACCCCGACCTGAAATCCCGGGACCGGGTGGTGAAGAAGTCCGAGAAGGACAGCCTCTACGCCGCCATGGACGTGGGCTGCATCTGGCTGGAGCGCGCCCTGGCCGGCAAGTAAGCCGATTTATCCACACCCGATAAGGAGTCCTGTTCATGAAGCTCAGCCGCAAGGTGGCTGCCGCTATGCTGGCGGCGGCCCTGACCCTGTCCCTGTGTGTCATCTCTGCGCTGCCCGGCGGGCAGCCCCGGATGGACGCCATGACCTATAACATCGACACCCTGCCCGCCCGGGACCTGCGCCCGGTGGTGGACGGCCCGGAGACGGAAGCGGACTACACGCCCCCGGCCCAGGCCATCCACACAACCGCCCAGGAGGAAGCGGCTGCGGAGGTTTCCGCTGAAGCTCCTGCGCCGGAGGCCCCTGCCCAGGAGAAAACCGAAAGCGCCGCTTCCGCTCAGCCCTCGCAGCCTGCCCAACCTGCCCAGCCCTCGCAGCCTGCCCAGCCCGCTTCCTCCACGTCCGTTCTGGCCGTGGGCGTCACGGCGGACAGCGTCCGCCTGCGGGCCGCCGCCAGCACCGGCAGCGCCATCCTGGCGGAGCTGAACCGGGGCACGACCGTGTCCATCCTGGGCCGTCAGGACGGCTGGTACAGGGTGAATTATGACGGCAAAACCGGCTATATGTCTGCGGACTATGTGACGTCCCGGACGTCCGCCGGGGATCTGCGCTGTGTGGCCCGGGTCACCGGTGACGGGCTGAATCTGCGCAGCGGAGCCGCGGCTTCCGGCGCGGTGCTGGCTACCGCCTCCCGGGGCGAATATGTGGACGTGTCCGGCTTTGAAAACGGCTGGTTCCGGGTGCAGTACAGCGGCAAAACCGGCTATATGTCCGGGGACTATCTGACCCTGGCCGCTGCCCGGCCCGCCGCCCCCGCCCCTGCGCCCACTGCCCCCACCACGCCTGCCGTACCCGCCTCCGGCACCGGGGCGGGAATCGCCGCCCTGGCCCGGTCCTTTGTGGGCAAGGCCCCCTATGTATACGGCGGCGCGGGCCCCGCAGGCTTTGACTGCTCGGGCTTTACCATGTATATCTATGGTCAGTTCGGCATCCGCCTGCCCCACGGGGCCACGGACCAGATGCGCTACGGTGCCGCTGTGGACCGCAGCCAGCTGCAGCCCGGGGACCTGATCTTCTTTCACGACGATTACTATTCCTCCAGCACCGCCTCCCACTGCGGCATCTATGTGGGCAACGATCAGTTTGTCCACGCCTCCACCTATGGAAGCGGCGGCGTCCTGCTGACGGCCCTGAACGGCAATCCCTACTACTCCGCCCACTATATCGCCGCCCGGCGCATGGGCTGAAATAAAAACCTGTAAAAAGGCTCTTCGAGTCTTTTTACAGGTTTTTTTATGAAATGCATGAAATGCGGCGTTTTCGCTATGCCCGCTCCCGAAGCTCCCGCAGACAGCGGGGACAGACGTTCTTTCCCCGGAAGGTCCGCACATCCTTGGTGCCGTCGCAGAAGATGCAGCTGGGGCGATATTTCCGCAGGACGATGGAGTTGCCGTCTACATAAATCTCCAGCGGGTCTTTTTCCGCAATATCCATGGTGCGCCGCAGCTCCACCGGCAGAACGATCCGGCCCAGCTCATCCACTTTTCTCACAATACCGGTTGACTTCATGCTGTTATCCCCCAATTCGTATGCCCGTTTTGGGCAAAATACCACGCTTTTCCATTATACGACAAGAGCTGTATCAAGTCAACAAAGTTCGTGACATTTTTGCAAATTCTTCACGCATAAAGATGCGCTTTCCGGCCATATACATGGACCGGAAGGGGGAGTTGTTTATGGCAATGGCCTGGATCTGGACGGGGATGGCGGCGGTGTCGCTGATTTTTGCTGCGTGGAACGGTACCATGGACGCCGTGGGAGCGGCGGCGCTGGAGGGGGCCGGTGCGGCGGTGCAGCTGTGCATCGCCATGGCCGGGGTGCTGTGTCTGTGGAGCGGGGTCATGGAGATCATGTCCCGCTGCGGCCTTTCCGGAAAGCTGGCGGCTCTGCTACGGCCCGCTCTGCGGCGGCTTCTGCCCCGGGCCAGCCGGGACCCGGAGACCCTGGCGGCGGTGTCGGCCAACGTGTCCGCCAATCTGCTGGGTCTGGGCAATGCGGCCACGCCCCTGGGCATCCGGGCGGCCCGGCGCATGGCCCGGGGAACCGACGGCACCGCCGATGACGAGCTGTGCCGCCTGGTGGTGCTGAACACGGCGTCGCTGCAGCTGCTGCCCACCACGGTGGCCGGGGTGCGGGCGGCCTGCGGCTGCCGGACGCCCTTCGATATCCTGCCGGCGGTGTGGCTGTCGTCGGCCATCTCCGTGACGGCGGGGCTGTTGGCGGCCCGGCTACTCCAGCGGGTGTGGAGGGACTGACATGGATCCCACGGCATTTGTGATCCCCTGTCTGCTGGCGGGGGTGGCTCTGTACGCCCTGACCCGGCGGGTGGATGTATACGCCGCCCTGACCCAGGGGGCTGGGGAGGGCCTGACGGTGGTGGCGAAAATTCTCCCGGCGCTGGTGGGCCTGCTGACGGCGGTGTATATGCTGCGGGCCTCCGGGGCTATGGACGCCCTGGCGGCGGCGCTGGCTCCGGTGCTGGGGCTTCTGGGGATCCCGCCGGAGACGGCGGCGCTGCTGCTGGTGCGGCCGGTCAGCGGCTCCGGGGCCCTGGCGGTGGGCAGCCAGATCATGGAGCAGTACGGCCCGGACTCCGCCGTGGGCCGCACGGCGGCGGTGATGCTGGGCTGCTCGGAGACCACCTTCTACACCGTGGCGGTGTACTTCGGCGCGGCGGGGATCCGGCGCACCCGGTACACCATTCCTGCCGCCCTGACGGCAGACCTGGCCGCTTTCGTGGCCGCCGCCTGGGCGGTGCGCCTGTGCTTCGGGTGAAAACGGCAGGTGTTGCCAAACGGCGAAAAATATGACAGACTGCCTATAGGCGCTGCACGAACGGCAGGCGGTTGGCCACACCACCCGAAAGGGGGTGAGGCTCATGCGGATTACGTTACATATTGGGGCCTTTACGGTCACGATCATTGTAAAGAAACGCGAAAACCGCCACTCTGCCAAGTGACGGTTTTCTGAGCATATTAAGAAAATCTTCATCTGAAAGGGGCTGACCGCTTGTCGCAACGCCTCTTCTTGCTTCCATTGTACCGCAGACAGCCCGCGGTGTCAAGTGTTGCCAAATGGGGAAAAGTGTGATATAATAGATATGGACCGGAAGGCCCGCTGCTTCGGAGGATATTATATAAGGAGGAAGCTCTGTTATGAAAAAGATCATCGCCACCACCAACGCTCCTGCCGCCATCGGCCCCTATTCCCAGGCCATCGACTGCGGCAGCTTCCTGGTCACCAGCGGCCAGGTGCCCTTTGACCCCAAGACCGGTGAGTTCGTTCCCGGCGGCATCCAGGAACAGACCCGCCAGGTGCTGACCAATGTGAAAGCCATTCTGGAGGCCGCCGGCCTGACCATGGACAACGTGGTCAAGACCACCGTGTTCCTGCAGAACATGAGCGACTTTGCCGCCATGAACGCGGTGTACGCTGAGTTCTTCACCGAGGGCCAGTATCCCGCCCGCAGCGCCGTGGAAGTGGGCGCTCTGCCCCGGGGCGCGCTGGTGGAGATCGAGACCATCTGCGTGAAGTAAGGGAAGATTTATCGAAACAGCAGGGCCAGGCGTGAGCCTGGCCCTGCTGTTTTATATGGGAGTGGGTTATTCCCACTCGCTCCCTGAAACCGTGACCTAAACGATTTTGTATAGACCGTTTGGCTACGATTATCCGG
>ERZ824598.3517-NODE-3517-length-13326-cov-6.487755_pt1 | contig 13326 bp, 15 predicted proteins | sample MGYA00519934_ERZ824598 | MGnify/ENA primary metagenome ERZ824598 (study PRJEB31778, sample SAMEA3449177) | human gut metagenome | biome: human gut; feature: human-associated habitat; material: faeces | place: United Kingdom | collected 2010/2012 ... | reverse complement strand
CCACCCGGTTTTGGGGCGGATGACGGTCGTCCAGCCATCGGCAGGGAGGGTATGATTGTTTTCAGCCATGGAGGGCACCTTTTCCTTTTATATAATGGGCGATAGTTTGCATACTAATAGATATTACATTTTACCATGAAATTGGGGAAAAAGCAACTGATCGTGGACGAGAACGGTCAGTCCGTGACGGTGAAAGGCACCGATGGTACTGTGTATGTGCAGGGGACCAGTGATGTGACCGTTACTGTGGGGAGCTACAGCACTAATGTGGATACCTCCGATGCCGCCACCGCCGACAGCTGGTCCGACTACGCCGTGGACAAGGCATAAACCAACGCAGTAAATTTCAGCATAAAATAAGCCCTGCACCGGAACCTACAGCTACCGGTGCAGGGCTTATTATGGTATAATGAAGAAAATGCGGAGGTACCCCTATGGTACTACCTCCTCAGGGATGTACTTTTTTGACTGTTGCAGGTGTTCGTGCGTTTATAACAGTCAGATAAATCTTGCTAATGTGTTTGTCAAGAGTTTTTTATAGATTTTTCGATTTTCTTTTGGAAAAAGGGCGCATTAAATTGAACCCACAGCAGTTGTGGATTTTTGAAAAAACTATATAATAGGAGTCAGTGGTTACTGTTGCTTGAGCGTTTCCATCGCTCTCGCGTAGTAGATGCGGAGAAACTTGTTGACCCCGGCCATTTTAGCTACATTATACGGTTTCCCTTCCTGTTCCTTTTTGAGCAGAAAAAGGTAGACAGGGTCATCTTGAGGTTGTGTAAGTTTGAGTGCCTGCATAACCTCAAAGCAATACTTTCTGAGAGCCGCATTCCCACGTTTTGATATGTGGCGATTGTGGCTCTCAAATGTTCCAGACTGATATGGAGGCGCATCGTTACCAGCATAAGCGTTGAGTGCTTTTCCGCTGTGAAAGCGGCGGATGTCTCCAATTTCGGCAAGGATAAGAGGACCGAGTCGATTCCCAACACCAGCCATAGAGCGCAGAACGGCGTATTCGGGCAACGTTTCAGCTAATGTTTTCATTTTTAGAATAATTGAATCAGCGGCCTTTTGTGATTCACAGACAAGTTCAAGGCATTGATCTTGAGCCGCAAGAGTGTATTCGTTTTCTCCTCTTGTTGTGATATTGCGTAATGCAGCTTCGTAAATTGCCAACCCATATGTTTTGGTTTGGCGATTTCGAGATTTCCTTGCGATTTTTTCAAATGCGTCAAGAAAACGACTTTTTCCCATTTTCTTTATACGATCATAGGATTTAAAACGATTGATAAAGAGAACGGAAAGACTGGTTTCTGGCGTTCTGGTCGTTAGAGGCAGAATGTTGGTTATGCCAGGCATCGTTTCATCCAATAGATTAAGTAGAAATACTTTGTTGGTTTTCAGCGTAAGCATTCGCTGATTATACTGTCGTGCCAAAAATCTTAAATCTTCGTATTTCTGCTCCATAGATGTGTATGGAACCAGAGAATAACTCTTTTCCAATGCATATCTGGCAATCCGCACTGCATCTTTCTTGTCCGTTTTGGCCTTGCGAAGATCCATGTCTCCGAATTTCTTGATTTGATAGGCATTAACCATACAAACAGGGAGCCCGGCTTCCCGAAACGCTTTCAGAACAGGATAATGGTAATGCCCGGTATTTTCCATTAAGATGGTTGCAGATTGCTTGCTATTCAAAATATACTTAATGAAAGCGTCTAGTTCGGGCTGCGTATGGTGGAATTCAAAAGGACTTGTGTGCATTGATCCGTCTTGGTTTAAGATGGCTGCTACACTTTTTGACTTGGAAATATCGATTCCTACTGCGAGCATTGACATTCCTTCTTTCGTTTCGATTTATGGCTATCCAGCTTTTCCAAAGTACGCACATATTCAATCGTGAAACGGGAGCTATGTCCCAACTTGCTGAATCGAGCACAAAACAATGGAGGCTGGCTGACACATTTGTCTGCGGGCGTGGTGTCCCAATCGGAAATTTCGTCAGACCATACCTCCATTTTAAAGGAAAAGAGCAAGGCCGGATAGACCTTACTCTTACATTATGAATCGGAATTTGAAAGGAGCGTTTTCAATGGCAAGCAAGAAAGTCGAAATGTATGCTAAAAAACGATATGAATTAGATGAAATCAAAAATAAAATCAAAGAAGAATTTGATAAACGTAAGTTCGAATTCAAAGACGAAATTATACGTGAATTGGGAGACACCAAAACACTACTATTAATTTTTGAAAACTGGTTTTTACGAACAGGAAGTTATGCCAGTTTAGTAATTATGTTATCCGAGTATCAGGGGTATCAGAGTGCAGATATTATTGCCACTGGTGGTAAAAAAGCTTTCTTTTCTTTTGGTGCAGAAAGTGACTTTGCAAAGTTTGGAGAAGATGCTTTGAAGAATTTAGGCTTTCAAGGAAAAGTTAGATAAATTTCAGTTTATCTAATCAATCCTCCGAAACCCTTGTATTTTCAAGGAAAATCGGCATTTTAATACTCGTTCCTTATGTATTTTCCCTTGTTTTTGCCCTTATGAGCCGAAACAAGGGAAACTTTTTGTTTAGGTTTCCCCGACCACCTTATCAAGCAGTCTTGCGGAAGTTCGTTTCGCTTCCCTCTTAGAGTGAGCGTAAATGTTCATTGTGGTACTTACGTCAGCGTGTCCGAGCAGTTCCTGCACATCCTTTGGTGCTGCACCGTTGGAGAGCAGATTGCTGGTGAATGTGTGTCTCAGCATATGAAAATGGAAATCTTCAAACCCTTCCAGTTTCTTTTTTGCCGACCTTGTCATAACACCAACCGTACTCGGTGACTCGTATGCTCCGTCAGGTCTCAGGCAGACAAAGGATATTTCCTTGTATCCGTCAGGTACTTCCTCCGTTCTTGGCAGGCTGTAGACTTCATAGTAAGTACGGCCTTTTTCTTTTACCTCTTTGTAGTAATTGAGGTGATAGAGTTCGCCATACTTGAAGCGGTTCTTGTGCTGTTCCGTCTTTGCCTTTCTGAGAATATCTGCCAGAGTGTCGCAGAAGTCCACGGTGCGGACTTTCTTGCGTTTGGTAGCACCTATCTCTGTCTTGTGCCTTTGCCCGTTGTATCGCATACTGCGTCGCACTGTGAGGTACTGTCCGTCAAGGTTGATATCCTGCCAAGTCAGAGCACACGCTTCTCCGATACGAAGTCCTGTGTAATAGGCTATCTGCATCGGGAGCAATGCAGGATTGTCTTTCTTTTTCAGAAAGTCCTCCAACATTAAAAACTGATGATGGTCAATGGTAGGTGCATTGTCAACTTCGCCGTCCTCGTCTGCAAACAGTTCGTATTCCTCTTTCTTTCCCCTCCATACCACATACTGCATAGGGTTAAAGGAAATCAGTTTCTTCGGGAATACCGCAAATCGGAATGCTCCCTGCAATACTGCTGAGAATAACCTCAGATACCCTTTGCTGAGTGCCTTTGCTGTCGTTCCATCAGGGTTTTGTCCTCCGAAAGTAAGGAAGTCCATAAATGCCTGTAAATGTTCCGCAGTGACCGTTTTCAGCTTTCTGTCGCCGATAGGATATTTCTTTATCCTGTTCACTGTTCCCATATATGCCATTACTGTACCGTTGCTCAGATTGCCGGGTTTCAGTTCTTCCTCCACCCACATATCAAGCAGCATACCCACAATGGTGTTCTCAGGCTTTGCCACGAACTTCTTCGCTTCGTAGTCCTCCATTGCCTTGCGGAGCAGACTCTCTGTTTCAGATTTGCTTTCTGTGCCTGCAAATTCACGCTGTACCATTTTTCCGCTTTCATCTTCTACATAGAAGCGGTAGTACCATTTCTTGCCCTTTTTTCTTACAGATCCTTTTGCCATTGATAAATAGTCTCCTTTCTATCCGTGGCAATCGGAACTGTGACGTATGGTGTGCGTAAAGTAAATAATGTCACATCCGCCGATTGTTCTTAATCGGCTTTTTTCATTGTCAAAGAGCCACGGAATTATTCTTTTTCGGCAAGCCTTGCTTCGGCTTCCGCTACTATCCCGAAAAGGTCACTCATCTTTACAGCGGTGCGTCCTTCATCGTAGATATGTAAAATTCCGTCTAAGAATCGTTTCATATCCTCAATCGGTGCTTCCATTTCTTTATGGTAAACTCGCTCTGTAATCGCTCCCGATTCAATCGCATATCTGCGGAGAGACTGTTTCAGTCCTTCATCTTCTGCCACACGGTCAACCTCTGCCATAGCGTCGGAGAAGTGGTAGCAGAGAACGGAATACAAATCAATCATCTTTCCGAGAAATGTGGTAAGGAGCTGTTGGTGCGGTTCGCCATTCACAACCGTAGACACTATATCAATGTACTTCTTGATATGTTCTTCCAAGTCCTTTTCACAAAGCGTTCTGCTGTCATATTCCTTATCTTCTGAAAGACCTGTGAGCCATTCAGGAGTGGTAAGCAGTGCTTCTGCAAGTCCATTGATAATCATTGTTCTCTTTGGGTCTACGCCGTCTGCTTCGTATCTCTGTATCGTTGACTTGTTCACTCCGATACGCTTGCCGAGTTCCGGCATTGTAAGATTCAATTCTGTTCGACGTTCTTTCACTCGTTCACCGACCTGTTTTGCGGTGAATGTAATTTCTTTTTTCAAGGTTTTCACCTCCTGACGAATACAAGTATAGCATATCAAAACCTATTTTGCAACTACTTTCTCGATAAAAGTTAAAAAACAATCTTAATGGGTTGTAAAATAAGTTGACAAGAAATAGCAAAATAAGTATAATGATAATCGCAGGGTTGCAAAATGAGTATTTTGAAAGGAGGGATGTATAATGACAGCAATTAAAATGGGTTTAACTATCGAGGAAGCAGCAGAATGTACAGGTATCGGTAGGAACACAATGCGAAAACTGGTGGACTGGGGCAAACTGCCTGTTCTGAAAGTCGGACGTAAGACCATTATCCGCAGGGATACACTGGAGCGTTTTATGACGGTCAATCAGGGCAGGAATTTACTAAATCCCAATGATGTACGAAAAGTGGAATGACCGTTCTCCAAAGCCCTCGGCGTTTGAGAGCGAAATACACCCCTCGCACAAATCTGCGATTTGTACTCTGGGTATTTCGCCCCTGCGGGGAGCCTGTATCACAGCTTTGGACACCATCACCTCAGCTATGATACAGAGGAAATTGCACCGCAATTTCCATTGCTGTCCCACCAATCACCGATAGCTGTGACAGCCGCACCCGACAAGTCGGTTGCGTAATGAGTACGGTATTCTCAGCGAAGAAAGGAGCAAAAGCTTGGCAAGACATTCGTTCATTCAGATGTCGAAGCTGCCCAATGTCAAGGGAAGAATCTCATATATCACGAGCCACGCCAAACAGGAAAACCTTTATGCCACCTATCGTACCGCCGACAATACCTTTTGGAACAATCTCGCCAGGGAAAGCCAGCAGGAGTTCCTACGAAGCGGAACAACAGGAAAGGGTATTGAAGCAAGGGAGTTAATCATTGCCCTGCCAGAGATTTACACCACCTTTGACCCGCAGCAGGTGCTTGAAGAATTTACGAACAAATTCAGACAGAAGTACGGAGTGGAATGTGTATCGGCTCTGCATCATAACAAACGCAAGACCAATTACCACATCCACCTCATATTCAGTGAAAGGAAACTGCTTCCCGAACCTGACATCAAGATTGCCACCAGAAGCGTATTTTATGACGAAACAGGAAAAAGGGTACGAACCAAGAAAGAAATCACAGACGAGAACGGTCAAGTCCGAAAAGGCTGTACCGTTATCAAAAAGGGGGAAGTTTACGAAAGCCATTTATTCACAACCAAAGACGAGCGTTTCAAAACAGAAGCGTTCATAGCAGAAGCAAAAGAGGTTTACACGGAGCTTATCAATTCCCACATTTCAGATCCCGAACAGCGATTGAAAGTGTTTGATAAGAACAGCGTGTATCTCCCCACAAAAAAGATAGGTAAGAATAATCCCAAGGCTACCGAAATCGAAGCAGATAACACCGCAAGGCAGGAATGGAACAGAACAGCGGATTTGGCTCTTGTATCGGGCATTGAAGAAGCAAAGATACTGGAAATCAAGCAGACCGAAATCCACGACAAAGCCGGTCAGTCCATCCGTGAAAACGGTTGGCTTCCAAACCTGTTCCGAGGTATCGTAGGCAAGGCAAAGGAATTTCTGCAAGCCATCATCCGTGAAAAGGATATGCCACCCAAGCCAGTCCTCAATATGGATATGGACGAGTTCCGCACAATGCAGACCCTTATGCTAAAGGTACAGAAACAGGCGAAAGCAATCAAGAAGATACAGGAGGTCACACTTCCGAATCTGCGACAGCAGCTTGCAGAAACAACGGGTATCTTCAAGGGCAAGGATCGTAAGGCTCTGGAAAAGCAGATACAGCAGACTGAAACCGAACTTGCTGAAAAACTGGATAAAATCCCCGATATTCTAAAAGATGACGGTTATCCTGATGTACAGGCGTTTATGAAAACTTACCACAAAGCGGAGGCTATTGTGACACAGTATAACCAAGATCTTGCAGAATGGGAGCAGGCAGTCAAGAACGGACGGAAACCTGCCGAGAAACAGCACAGACCGCCCGAAAGACAAAGTGTGCGTAACAGGCTCAGACAGCTTCAGGAAGAGGGCAAACAGAACGCTCAGCCGAAGCAGAGAAAGAAATCCCAAGACAGGGACAGATAATCACGACATAGGAAATCAACACCGCAGGGCAACCTGCCTTGCGGTCTTACATAGACAAATTTGACTGAAAACCAATGGCAAGAATTATGTTTTGAAATATATCATTTTAAGGATACTTTCTTTTTTGTTCAAAAAGTGATACACTGATACAAGGCAATTCGAAAGGCGGTGAACTCACACAATGAGATTTATTCGAGGTAACTACTCGGTGCAGTTGTAAATCTGGCAACAGATTGTATCGAGCTTATTTTATGATGTTGTCAGTTGGCTGCACCTATAATTGATGTACAAAACAAAAATATTCAAAATAGGAGTAGTTACGATGAAAGAAAAAGAATTGATAGACATTTGGAAAAAAGAAGAAAGTGTTGCACATATCCATGGATGGGATTTTTCTCACATTGAGGGAAGATATACGGAAGAAACGGACTTGCCTTGGAATTATCAACACATCATACTGGATTACTTAAACCCAGAAATGAAACTGCTGGATATAGATACTGGTGGTGGTGAATTCTTGTTATCTCTCCGCCATCCTTATGTAAAGACAAGTGCAACCGAAGCCTATCCCCCAAATATTCAGCTATGCAGAGAAACCTTGCTCCCTCTCGGTATTGATTTTCGTGCAGGTGATGGAAAGGATATGTTGCCATTTGGTGATTATGAATTTGATATTGTCATTAATCGTCACGGTGATTTTAATGCCAAAGAAATACATCGTGTTTTGAAATGTGGAGGAATTTTTATCACTGAACAGGTTGGGGCTGAAAATGACCGTGAATTGGTGGAGCTTCTCTTAGGAAAAACTGAACTTCCATTTCCAGAACAGTATCTTGATATAGTTAAAAAACGTTTTTGTGATGTAGGTTTTGACATTTTGGATGCACAGGAATGCTTCAGACCAATCAAATTTTTTGATATAGGTGCACTTGTTTGGTTTGCGCATATTATAGAGTGGGAATTTCCTAATTTCTCTGTAGATAATTGCAAGAACAGATTACTGTATGCACAACAAATTTTAGAGCAAAACGGTTGTATTGAAGGAAAAATTCATCGATTTTTATTGGTATTGCGCAAAGCGAAATAAAAATTGACTATAAAAAAACCAAGGGCGAAGATGTGTAGAAGCATCTTCGCCCTCGTATCGTTAATCCTATGAAAAAATTATTTCATTATTCACAATTTCTCTTGCATAAGCTTGTATGTTATTCATCAATCCTATCCATTCCATAGGCTGTTCTGCTTTTAACTGTTCTGTCACACCCTGCTTTTGAACCATTTCCTCAATCAATCTGTGGAACATTTGCTCCGCCTGTTGGTTAATATCTGCAAGATAGCGGTTAAGTGTCCCATCAATCAGCATCGTGGTGTAAACAATGTGCCTATGCTCTTTCAGATACTGCTTGTGGCGTTGTCCCCATAAGCCGATAGGCTGTGTTTCTTCTTCGGCAAGTATCAGACAAGGGATATAATAATCACCCTGCAATTCATACCACAAACCGTTGCTTTTATCAAAAATGTACTTGTCCATATAATAAATCCTCCAGTATAATATATTCGCACATACGTCGCAGTTCTCCGATTGCCACATTCTGTTATATCTTGTTATCAGATTTTCTTGCCCTTGTGTTTGCCCTTATCAGCTTCCAAGGGAAGAATAAAACAGTGTGAAATCGTATAATAAGTTAAGGTGAGCATTTTGCTATAAACCCTTAATTTTCAAGGCTTTTGGAGGATTTTATTAAAACCCTGTGAGGGTTAATAACCACTTATAAAATTGTGGTTTTCAAATTAGAATTTAGAGGAGGCAATGCAATGGATATTTCCTATAATTGTGAAAATCAAAAATTTAATTATAGAGTATGTGCCATGATAATCGCGGAAAATAAAATTTTAGCGATGCACGATGAACGTTCACCCTATTTTTATCTTCCGGGTGGAAGAGTTAAGATGGGTGAAACTGCTGAGCAAGCAGTGGTTCGGGAAGTTCAGGAAGAACTTGGTGTAACTCCAAAGATTACACGTCCATTATGGCTCAATCAGGCTTTTTTTACCGAAGATGTGGATAATCTACATTATCATGAACTGTGTATTTATTTTCTGGTGGATATTTCAGAGACAACTCTACTGGAAAGAGGAAACGTCTTTACTCTGACAGAAGGAAAGCATATCCATACTTTTGAATGGCTGGAGTTTGATAGATTGAAAGATGAATATTTTTATCCGCTTTTCCTGAAAAAAGCGATTTACGATCTTCCCGATGAATTCACCCTTCGCACGGAATTAGAGTAACAAATTCCGGTTTGTCGAGCAGACAGGCATCTGAATAACACAAAATGAGGGAGCAGCCATGGTACTTTATTTTACGGGAACCGGCAACAGCCGGTATCTGGCACGGCGTATTGCCGAAGGGTTGGAGATGCCGCTTTACGACCTGAACGCCTGCATCAAGGCAGGGAATACCGCCCCGGTGCAGACCGGGCGTGACGTGGTGCTGGTCACGCCTACCTACGCATGGCGTATCCCCCGGGTGGTGTCGGAGTGGCTGGGCAAGACCGCGCTGACCGGGGCAGAGCGCATCTGGTTTGTGATGGATTGCGGCAGCGAAATTGGCAATGCGGCAGGCTATAACCGGCAGCTTGCAGCGCAAAAGCAGCTGCAGTATATGGGCACAGCCCAGATCATCATGCCGGAAAACTACATTGCCATGTTCAATGCACCTCAAAAGGAGCAGGCACGGAGCATCGTGGAGCAGGCAGAGCCTGCGCTTCAGAAGGTGCTGGCGCAGCTCAAGGCCGGGCAGGAATTTCCTCCGCCGAGAGAGAATCTCTACGACCGCTTTATGAGCGGCCCGGTGAACCCGGTGTTCTATCGCTTCTTTGTAAAAGCCGATGCCTTCCGGGCAACGGACGCCTGCATCGGCTGCGGTAAGTGCGTGGAGTTGTGCCCCTTGAACAACATCCGTCTGGAAAACGGAAAGCCGGTCTGGGGCAAAAACTGCACCCATTGCATGGCGTGCATCTGCTACTGCCCCAAAGAAGCCATCGAGTACGGCAAAAAGAGCAAAGGCAAGCCCCGGTATCACTTTGAAGCACTGGAAAAGCAGCAGGACGTATGAAGAAAAACGATGATGGTAAAAAGTAGATGAAGTATTTATACTTACATGGATTAGGACAAAAACCAGACAGTTGGGACAGAGTAATAAAAGAAACGAAGGTCTCGGACAGCAGCGTCTGCTTGAGTTTGGCAGAGATGCTGGAGGACAAAGCGGCCACTTATGGGGAACTGTATGCTGCATTCTCAGGAGAGTGTGATAAGGAACATGATGAAATCGTCTTGTGCGGGCTTTCCTTGGGTGCTGTTCTGGCACTTAATTATGCGATAGACCATCCGAATAAAGTAAAGGCACTGGTGCTAATTGCAGCACAATATAAAATGCCTGAAAAGCTATTGAAGTTCCAGAATATGCTGTTTCGCTTTATGCCGAATACAATGTTCAAGCAATTTGGATTCAAGAAAGCAGATGTGATTAGCTTGTGCGGTACGATGACGGAATTGGATTTCAGGGATTCATTATGTAAGGTGTCCTGTCCGGCATTGATCGTTTGTGGGGAAAAGGACAACGCAAACAAAAAAGCCTCAAAGGAACTTGCCAGTTATTTGAGCGATTCCCACTTCCATGAACTTCTGAAAGCAGGTCATGAAGCAAACATAGAATCTCCGGAGGAATTGGCAACAGTGTTACAGGAATTTTATGATAATGTCGAATAAACTACGATTCATCAAAGAAAGAGGACTTTAAAATGAACATCGAAGAACGGGCGGCACAGGCTGCCGCATGGAAAGCTACTGGACAGTGCAACTGTGCACAGGCGGTGCTGAAGACATTTGAGGACAAGCTGCCGGTGGATGCCGACACCCTGATGAAGCTGGGCGCAGGCTATGCCGCCGGCATGGGCTGCATGGAGAGCACCTGCGGCGCACTGATCGGCGCTGTGATGGTGGCGGGCATCGTCACCGACGGCAAGGGCACACCCCGCATTTCTAAGGAACTGCTGCAAAACTTTCAGGAAAAGTGCGGTGCTACCATCTGCAAGGATCTGAAGGGGATAGAGAACGGCGCACCGCTGTGCCCGTGCCCGGAGTGCGTCCGCAACGCTGTTCTGGCACTGGGCGAGGTGCTGGGAGAGTAAGATGAAGAAGATCTTGTTTGTTTGCCACGGCATTATGTGATACATACTGTGGGACCGATATGGAATATCCGGGGCAGTTTGATTTAGTGGAATGGGTGCTATTTGATTCTCATACAGAATCGGTGTATGAAGCAGAAGTTACGCTCTATTATAATATACGAATTTAGTTTATTTGAATCAAAGCAAAAAGCTCAAAAAGGAGAGATTATTCATGGTTTTATTGGTTGTAGATGCACAGAATGGTATCGTGGATGAACGCTTATATGAGTTCAGAAAGTTTGTTGGTAATATCAAAAAGCTGATTGGAGCAGCTCGAGAACAAGGCATAGAAGTTATTTATGTACAGCATGATGATGGACCTGATACCGGATTCTCTATCGGGGATGATGAGTTTGAGGTTTATTCCGAGTTTCAACCGATGCCTGATGAAAAACGGTTTATCAAGTCCGTATGCAGTGCGTTCAAAAAAGAGAGTGGTCTGCTTGAGTATCTGACTGCAAAGGAAGAAAAAGACGTGATGATTTGTGGCATTATGACTGATTTCTGTATCAATGCCACGGTAGAGGCTGGTTTTGAGCATGGCTTACACATGATTGTTCCTGCCTATGCAAATTCTACGCAGGACAATGAGTACATGACTGGGGAACAGGCTTACCATTACTATAATGAATTTCTCTGGCCTGAACGATATGCAGACTGCGTACCAATGGACAGGGCATTGGAATTACTCAAAAATGATATAGCGTAAACGGTCTTTGCTGAATACCTTTGTTACCGAAATACATTACATAAACTTCAAGATTATGTTGCAGTAAATTTAAGAAATCAGTATCATATATTTATACATACAAACAGCGTAGAAGTTTTAAAATACGAATGGGGAATAAAATAGAGGATAAGAGGATATGAAGAACGATGAACCGGAGATAAAACCGGCATACAAAAATCCTTTAATGGAGCATTACAGATGAAGACAGCAATAGTATATGCATCAGTGCATCACGGAAACACAAAAAAGATAATTGACGAGATAGCAAAGACAAACGATGTCGAGCTGATAGATGCGACACAGACGGTAGAGAAAGACCTGTCGGAATATGATTTAATCGGTTTTGCATCAGGAGTATATGGTGGAAAGTTCCATCAGTCGGTGCTTAAGTTTGCATCAGTCAATCTCACAGACAATAAAAATGTATTTCTTATCTGCACATATGGCGGCAGACCTGTCTTTAAGTCAATTGAGCAGGTGATAGCATACAAACATGACAACATTGTTGGAAGGTTTTCATGCAAGGGATTTGATACGTTCGGACCGTTCAAGCTGATTGGCGGTGTATCAAAGGGGCATCCGGATGAGAAGGATATTGCGGCGGCTGTAGAGTTTTACAACGGACTAACAGAACAGCCAGTGTTTCTGAAATAGGAAAACTTTGAAATAGGAGGATTGAATGTGTGAAGAATGAAATCAATGAATCTGTATATGATATCAATATGGATAAGTTATGTCAGAATTCAATTGAATTAATTAAATATGCACGAAACATTACTGCAAAGCAGGTAAATAATGTCCAGATAATGACCTATTATTCTCTTGGCAGGTGGATTGTAGAAGTACAGCAGCAGGGAAAACACAGGGCTGAATACGGTAAAAAAATCATAATAAATCTTTCTAAAAAATTAACAGAAGAATTTGGAAAAGGCTTTTCAGAATCTACGCTGGAAAAGGCAAGAAAGTTTTATTTAACATATAAGGATCGAATTTCGGAAACACTGTTTACGGAATTTGCAATCAAGAAATCGGAAACGGTGTTTACGATTTTTGAAGAGGAGCATCCGTTTGTGGTAACATGGTCTCATTATCTACAATTGATGAGAATAGAAAATGAGGATGAACGCTCATTTTATGAGATAGAAGCTGCCAGAGAGAAGTGGGGAGTCAGAGATTTGTCACGTCAGTATAATTCTTCTCTTTATGAGAGACTTGCGTTAAGCATGGATAAGGACAAAGTGCAACGCTTATCACAGGAAGGAAATGTGATTACAACCTCAAAGGATGTGCTGAAGGATCCATATGTTTTGGAATTTGTAGGTCTTGAAGATAAATATAATTATTCAGAAACTGATTTAGAAAACAGGCTGTTAGATAATTTGCAGCAGTTTCTTTTGGAATTGGGAAAAGGATTTACTTTTGTGGCAAGACAGAAAAGATTTTCATTCGAAGAAGATCATTTCAGAGTGGATCTTGTTTTTTATAACAGACTGTTGAAATGCTTTGTATTATTTGATTTAAAAATTGGCAAATTAAAGCACCAGGATCTGGGGCAAATGCAGATGTATGTCAATTACTATGATAGATACGAAAAAACAGAGGAAGAAAATCCTACCATTGGTGTATTGTTGTG
>ERZ824598.3510-NODE-3510-length-13362-cov-33.794168_pt1 | contig 13362 bp, 9 predicted proteins | sample MGYA00519934_ERZ824598 | MGnify/ENA primary metagenome ERZ824598 (study PRJEB31778, sample SAMEA3449177) | human gut metagenome | biome: human gut; feature: human-associated habitat; material: faeces | place: United Kingdom | collected 2010/2012 ... | reverse complement strand
CCTTTTCGCGATTGAGTTGGTCGCGCTTTCATGCTCCTTCCGCGTGCAGCTTTTTTGGTGCTTCGCCTGATTGACGGTTAGCGATGGCTAATTGCCGTGCGCTCATCCGCACGGCAAAAAACAGCCGCAAAAGGCGCGGAAAATCAGCAAAATCAATCGGTCACATGAGAAAGGTTTGGAAAACGAAGCATAGCGCCTGTGTTATAATCAAGGTACTTCAAAACAGAGGCGGACAAGGGGGAGCGGTATCATGGACGATCAGAATCGGTGTATGCGGTGCATGGGCCAGAAGGATTCGCAGCAGGAGACTTGCCCGGCGTGCGGATTCAGCGAGAAGGACTTTGTGCCGGAGAAGCATCATCTTCAGCCCCACACCATCCTCAAGGGGCAGTATCTGGTGGGCTGTGCGCTGGGCGAGGGCGGCTTCGGCATCACTTACATCGGCTGGGATATGTTCCTGCATATTCCGGTTGCGATTAAGGAATATTTTCCCTCCGGCGTCGTCATTCGCGATCAGGGACAGCACACGGTCAGCGTGTTCGCGGGGAAGGATGAAGAATCGTTCCTGCAGGGGCGCAGCAGCTTCTTCCGCGAGGCGCAGAAGGTCGCGAAATTCGACAACAACGTCGGCGTTGTGTCCGTCAAAAACTGCTTTTTGGAAAACGGAACGGCGTATATCATCATGGAGTACATCTCCGGCATCAATCTGGGCGCGTACGCGGAGCTGCACGGCGGCAAGCTGACCTTCACCGAAACGCTGAAACTCCTCCGCACGCCGATTTTGACCTTGGAGGAGCTGCACCGCGCGTCAACGTGGCACCGCGACATCAGCCCGGAAAACCTGATGCTTACCAAGGATGGCAAAGTAAAGCTGATTGACTTCGGCGCGGCGATGGAGAGCGACCGCGAGAAGAAAACGCGCGTGCTGATGATTCGCGCGGGCTATTCGCCTGTGGAAATGTATTCCAGCACCGGCGAGGACGGCCCGTACTCCGATGTTTACTCGATGGCGGCGACAATTTACAAGCTGATTACCGGGGTTACGCCGCCGCCCGCCACCGACCGGCTGGATAATGACCCGCTTGTGCCGCCCTCCGCGCTGGGCGTGAAGGACATTTCCCACGCGCAGGAAGCGGCGCTGCTCAAGGGCATGGCGGTGCAGGTGAAGAGCCGCTATCAGACGATGGAGGAGTTCTTTGACGGGCTATACGGCAAGAATGCCCCCGCGCCCGCGCCGAGCCAGCATCAAAAGCGGCTGCTGATCGGCATTGCGGCGCTGCTGGTGCTGATTATGGTGGGCGTGGGCGTGCTGCTTGGGCGCGACAGTCAATCCGTGCCGGGACCTGCCCCGACCGAAGCGCCGACGGACGTGCCGGCGGGACTTGCCCCGACGGAAGCGCCAACCGACGTGCCGACCGCCCTGCCGACGGAAGCGCCAACCGAAGCGCCGACCGACGTGCCGACCGAAGCACCCAACGCCACGCCCGTGCCGTCCGCCGTGGAAACGGCGCTGCGCGATTTCCTGAATGCCAACGGCTGCGCGATTGCGGCGGATGAGGCCATCCCGGCGGATGCGCTGGCGCGAATCGGCGGTGTGCGGCTGCTGGAGGGCAATATCGACTTCACTTTCCTGACGGACGAGGGCGAGCTGGAATATCGCGATTCCTTCTACATGAACCCGTGGCGGCGCGATGATCCGCAAACCCCCGATGTCCGCGGCGAAGCGCTGACGACGGAAATCAACCTTGCGGACTTCGCCTGCTTCCCGAATTTGCAGTATCTGGCAGTTTGGGACGAACGGGCGGTCAACCTTGAGGCACTCTCCTGTCTGCCGAAGCTGACGACGCTCGTGCTCGACCACTGCGGCTTGACGGAAAGCGACCTGCTGACCATCGCGCAGCACGCGCCGCTGCTGACGACGCTGAACATCAGCAACAGCAGCATCACGAGCGTTGCGGCGCTGGCAAGCCTGACGAAGCTGGAGCGCCTGATGATCAGCAACACCGGCGTAACGACGCTGACCCCGCTGGCGAACCTGACTATCCGGCAGCTGATGACCGAAAATACCGCCATTGTGTCCATTAACGAACTGCGCGGCACGCGGCTGGCAAAGTGCATCCGGCAATGGAATTGCCCGATTGTCACGGACGGATACGACCTGCTGGGCGAAATGCCGCAGCTGGAGGAAGTCACCATCAACGGCGACGAAAGCACCGACAAATCGCTTGTGCTGGATTTGTCTCCGCTGGCGAACGCGCAAAACCTCGTGTGGCTGGACGTTGGCCATGTCGGCGTGCAGGACATCAATTTCGTGAGCCGCCTGCCCAATCTGCGCTATCTGCTGATTGCCACGAGCAACCTGACGAGCATGATGATTGGCGAGGCGACCCTGCCCGAAAACCTTGCGTACATCGACTTTGGCGGCAACCGCATCACCAGCCTGGAGGAACTCCACCTTGAACGGCTGAAGAAGCTGGAATACATCAGCCTGCACGCCAATTTCATCACCGACTTCTCGCCGCTGGAGCAGTGCACCGCCACGGAAACGTGGATTACCGACCAGCACAGCCCGGATATGCTGATGGGATGGCTTGGTACGTCGCTGCGGGAGGCGCTGAATCTGCCGCCCAAGGCGTTCATCACGCAGAAAATGCTGGATAACGTAATCGGCGTGACCGTGCGCGACGGCGAAATTGAGTGGGTGTTCTACGAAGAGCAGAAGAATCACGATGCTTGGCAGCGCCGCGAGCGGGAAGTCAACAACTGGGGCAAGTACGTCGACAAATACATCGACAACTGGGGTGATCCGCTGTTCCTGACGCCCAACCCGACAGACGCTGACCTGCCAACCATGAATCCCGATTCGTTCGACCTGAGCGAGTTGCAGTATTTCCGCCACCTGCACTACTTCCAGCTGCGCAACCAGCAGGCGGAAGGCACTTGGGTGCTGCCGAAGCTGCCGATTCACTGGCTGATTTTGTCTAACTGCGGCTTGACGGACGCGGATATGCCGTACATCACTGCCATCAACGTGGATGACGGCGAACGCTATAACGAGCTGTACAGTCTGAATCTGGGGAATAACGCCATTACGTCCCTGTCGGGCATGGAGCGGCTGGCGACACTGAACGTCTTGCTGGTGCAGCGCAACAGCATCAGCGATTTGTCCCCGCTAAGCGACCTGACGCGCATCCATTTGCTGAATATCAGCTGGAACCCCGCCATCACGAGCATTGAACCGCTGGCGCAAGGAATGCGGGAGACGCTGGTGAATCTGGACATGGCGGGTTTGGCGGTGGATTTGACCCCCGTCGGCGGCATGGAGAATCTGGATCACCTGCGCATCGGCGACGACTGGAACAGCCATCGCATCGCGCTGGATTTAGCCCCGCTGTCCGGGCTGACGGGCTTGAAGTACCTGCATGTTCTGGGCGCGAAGGTGGATAACGTGGAAGCAATCAGCAGCATGAGCGGCTTGCTTTGCATTGACCTGCAGAACTGCGGCATGACCTCCGCCAAGCTGACTGCTCTCAACGGACATCCGCTGACGACCGAAATCAATCTGGAGCGGAACTTCCTGCGCACGCTGGATGAACTGGATTTATCGACGCTGCCGCAGCTGAAGGAAATCGCCCTCGACGGCAACGCCATCAGCGACTTCTCGATGTTTGACGGCACGGCGATCACCGTGTACGGGCAGGATTGGCAGAACACTGCTTACTAAAGCGACTTTTATAATAGGAAGGGAGACTGGCTATGTCCGCACCGATGATCCTGGCGGAAAGCGAAGTGGAGCGGATTATCCGCCTGTCGCGCAACGCGGAATTTGCCCGCGCGTATCTGGAAAAGGGCATCCGCGTGCCGACGTTCCCGGAAATCCTCGCGGAATATTCCGGCATCACCGATGCTTCGGCGCTGCGGGAGAAGCTATGCACCCGCCTGCAGGGCATGATTGGCGAACCGAACGCCGCGTCAATCCGCCGCAAAGTGTCCGTCTGGTTCACGGGCAAAACCGCGCCGGAAAACCGCGGTCAGCTGGTGCGCATCGTGTTCGCGCTGGACATGAGCGACGAGCAGGCGCAGAATTTTCTGGCGTGCGCGGGCGGCGGCTGCCTGCATCAGCGCAATCCTATCGAGTTGGCGTACCTCTACGCGCTGCGCAGCCGCCTGGGCTACAACGAGGCGTGCCACCTCATCGAGCGCATCCGCCATATTGCCATCGGCGGACAGGGCAAAACCGAGGTGCTGGAGAACGAGTTCACCAAAATCCGCGGGGAAGATGAATTTGTGGATTTCATCAGGCAGCAGCGGATGAATCTGGGGGAGCTGCACAACACCGCCTACGAGTATTTTCAGGAGTACATGGAGGTGCTCACCAAGCCGCCGGACAGCTTCCCCCACCTGCCGGAGCGCGCATACAGCGTGCGCGAAATTGTGCAGATGTACTTGAAGCCCCCCGCGGGCAGCAGCAGCGTGCTTGGCAAAACCCTGCGCGCCCACTGGCCGGATGAAAAAACGCTCTCGCAGATTGCCAACCGGCGGCAGGATGTGCCGCGAAAAGTGCTGATTCTGCTGTTTCTGATTACCGACGGGGCGGAAAACAGCCTGTATGTGAACGATGCCGCCGTCAGCGACGATGCGCGCGTGCTGTTTGACGACCGCTACCGCCGCGTGAACCAAATGCTGGATGACTGCGGATACAGCCAGCTTGACCCGCGTAACGTGTTTGACTGGCTGATGCTCTACTGCATGTACGACCACGGCGAGCTGAACGGCAATGAGCGCCTGCAGGCTGTCCTGCGGGAGACGGAAGAGAATGACGCTCTGGGAGGGGATGCCACATGACGATGCCCTATGCCTGCACGCGCTGCATGATGCCGACGGAGGAAGCCGTCTGCCCGGTGTGTGGGGCGAAAACGGAGAATGCACAGCGGATTCGCGATGCGCTGCCGCCGCAGACCATCCTGCATGGGCAGTATCTGCTTGGCGCGGCGCTGGGCGGCGGGGGATTCGGCACGACCTACCGCGCCTTGAAGCTGGAGAGCGTCGATCCCGTGCGCGGCGAAATGGTGGCGGTGAAGGAGTACTTTCCGCACAGCATTGCCGCCCGAAGCGATGACGGCAGGGTCGTCCCGCAGCGCAATGATGCCAAGCTGTTCACCAACTGGCGCGATAAGTTCGTGACGGAATACAACATGCTGCTGGAAGCCTCGCGCTGCCCGTCGGTGGTGCAGGTGCTGGATTTGTTCGAGGAAAACAATACCGCGTATCTGGTGATGGCGTACGTCGAGGGCGAAACGCTGGCGCATCGGGTGCGCGAACAGGGCGCAATCCCGCCGGAGGAGCTGATGCGGATGATGAAGCCGTTCATCGAGAATCTGCGGATGCTGCACGAGAAGAAAATCATCCACCGGGATATAAAGCCCGCCAACATCATCCTCAAGGGCGGCGATACCCCGATTCTGCTGGATTTCGGCAGCGCGCGCCCCAACAATCCAGAACTGCGGAAAACCGTGCTGATCAGCAAAGGCTACGCGCCGCCGGAGCAGTACGAGGAGAACGGGAAGCAAGGCTGCTGGACGGATGTCTATGGTCTGTGCGCGACGATGTACTTCGCCCTGACCGGTCAAGACCCCGCCGACGCGCAGGAGCGCAAGTGCACCATCAAGGCGAAGGGGCGCGACCTGCTTGTGCCCATCCAGAAGCTGTGCCCGAGGCTGAAAAGCCAGTGGGCGGATGCGCTGATGGCGGGGCTTGCGATGGAGTCCGGCGAGCGCCCGTCGTCCTTCACGAAGCTGGAAACTGCGCTCTTCAGCGAAAGCAAGCCGGATGCGCCGAAGCCCGCGCCCATCATCGACAGCGCGCAGACGACCCGCGCCCTGCTTGCCGCCAAGCACGCCGGGAATCTGCTCAAGCGCTTTGCTCCGCAGAAGTACGAGGGCATCCTGCGCGAAATCGACCGCATCAGCCGCTTGAGCAGCATCGCGCAGCAGGCAGAGAGCCTCCAGCAGCTTTTGCAGGGCAGCGGCGTTATCTTCCGCCTGCTGACCAATGGCTTCCGTGCGACGAAGCCCTGATACTATTTCCAAATTCACCTGCGCCATCTGCTCGCATCTTGGCGCATTCTCATTTGGAAATAGTATGATTTCGCCGCGCGGAAATGAGCGGGAAAACCCGCCATCATCAAGTGCTATAATTCCCAGTGAAAGCAAGCCCCGCCGACCCAAGCGGAGCACGATTGAAGGAGGAAAATCCATATGATTATGAAGCAGTGCAGCGCCGGCCATTTCTACGACGCAGAACGCTACGACAGCTGCCCCTACTGCGGCACGAACGAGGACAAGGTGCACACCCAGCCGAACGTGATTCCGGTGGACAACGGGCTTGAGCCGACCGTTCCCGTGAATCCGACCACGGGATTTGGCGGCGGCGAGACAATCGGGCTGGATATGTCCAAGGAGGTGCGCCCGGTCGTTGGCTGGCTGGTGTGCATCGAGGGCCCCGATCGCGGCCGCTCCTACGAAATCCACAAGGAAAACAACTACCTCGGCCGTTCGGCGCAGATGGACATCTACATCGCCGGCGATGCCACCATCTCCCGCGACAGCCCGATGGTCGTCACCTACGACGCGAACAGCCGCAGCTTCTACTGCGGATTCATGGGCGGCCGCTCCATCGTCCGCCTGAATGGGATGCCCCTGCTTTCCACCACGCAGCTCAAGCACGGCGACATCATCGAGCTGGGCAAAACGAAGCTGATGTTCGTTCCCTTCAGCAGCGATGCCTTCGATTGGGACTGGACGCAGGCGTAAGGGGAGGAACACAGCATGAGGGCGAAAAAGTTGTTTTCCATCCTTCTGGCAATGATGCTGATGCTCTTCGCGCTTTTCCCGATTCAGGCGGTGCTTGCCGAAACGACCAATCAGCCCTCACAAACCACCAGTACCGCAGAGCCGTCTGCAAGCTCTGCGGTACCCGCCCAGCGGTCTGACACGCCCGCGCCCACGTCGGGCGCTGAACCCGGTGTGGAAACACCTGTGGACGTGTCGGGGCAGCTGGGTTTTTTTGTTCAGCAGTATGGGCTGATGGTGCTCCTTGCGCTGGCGGTGATTGTGCTCGTGGTGCTGATTGCGCTGCTTGCGCGGTCGGGGAGGAGAAAGCGGACGGCGGAGACCGCGCAGGGCGGACAGACGATTGCCGTCATGGATATGCCCGGCGAGCCGCCAATCCTTGATGTGACGGAGGTTGGCAACGTACACAACATCGGCAAACGGAATTATCAGCAGGACGCGTTCGGCGTGTCGCCCCTGCAGGACGAGAAATTGCGGCATTCAAGAGGTGTGCTGGCAGTGCTGGCGGACGGCATGGGCGGCATGACGAACAGCGGCGAACTGAGCCAAGCAGCAGTTTTGGCGGCACTGCGCAGTTTCCCGCAAGCCCCCGGCGGCACGGGCGAAACGCTGGCGAGCGTCGCGCACAGCGTGCTGGACATGGTGCAGAAGCGCTTCACGGGTTCAGGGTCAGGGTCAACGCTGGTGCTGGCGAACATCCGCGACGGCAAGCTTGACTTCCTCACCATCGGGGACAGCCGCATTGCCCTCCTGCGGGATGGTGCGCTGCTGACGCTCAACCGCGAGCACAACTACGCCGCGATGCTGCGCCATCAGGCGGCTTTGGGGATGATTCCGTGGCGGGAGGTGGCGGAGAATCCGCGCCGCCGCGCGCTGACGAGCTATCTGGGGCTGGCGGATGACCCGGCGATGGATTTCCCCGCCGAGGCGATTCCACTGAACAGCGGGGATAAAATCGTGCTGATGTCCGACGGCGTGTTCGGTACGCTGGACGACGAAACGCTGACACGCGTGCTTGTCCGAAGCCCAAACGTGGTGGAGGCGGCGCATAAGCTGGAAGATGCGGTGCTGATGGAGAGAAAGGCGAATCAGGATAACTTTACAGCGGTGATTATCGAGATTTCAAACGTACGCAAACTGAACCGGATACAAGAGTAAAGGAGAGAAAACCATGAAACAGTGGATGCGCAGTTTTTTCGCGGTGCTGATGATGGCTTGCCTGATGCTGGGCAATGCCGCGTGGGCGGAAAAGGCGCTGGATGGAAACGGGCTGACCGGCTTGCAGGAGCGCGAGAAAAAGCCGGATGTATCCGGCATGGCGGACGCGTCGATGGACAACAAATCGTCCGAAAAGGCGATCTTTGAGGGCGGCTGGCTCGGCGTTTATGACAACAATCATCTGGTGACGATGGCAGTCTGCTACATCGACGACAGCATAATCGCCGTGAGCAGCGATAAACTGCGGGAATACGCCGCGCGCGGGACGACGCTGGAGCTGTACGACTTCATGGAGGAAAAATCGTACAGCGTGCGCGTGGGCAAGGAGGAAAATTCCGTCATCCGGTTTGTCCTTGATGGCGCGCATGATATTCCCAGCCTGCACATGAGCGGCAACGTGGCATACGGCGAAACCATCGGTCTGTCGGGCGGCGAAATGGACGGCACCATAAGCGCCTTTGTGCAAAAAGACGCGGATGGGCTGACCATTATGCCGGAAGTGGTGGCGGCGACGCGCCCGGCAAAGGGCGAACTGTTCGGCACATACAGCGGATCAGCGCTGGCGCAGGGCAGCCCGATTTTCGGGTCAAGCAGCGATGGCACGGTTGTGATGCTGGGGCTTGCGGACAAAAACCACCGCTATCTGGATTTGAATGCGTATTATGCCCTTGCGGAAGCAGCGGAGCATCCGACCGCTGCCCCGACCGCCGCACCGACGGAATCCCCCGCAGCCGAATCCCAGACGCAAACCGTGCTCTACGTCATCATCGGCGTTCTTGCGGCGGCAGTCGTCGCCCTTGTTCTCACGCGCGGCAGGAAGAAAGACGGCATAAATCAGCAGAAGGCGGCGGAAACGAAGCCCCTTCCCCCGGAAGTGCCGGATGAACCCACCCAGCAGGTGGAGGAAGCATCGAAAGCCCATGTCGCGCTGGCGTGCATCGGCGGCGCATTGCAGGGCATGACGTTCCCCATTTCCTCGCGCGTCGTCATCGGGCGTGACCCGAAGCACTGTTCCATCATCTACCCCAAGGACGCCCATGGCATCAGCAGCGTGCACTGCGCGGCAGAACCCACGGCGGACGGGCAAATCATCCTCATCGACCTCGGCTCGACGTATGGCACGATGGCGGGCGGGCAGCAGCTGACGGCGGGCAAGGGCGTGACGCTTCATTCCGGCGACGCCTTCACGCTCGGCGGAAAAGAGAATGTGTTCGAGGTGCGCCGCCTGTAATCCGCATCAGAAAGGAGCATTGCCTTGAAGTGTCCCTATTGTTTTCGGGAAATCCCCTTCAGCACCGTCTGCCCAGCGTGCGGCAGGGCGCTGCATTTCGGCGGCAACACGCAGTTTCTGGCGGAGGTGCAGCAGGGGCGGCTGGGCGTGAAGGACATCTTCGCGCAGACCCTCAAGCGCCACCCAAAGGGCGATGCCTTCCGCTCCCTGACGCGCCGCCCCGCGCTGACGGCGGAAATGCTGGAAACGTGGCAGCGCCCGTGGATGTTCCTGCGCCTGTTCGTGATGCTGCTGATTGCGACGGTGCTGCTGACTTTCGCGGCGGAGACGATGGTGTATATTTCACCTAAACTCAAGATGGAGTTTAATTTCCCACTGTCTGTCATTGCCAACATTGTCGGCAGTACGGTGATTCCGTGGACGATGGTGCTGTTTATCTGGGAGATGGACATGTATGGCAATCTCTCCATCTTTGATTTGCTGGGGCTGCTGCTTGTCGGAGGGCTGCTGAGTATTGCCATCGCGTCACCGTTTTTTCGGCTCATGGAGTATGTGTTTTCGCTGGGGGAGGAGTATTCGAAGTCGTGGGCGGCGGTAGCAGAAGAACCCGCAAAAATCCTGATTTGCATTCTGTTTATCCTGCTGTCAAGGCGCAGACTGAACGCGCTGGATGGGCTGGTGATTGGCGCGGCGGTTGCATCCGGATTCGCCTTCATCGAAACAACGCAGTATGGCTATGTCCATGGGCTGAACACGATGGAAGCGCGGAACTTCTGGACGCTGTTCTCTAATCACCTGCTGTTTACAACCCCGGTTTTGGGCGCACTGGGGCTGGCGGCGAACGGGGAAAAGCTGAAACTGCGCCATTTCCTGAACTGGCGGGTGATTCTCTGCCTTGCGCTTGGCATGGGCTGCCACGCACTCAATAATGCCAGCAAGGAGTATTTGCCGATTTCCTACTGGTTTCTCACGGTAACGATACTGACCATTGGCGATTATCCGCTGTTCATGAGTCAACTGATTGTCGCGGTTGTCGAGTGGACAGCGCTGCTCCTTGTGCTGCGCGGCGGCATCCGCCAAGCCTTGGCGGCGAGCGAACGCGGCAAAACAATGGCGTACATGGAACATTACGGAAAAATCGACGCTCCGAAAGTGTCTGACACGCCGGATACGCCGATGCTCTGCGGGCAGGCGGGTTCATTCAGCGGGCAAAAGCTGCGTGTGCCGAGAAACAAGCCGATTTCGATGGGGCGGGAGGCATCCTGCCAGCTGGTGCTTGCATCCAAGCAGGTCAGCCGGAAGCACTGCGAGGTGCGGTTGACGGCGGATGGGCTGGTTATCCGCGACCTGAACTCCGCCAACGGCACGAAAGTCAACGGCACGCGGATTCCGCCGCAGCAGGATGTTCCGCTGAAGCGCGGCGACCGGGTGGAAATCGGATCGAAGGACGAATGCTTCGTCATTCAGCGATACTAATTCTCATCTAAAACATGGCATTCGCACAGCATCTTTTCCGTCCCGGCTTTGCTTCGTTCCGCTCGCGCGTACCTCCAGTACGCCTCGCTTCACTCAGCTTTGCCGGAACGAAAAATCTGCTATGCTCGATGCTATGTTTTAGAATCGAATTAGTATGAGAAAGGGGGAAAAAGCCTAAATGCAAAACGAATTGAAAATCAGCTTTCGGAATGTGAGGGCATCCGCCTTCCGCCGTCACGCACGGGGAGAAGCCTTCCGAGCGCTGACACGCCAGCCGGAGAACCCGCAAAAAGCCGTCCGCCAATGGCAAATGCCGTGGATGTACCTGCGCCTGTTCGGCATCCTGCTGCTGATGGCGGCGGTGTGCCTTGCCTGTATTTGGCTGGATATTGGCGCACTGCCCGCGCCGTACATCTACGCCTTCTTCTGGTGCGGATCGCTTTTTCCGCTGACGCTGGCAATGTTCCTCTGGGAGCTTGACCCCTTCGTGAATATCTCGATTTTCGAGATGATGGGGCTGGCGCTGCTCTCCGGGGTGGTTTGCGTGCTGTTCGGCACGCCGGTGGATAACAGCATCATCAGCGGCTATTTTGCCCCGGTTTGGGGCTATGTGAAGGACAGCGTTTTGATGCTGGGCGTGCTCATCCTCGTGCTGGTGTGCACCCGCAAGCGGATGTACGGGCTGGGCGGCTTGGCGCTTGGTGCGGCTATTGGCGCGGGGTACGCGCTGTTCACCATGCTGATGGCATCCATCGTGGACACGCCGATTGTGGAAACGCCCACTGGGCTGGCACGCGATTTCAGCGGGCTGACGAACGCCATCAGCGCAAGCGTGCCGATGCTCTTCGGCAATCACGCGCTGTGGTTCGCGCCGGTCGCGGGGGCGCTGGGACTGCGCATGAGCGGCGAGAAAATCAACATTCGCCATTTTGCGGATGTTCGCGTCATTCTCCTGATTCTGCTGGGCTTTGCCGAAAATTATCTGATGAACAGCGCCAAATCCCCCTTCGGCTGGACGTTCCTGAACGCGGATTTGATTGCCCTCACGCGCACGGATGCCATTGAGGTGAAGCACGTCATCGTGCTGGCCATCGGCATGGCGGCGCTCATCAGGACGATTCGCCTGTGCGTTGCGCAGGCGCTCACCGTCGGCAGCGGCGCGCCGGTCGGGCGCAAGGCGTGCACGGGGCGGCTCATCGGCATCAGCGGAACGTATGCGAACCGCGTGGTGACGCTATTCGATGGGCAGGAGCTGCGCGTCGGGCGCGAAACGGGCAAGCACATGCTCACCCTGCACGGCGAGGGGGTCAGCCGCGTGCACTGCCTGCTCACCCTGCGGGAGGGCAGCATCATCGTGCGCGATTTGGGCTCGTCCAACGGCACATGGCTCAATGGCAAGCGGCTGACGAGCGAACAGGATACCCCTATCAGCAAAGGCGATGTGCTTGCCATCGGTTCGCCGAAAGAAAGGTTTGAGGTGCAATGAAGTACAGCTATGCGGCAGTGTCGGACGTAGGCAAGCGCGAAATCAACGAGGATGCGCTGGAGGTGCGCGCCGGGCGATGCTATCTGGCGTGCGCGCTGGGCGACGGGATGGGCGGACAGGGAAGCGGCGATTTTGCGTCGAAGCTGGCGACGGACGTGTCCATCCGGCGGATGAGCGGGTTTCTGCCCGCTGGCCGGCGCACGCTGGACGCCTGTGTGCGGGAAGCGAACCGCCTCATCCGCGACCAGCAGGAGGAGCAGCACTGCCGGATGATGACGACCCTTGCGCTCCTGCGCTTGAGCGGCGCGCGCGCACAGCTGGCGTACGTCGGCGACACGCGCATCTACTGGATTCGCGGCGGAGAAATCATCTACCAGAGCAAAGACCACAGCATCCCGCAGATGATGGTGACGTGCGGCGAAATCACCTACGATCAGATTCGGGGGCATGAAAGCCGAAATCTGCTGACGCGCGCGCTTGGCTACAAGGACGACGTGACGGCGGAGCATTTCGCGGGCAGAATCCGGCGCGGAGACCGTCTGCTGCTGTGCACCGACGGCTTCTGGGAATGGGTGCTGGAGGCGGACATGGTGGCGTGCGCACGGGGTAAAACCGCGCAGGAATGGCTGAACGGCATGTGCGCGCTGATTGCGCAGCGCTTCGACGAGGAAGCGGACAATTACAGCGCCATTGCGATTGTGGCGGAATAAAATCAGCAGGGCTGCAAGCGTGCCAAATGCGCTTTTGCAGCCCTATTTTGATGCGCCATGACGTGCTTGGCAAGGAATTGGGGGGATTTTTGGGCTTTTCAAATGCGGATTTTCGTGGTAAAATGGACGATAGGGGAATTTGCGATTTTTCCCCATAACCTCTTTTCGCGATGCGGGGATTTCGCGTCTGCGGACGCGACCAAAGGGCTTTGCGATCGCCCTTTGGAAACCTTCGCAGTGCACATTTCTGTTACTGGTCTTTGCCGTAACTTGTGGATACGGGGGACAGTGTGGGTGAATTGTGGATAAACACGCGGGCAAAGCATGAACGTGCGACCAACTGAATCGCGCGAAAGGGTCAAGGGACGAAGTCCCTTGTGGAGTCCAGAG
>ERZ824598.3505-NODE-3505-length-13376-cov-4.288267_pt1 | contig 13376 bp, 10 predicted proteins | sample MGYA00519934_ERZ824598 | MGnify/ENA primary metagenome ERZ824598 (study PRJEB31778, sample SAMEA3449177) | human gut metagenome | biome: human gut; feature: human-associated habitat; material: faeces | place: United Kingdom | collected 2010/2012 ... | reverse complement strand
CGGCAGCGAAGCATTGCAGATTGCGGCAAACTGTCTGCTGGACGACGGCGACGAGGTCATTGTCCCCGAGCCGTTCTATCCGAACTATCACACGTTCATCACGACCGCAGGCGGCGTCATCCATCCGCTGCACACAAAGCCGGAGGAAGGCTATTTCTATGCCGACCGCGCACGCATTGAGGCCTGCATCACGCCAAAGACGAAGGCCATTATGATCACGAATCCCGGCAATCCCACCGGCACCTGTCTGACGGAGGAACAGATGAAGATGCTTCTGGACGTAGCTGTGGAGCATGATCTGTATTTGGTGGCCGACGAGGTCTACCGCGAGTTTACCTACGACGGCGAGCCGCTGCATTCGTTCGGCAAATTTGACTACGGACAGGAAAACCTGATCCTGATCGATTCCGTTTCCAAGCGCTTTTCCGCCTGCGGCGCGCGTATCGGCTGCCTGATCTCCAAGAATAAGGAGTTCATGAACCACGCGATGAAATACTGCCAAGCAAGACTTTCGGTCGCGACGCTCGACCAGATCGCGTCTGCCGCGCTCTACACCGTCGGCCCCGAGTATTTTGCCGCCGTGCGCGACGAGTATAAGAAGCGCCGCGACACGCTCTGCCGCAAGCTCGGCGAGATCCCCGGCGTGGTGTTCGACGTGCCGGGTGGCGCGTTCTACGTGATGGCCGCGCTGCCGGTCGATGACGCCGACAAGTTCCAGCAGTGGCTGCTCGAGGAGTACAGCGACAACGGCGAGACCGTGATGATGGCCCCCGGCGGCTCGATGTACGCGACCCCCGGCAAGGGCAAAAACGAGGTCCGCATGGCCTACGTCCTTGAGTGTGATAAGCTTGAGCGCGCCATGGACATCCTCAAAAAGGCCATTGTTGAGTATAGTACGAAACAGAAGGCAGGACTGTAATCGCCGACTGGGGAGCTAATATTATAAAACAAAATCAATAAAAATAAGACGCAGTAATTTGATATACTCTCCTTTGATGCAATATCATTAAGATAAGACTGCACAAAGAGCAAGGCAGCTACCACAAGTAAGCGAAAAGGCTTATTTTATGCTGTGCAGGAGGTCAAGGGCGGAACATCCTATATGACCTATGATGAAAAGCCCTACACTCTGACGATCACAGTCGCGAAGCAAGGTGACGCGCTGAAGGTCACAAGCTGGCAGTTTGAAGGGGCCGATGAGAACACCCCTCTGACCATCACCAACACCTACAGCTACGTTCCCTATATTCCCGTGATCCCCACCCCCACGCCGAGCAAGCCCGCGCTGAATACTGCGGATCACTATGCTTACATCATGGGTTATCCCGACGGCACGGTGCAGCCAGGCGGCTACATCACCCGCGCTGAGGCCAGCACCATCATCTTCCGTCTGCTGACCGACAAGACCCGTGAGCAGTATTGGGCGACCACGAACGCGTACTCCGACATCAAGAGCGGCGACTGATACAACAACGCCATCTCCACCCTGAGCAACGCCGGTATCGTCAGCGGTTATCCCGACGGCACGTTCCGCCCGAACGCCCCCATCACCCGCGCCGAGATGTCCAAGATCATCGCCCTGTTCGCCAAGCTGGACAAGACGACTGACCGCTTCAGCGACATCGCCGGTCACTGGGCTGAGGCCTATATCAAGCTCGCGGCAGGCAATGGCTGGATCGAGGGCTACCCCGACGGCAGCTTCCGTCCCAACCAGAGCATCACCCGCGCCGAGACCGTGACGATGATCAACCGCGTACTCGAGCGTGTGCCCTCTGAGGAGGATCACCTGCTGTCCGAGCGTGTGATGCTGACCTTCCCCGACTGCAAGAGCGGCGACTGGTTCTACATCGCCGTGCAGGAGGCCACGAACAGCCACACCTAGAGTTTTATGACTATGCAGAGTGCAAAATTGTCAGAGGCTTCTCAATAGATTCAGCTGACAAAATATATCACGTTTGCGGAGACAGTGATTTTTATCTCGGGGATCGTTCAGTAGTGAAGCATATTCACAAAGAAAATGACGGTGGGACTACAGTTACTCTATTCAGTGATATGGCATCTTCCATCGTGTATGCGTACGACGATTGTATAATGTACACAGCAAACGGATTTCTTAATATGCTATCCTATACGACTGGCAAAAAGGTCACCCTTATCAGTGGTGTAGTATGCAGGAAGGCCGTTGATGTTGGAATGATTCGCCATAAGATTAAGTATGAAATGATTCCCGCTGGATTTGTCCGAATTGGGAAATGGGTATATTACTATGAAGATGGTAGACGCGATTTACCGTATAGAGTTGCTATCGACACGCCTGATAAAGTCAAGGCTGTTCCAAACTATAGAGTTTTAGAAGATGCAGAGCAAATTTGAGCATTTGGTTTGCGGCAGAAGTTTTCCCTTACGTTTTCCCTTTAGACTCTATCAGGCGGTAACATCAAGAGGCATGAATTGATACTTGATTCCTTGAAAAGCGCATGTCTCAGCACAAAAAAATAAGGGGTATCACACCCCGTCTTGCCCATCGACGAGTTCAAGTCTCGCCACTCGGACCAAGTAATGATAATCCGAACTACATTATCCAAGTGGGTAATGTGTTCGGATTTATCATTTCTATCGAGAATATATTATAGCATGTAGATGGCAAGGGCAGGAGCATCACTGCTCTTGCCTTTTTCTATAAATCAATATATAATTACATAAATCGAATAAAGGAGGAGTATCATGTGAAAAAATCATGGTGGAAAGTTCCTTTATATTGTATGGTTGCAAGCTGGATATGCTTTCAACTGGAAATTCGTTTCTTAGGGAGATGGGCAATTGTGACGCTGCCTGATGGGAGCATATCATCGGATAATACCCGGTGGATGCTCATGTCTGCCGGCCTCTTCCTTGCGGTTGTCTGCATTGGCGGATTTTTCTTGTTCCGAAAAATGACACGCAAAGAAATTTTCTTCTCTTCTTCTGCCTTAGTCGCTTTGAATATCGTGTTAGGCATATTTACATACTTGACGCAAAGAATATTTACATCATTCGCCATGCTTTGGAGTGCACTTTCGGAATGGGCCAGTGTGTTTTCTCAGATTGCATTTCAGTTCGGCTTAAACGAATGGCTGAGCGCCGCCATTGTGTGGATATTACCCCCATATATTTTCCTCTTGTTTGGCAAGAAAGAAGTTCATACAGATTGATGAACGGCGGACCAAGTAATGATAATCCGAACTACATTATCCAAGTGGGTAGTGTGTTCGGATTTATCATTTCTATTGAGAACATTTTTTGATGCAAAAGGACGGAGGTAGATAACCTCTGTCCTTGCATTTTCTATCGCCCTATTATATAATATGTTTGCCCCGCAGGTCAGCGTTAAACTCTGAAGCTTAAGGAGGCATTCATATGGAACAGTTTAAGCAAAGACCCAAACTGCTTTCCTACTTTTTAGGACTCGGTGTTATTATTCTTTTCAACTGCTTTGGGTTTCCAATCATAAACTTGAACAAAGAATGGCCAATGATGCTTACCGCCACTAAAATTTATGTTGTACTTGGTAGTGCTCTTTTTTCTGGTGGTATCTTAGCAGGGCTTTTTCCAAAAAAGAAACTATCCTTTATTATTCTTATAACATCTATTACTGTTGGACTTGGCTTGCTCTGTCGGTATTTATTGGAGTTTGGTGAAGCGTCAAACATTTATAATTTTACTATCCCAAACACATTGCTCCATGTGGGGGTATTTCTTGCTTTAACAGGTCTTACATGGATATATGCTATTTTTAGAAAAAAATAAGTTTCAGTTTGTCGGGCAGACGCGAGTAAAGGCAGGAGCATCGGTTAAGATGTTCCCGCCTTTGTTATGCCTTGTCCTCTTGTTCGGCCTGCTGCTTTGCTTTCCACTCGGCGTATTCCCGCTGCCCGTCCTCGCTCTCAAAGAACGCTTGAATTTCCGGGAGCAGGACACGGGCAAGGGCCTCTACCTCGTGATAGGGAATCCCAGTGCCGTAATCATTGGGCTTCTTTTTTCTTGCCACAGAGCCGCCCCCAATCTAAAGCTGCCCTTCGTCGAACAGATAGCCTTGAAACACTATGCCATCCCCGGTGATGAAGCGGCCTCGCGCGTCCTTGGGTATCTGTTCGGCGGCGCTGGTGTTGTCGAGAATAATTTGCGAAAGCACGCTGTCTGCTCTGCCGCAAACACGGAAATCCATGTTGTTGCGTATCTGACCGGGGATGATGGTCGCATCCGGCCTCTGCGTGGCAAGAATGAGATGGATACCAAATGCCCGTCCCTGCCGTGCGATAGTGGACAGCTTGTTTTCAATTTGCGCCAGCAGCTTCTTCCGCTCGTTGTCGGCTCCGGTTTTGCCATTCATAGTCAATATCTGTCGAAAAATTCACCGATGCCTCGCCAGAGTCTGATTTTTCCGTGAGCGGGCAAAAAAAGCGCCCGCCAAATGACGGGCGCTTCCCCTTTGTTCACTTCAGGTATTTTGCGACTTCCTGCTCAAGCTCCTGCCACACGGGATATTTCGCGCCGTGCTCGTCGAAGAAAGCCTTCAAGTCGCGGTTCAGCGCGCTCATTTCGTCGACCGCGTTCATCGCGTGGTCGGACGCGCAGATCTTTCCGATGCTCGTGGCGGACATGAGCTTAAAAAAGCGCAGACAGGTCTTGCTGTACGCCGCGCCTTCAAACTCCGCGTCGTCCTTCGGTAAAATTTCATGTCCCGCGTTTTTGATCGCACGGTAGCCCTCGATGTTGGCGTCGATCAAGCGATTTAAGTAGGCTGTGTTGCCCTTGAGCTTTTTGAGGTCGCCGTCGACCTTGTAGCAGGCGAACGCCACCGGCAGCACGAACGCCGCGTGGCAGAGAAGGTAGTCCTCCATATTCGGCTCGTAGGCTACCTTATATTTGGTGCCGTCAAAGATCTGCCCGATGAGCGTTTCGTTCGACGGCGCACCCGCGATCTGGCCGATGGTGATCTTTTTTAGGTCGATGGATGCCACATACTCCCGCTCCCGATGGCCTGCCGAGGACGCAAAGGCAAACATCACGTTTTTCTCCGGCAGCGAAGCGCTCAGCGCACTTGCGCGCACGTCGTTTCCCACAAAGACGATATTCTTTGTCGGATTCGCCCGCAGGGTATCGAGGATCGCGTCGAGCTGCGTATAGCGCAGGACGACGAAGATCACGTCGTCCTTGTCCTCCGCTTTCAGCTCCGTCACGACCGGAATGCGGCTGACCGACATGCGGGGCAAAAACTTATCCTTGATCCGAAGGCCGTTTTTTTGGATGCTCTCACCCCACGCTCCCCGCGCCAGCAGCGTGATGTCCTTTCCCGCGCGGAAGAAATTCCGCGCCAGATTGCAGCCGAGCACGCCCGCGCCGAATACTAAAATTTTCATAGCCAAGTCTCCTCTTATCCTAAAAATATCTGTTTCCTTCGTTCTGCCCCGTCTCGCTATGCTCTCGTTCCGATTTTCTTTCGTTTTACATCAGTTAGTCATCTCTAACTGAAACATAGCAACTGACAGTGCAAAAGTCAAGATGTCTTTTTACCGCTCTCCGGTGCTTCCTTGCCCTTTTTCATCTTCTCCTTCACTCGATCAACAAATCCCCGCTTCAAAAGGGGCTGCGCATTGTTCATCTGTACTGGCCTGTTTCTGTCACTTCGCCAGATTTGTTCAAAAAATATCTGCTTTTGCAAATTTAATCTTGCTTCCTCCGGATATTTTCATATAATGTTGACGACTGAACAGGAGGTACCACCATGTATGTTACCTACAACAACCTTTTTAAGCTTCTCATCGACAAGGGCTTAAATAAAACGGAATTTGCGCGCGAGGTCGGCATCAGCTCCAACACGCTCGCCAAGCTCTCGAAAAATGAGCTCGTCTCGCTCGAGGTGCTTGTGCGCATCTGCCGCCAGCTCGACTGTTCGCTCGGCGACGTGGTGCAGCTCGCCCCGCCCGAGCCGCCGATCAAAAGCGGCCTTGAGCGCATGAAGAAGCGAAGACCCACCCACGAGAAAGGAGGCAATGCGTACCGTCATGAGTAACGAAACCAAGGAGACCGGCTCCAGCTTTATGGAAAAGCTGTCGACGGTCATCGTCGACAAGCGAAATCTCATCTTTCTGCTCACGATCATTCTGCTCGTATTCTCCGCCTTTTCCCGCAACTGGGTCGAGGTCGAGAGCGACCTGACGTACTACCTGCCGTCTGATTCCGAGACGAAGCAGGCGCTCGACATCATGGACGAGCAGTTCACGACCTATGGCACGGCCGAGGTCATGGTGGCCAACATCACACCAGAGCAGGCCGCCGCGCTCGAGCCCAAGATCAAGGAGATCAAGGGCGTGCAGAGCGTGGACTACGACGAGACCACCGCACATTATAATAACCTCTCCGCGCTCTACTCCATCACCTTTGCCTACAGCGAGGATGACGAGGCCTGCCTCGACTCGCTCAACGCTGTGAAGGAATATCTCTCCAACTATGATCTGTATGTCGACACCGACCTCGGCAACACGCAGGAGGAGACCATCGACCACGAGATCAGCGTCATCATGGTGTATGTCGCCATCGTCATCGTGCTCGTGCTGCTCTTCACGTCCGAGACCTACGGCGAGGTGCCGGTGCTCATTCTGACGTTCGTGGTCGCGCTTGTGCTGAATCAGGGTACGAACTTCCTGATGGGCAAAATCTCGTTCATTTCAAACTCGGTCACAAGCATCTTGCAGTTGGCGCTGTCCATCGACTACGCCATCATCTTCTGCAACCGATTTAAAGAGGAGCACCGGCTGCTGCCGCTGCGTGAGGCCGTCATCGTTGCGCTGAGCAAGTCGATCCCCGAGATCGGTGCGAGCAGCCTCACGACCATCGGCGGCCTTGTCGCGATGCTCTTCATGCAGTTCAAGCTCGGCCCCGATATGGCGCTTTGCCTCATCAAGTCGATCTTGTTTGCGCTGCTCGCAGCGTTCATCGTGATGCCCGGCCTTCTGATGCTTTTCGGCCCGCTGATCGACCGCACGCAGCACCGCAGCTTCGTGCCGAAGATCCCGTTCGTCGGCAAGCTCGACTATGCCACGCGCTACATCATCCCCATCGTCTTCGTGGTGCTGGCCGTCATCGGCTACCGTCTCTCATCCGACTGCCCCTATGCCTACGGCTACGGCCTCATCTCCGCCCCCAAGCAGAATGAGACGCAGTTTGCCCAGCAGATGATCGAGGATAACTTCACCTCGAAGAACATGCTGGCGCTCATCGTCCCCACGGGCGACTACGACAAGGAGTCCGCCATCTTAGACGAGCTCGGCCAGTACGACGAGGTCGACTCCACGATGGGTCTTACCAACATTGAGGCGCTGGATGGCTACATGCTGGCCGACAAGCTGACGCCGCGTCAGTTCGCCGAGCTTGCGGGGCTTGATTACGAGGCCGCGCAGGTCGTTTACGCCGCCTACGCCGCGCAGCATTCAGAATATGGCAAGCTTGCAGGCAATCTTTCCACCTATAAGGTGCCGCTCATCGACATGTTCCTCTTTGTCTGCGAGCAGGTGGATTCCGGCATCGTGACGCTCAGCGACGACCAGACACAGATGCTCCAGGACGCCGAGGTCCAGATGAACAGCGCCAAGGCGCAGCTGCAGGGCGAGGATTACGACCGCATGCTCATCTACCTCACGCTGCCGGAAAGCGGCGATGAGACCTACGCCTTCACCGACAAAATTCTCGAAATTGCCGAAAAATATTACCCCGATGAAAACGTCTACCTCGCGGGCGAATCGACGAACGAATACGAATTCGAAAAGTCCTTCGCCGTGGATAACAAGGTCGTCAGCATCGTATCGGTGCTCGTGGTTATGCTGGTGCTGCTCTTCACGTTCAACTCCGCCGGTATGCCGGTGCTGCTGATCCTCGTGATTCAGGGCTGCATCTGGCTCAACTTCTCGTTCCCGACCATCACGGGCAAGTACATCTTCTTCTTAGGATATCTAATTGTTTCTTCCATCCAGATGGGCGCGAATATCGACTACGCCATCGTCATCGCCAGCCGCTATCAGGAGCTCAAATCCAAAATGCACCACCGCGACGCCATCGTCGAGACGCTGAACTTCGCCTTCCCGACGATCATCACCTCCGGCTCGATCCTCTCGATCTGCGGCTTTTTGATCGGCAGCATGACATCTGAGCCCGTCATCGCGGGCATCGGCGAGAGCCTTGGCCGCGGCACGGTCATCTCCATCATCATGGTCATGTTCGCCCTGCCGCAGATCTTGCTCATCGGCAGCGGCATCGTCGACAAGACCTCGTTCTCCGTCCCGTCCATCACGGAAAAGAAGTCGGGCCACGGCAAGGTCTCCGTCAACGGCATGGTGCGTGGCAGCATCAACGGTACGGTGCATGGCATCATGCACGCCACGGTCGAGGGCGACATCGACCTGAATCTGATCTCCGGATCTGCAAATGAGGAGCAAGACGATGAAGAAGACTAATCATTTCTATCGCTTCTGCGCGCTTGCACTCTCGTGCCTGCTGCTCATCTCGCTTCTCCCTGTCACGCAGGTCTTGGCAGACGGGGGCGGCGCCATCCATATCAAGAGCGCAGAAGACTTACGATCCCTCGCGCATTCCTGCACGCTCGACTCCTGGTCGCGCGGTAAAACCGTTGTGCTTGACAACGATATCGAGCTGACCGACGATGACGAGCTCCCCATCCCGACGTTCGGCGGCACGTTCAACGGCAACAGCCACACCATCAGCGGCCTTTCCATCACACAGAGCGTCTCCCCCGCCGGTCTTTTCGGCGTGCTGCAAAAGGACGCCGTCATCAAAAACCTGAATGTTGAGGGCACGGTCACCCCGTCCGGCGACAGCGAAAATATCGGCGGCATCGTGGGTGAAAACCACGGCACGATCGAAAGCTGCACATTCAACGGAAGTGTTTCCGGCAAACGCAGCGTCGGCGGCATCGCGGGCCGCAACCTCGCCACGGGCATCGTGCGCGCGTGCGACGCCTCGGGCGCGATCTTCGGCCAGAGCATGACCGGCGGCATCGTGGGCGAGAACCTCGGCTCCATCGTCTCCTGCCGTGGCCGCGCGTATGTGAACATCGAGAGTACCGACCCCAGCATTGACTTAAGCGACCTGAGCCTCGATTTCTCGCTCGACCTTTCAAGCCTCTCCCGTCTCGACACGCTCAATATCGCCACCGACACTGGCGGCATCGCGGGCTATTCCTCCGGCGCGATCGCGTCGAGCACGAACTATGCCGCCGTCGGCTACCAGCACATCGGCTACAATGTCGGCGGCGTGGTCGGCCGCAGCAGCGGCCAGATCCTCGCGTGCAGCAACGAGGGTGCGGTCTGCGGACGCAAGGACGTCGGCGGCATCGCCGGCCAGATGGAGCCCTATGTGCGCACACAGGTCTCTGCCAGCCAGCTCTCGCGCATCCAGTCGCAGATCAAGGAGCTCGACTCGCTCGTCAAAAAGGCCGTTAACGACGCCGAATACGGCTCGAGCGAAATCTCCGACCGTCTCGACCTGATCTCGGGCTACCTCTCCGATGCATCGGACGCGGCGAACGACGTGACCATCGACGTCGACCCCGACGCCATCCCCCAGCCGAGCATCAGTATCGACGGTGATTTTGACCCCGATGACTTCGATCCTGAGAATCCCACCCTGCCGGATATCAACGTCAGCTTCGATCAGGATTTTGACGTCTCCGACGTCGTCACCGTGTCGAACATCAACATGGTCGTCGGCTCGGTCACCGCGGCGAACAGCCAGCTCTCACTGATCACCGAAAACGTCAAAAACACCAGCACGGCTCTTTCCGCCGATATCCGCAACATCAGCAGCAAGTTCAACGAGCTCACGAACACGATGTTCTCCGCCATCTCCTCGCTCACCGGCGGCACGGGCGATCTGATCGTCGACGCCTCGAGTGTCGATATCAACTCCGTCACGCTCGGTAAGGTATCGCTCAGCCGTAACAGCGGCGCGGTGTACGGCGACGTCAACACCGGCGGCATCGCCGGTTCCATGGCCATCGAATACACGCTCGACCCCGAGGACGATGTCACGGGCCACCTTTCGAACATCTACCGCAAGCAGTATGAATACAAGTCCATCATCCAGAAGTGTGTCAACACCGGCGATGTGTCCGGCAAGCGCAGCTATGTCGGCGGCATTGTCGGCCGCATGGACCTCGGCTATCTGACTGCGTGTGAGACGTCGTCCTGCACCATCACGAACGAAAACGGCAGCTATACCGGCGGCATCGCCGGTCTCACCGGCGCGACGGTGCTCGGGAACTTCTCCAAGTGCACGCTCAGCGGCAAGAAGTATGTCGGCGGCATCGTCGGCTCCGGCGTGCAGGAAAATGTCGACGGCAACGGCAGCAGCGTCCGCTGGAACTACTCGCTCGTCGACATCACCGACTGCCAGCAGTACCAGGGTGCGATCTCCGGCAGCGACACGGGCACATTTGAGCATAACTACTATGTCTCCGACGATCTCCCCGGCATCAACCGTCAGGGCTACGCCGGACGGGCCGAGCCCATCAGCTATTCTCAGCTGCTCGCACTCAGCGACCTGCCCGAGAGCATGAAGTCCTTCACGCTCACCTTCGTTGCTGACGATAAAACTGTGCTCAGCCGCACTTTCAACTACGGCGACTCCATCGACGAAAGCGACATCCCCGAGCCGCCCACCAAGAGCGGCTGTCACGTCCACTGGGACCGCACCGACCTCACGAATCTGCACTTTGACACCGTCGTCACCGCTGTTTACGAGGCCTACACCCCCGGCCTTGCCTCTGAACAGACGCGAGAGAGCGGACAGGCTGTCATCTTGGTCGAGGGCAACTACAACGACGGCGACGCCATCACCGTGACCGTCCAGCCGCTCACGCCCGCGGCGTTCGACGTGCAGTCCGGCACTGTGCTCGACCGCGTGAAGGGCTACTTCTCCTGCCTCAGCCGCGGCGAAATGCCTTCGATGGTTGCCAACGCCGAAGTGCTCGAGCAGTGGCGCATCGAGCTTGCCGACGACGGGCAGGACACGCACACCGTGCGCTATCTCCCGCCCGACGGGCAGAAGGAGCTGCGCATCTACACCCGTGAAAACGGCGGCAACTGGCAGGAGGCCGACTGCGGCACGATGGGCAGCTACCTCACCTTCTCCACGAGCGGCGACAGCGTTGAGTTTGCCGCCGTGCGGACGCTCGACGTCTGGGGCATCTGGCTCGGTGTGCTCGCCGTGCTGGCTGTTCTGATCCTCATCATCGTTCTGCTCGTCCACCGCCACAAGCGCAAGGCGCGCAGACGCGCCGAAGCGCTGGCGCGCAGCGCGAGCGCCGTCTCGCAGGCCGAGCAGATCGTCCGCGGCGAGGACGCCAATGCGTCCACAGCAGACGAAGCCCCTGCCAAGACGGGTGCCCCCGCGTCTACAGCGGTCGAAGATGCCACTCAGGCGGATGCGCCTGTGTCCACTGAATCTACGGCAGTCCCCGCCGCCGTGGCAGTAGCAGCGACCGCTGCGCCGGTCGTCACCGCCGCGGTCGAGCATACGGAAAGCTCTTCCGGGGCCACGCCCGCTCCCGCTGAACCTGCTCCCGCAGCCGATCCCGGCTCCATCGAGGCGCGCCTTGCGCGCGCGGAAGAGGAACTTCGGCTTCTTCGCGAGGAGCGCGAGGCTCGCGAAAACGTGCTCACGCAGCCCGCAGTACTGCCCGCGCCGAAAAAGCGCAGGCACCGCCGCTTCCTCCCTATTCTCATCACGATTTTAGTCTTGCTCGGCGCGGCTGCGGCGTTCTTCCTCCACTCCGACTTTAGGAAGGACCTCGAAGCCTACCGCCTTGTCGAGGCGCGTGTCAAAGAGGACCCGCTGACCATGGACGTCACGGTCGACGCCTCCTATGGCAAAATCAGCCTGAGCGCGGACGCCTCCGTCGCCCGCACGAAGAAGGGCGGCGCTCCCATCACCTGCATCGACCGCGACGGCGCGGTGCTCTACTACGCAGATGGCGCGATCTACCTTGAAAACGGCAAGTCCTACGCTGTCGGCGGCGCATTCCCAAATTACGCCGAGCTCATGGATGAGACCGCCGAGCTCTGCCGCACGCTCACGGTGACGAAATCCGTTGACGGGCAGGAAAAGCGCTACACCCTCACCGCCGAGGGCGACGACGCGAGCACACTGTTGCGTCTTCTCACCTCGGATGAGATTGCGAACGCCGCATCGCTTTCCGCGATCCGCGTGGATCTCACCGCCGAGAGCGGCGAGCTGATGGACGTAAGCTTCACTGCGGAAAACTCCGGAGATCTTCGCGTGGAGGCCGCCGCGCACTTCACCGACGCGCTCGCGCCGGAGATCCCCGATGATGTGCTCACCGCCATCCATTCGGGCAGCAATGACGACGCTTCCACGCTGACGGACAACGCGCTCCGTCTGCTGGGTGCCTGGGGCGAGCTGACCGCGGACGATCTGTCCGCCGACATTGCTCTTTCCGCCGACTGCGGCCCGATCGTGCTGAACAGCACGCTCCAGTACGACCGCAGCAGCATCGACGGCCAGAGCTACGGCAGCATCCAAAAAAACACCCTCGCCGTCTACTTCTCCGGCAGCAAGATCTGCGACGCGGACGGCAACAGTGTCGACACCGCGAGCCAGCAGCTCGTCGATGCCACGTCGCTCATTGACCTCTGCTACCAGTCCATTCTGAACGGCAGCGCGGGCTGCGATAAGGTGAGCGACGGCTATCTCTACGGTCTTTCGCTCGACTCCGATGCGATGAGCGAGCTCGCCGCCGCCATCGCGCCGGATATCAAGGCACAGGATGTGACCTTCTCCTCCGGACGCATTTCCGTCCGCGTGAGCGAGCAGGGCGAGCTCCAGTCCGTCAACATCTCGTGCAGCGGCGCGCTGCACCTCATCCTCTCCGACGCTCCGGTGTCGCTCTCCGCCGTCATCACGCCGGCGGATCGTGCATTCTCGATTCCCCAGCCGGCGCTCAACGCGCTGAAACAATAGAAAAGCGGAGGGAGATTCATACTATGGGAAATCGCATCATCAGCATCAGCCGCCAGTTCGGCAGCGGCGGCCACGAAGTGGCCGTGAAAACAGCGGATCTCCTCGGCATCCGCGTCTATGAGCGCGAGCTGATCCGCCTCGCGTGCGAGTACGGCGAGCTTTCGGAAAAAACGCTCTCCCCCTCGGACGAAAAGGCGACCAACCCCTACCTCTTCCAGACCGTGCACGAGGGCAACCACCATGTGCTGCGCGGCAAACCGACGAGCGAAGTGCTCTTCGCCCTGCAAAGCCACGAGATGCGCCGCATCGCCCGCCACGAGGAGTGTGTGTTCGTGGGGCGCTGC
>ERZ824598.3502-NODE-3502-length-13399-cov-4.243031_pt1 | contig 13399 bp, 16 predicted proteins | sample MGYA00519934_ERZ824598 | MGnify/ENA primary metagenome ERZ824598 (study PRJEB31778, sample SAMEA3449177) | human gut metagenome | biome: human gut; feature: human-associated habitat; material: faeces | place: United Kingdom | collected 2010/2012 ... | reverse complement strand
CTCTATCAGCGCCTGCATAGGGTATCTTCGATAACGGCGTTTATCACTTCCGTCATGTTCAGGCCTGCCGCGGCTATCTGTTTGGGTACGATGCTTCCGCCGCTCATGCCGGGGACGGAGTTGATTTCCACCATATATATATCCCCGGTGGGAGTCATGATGAAGTCTACGCGTACGATTCCGCGGCAGTTGCATACCTTGGCCGCCGCTTCGGCGAGCCGCTGTATCCGGACCGTTGCTGCGGCGGGAATCTCCGCCGGCGTGATTTCGTCCGACATCCCCGCGGTATATTTCGCCTCGTAATCGAAAAACTCTTTGTGCGACTTGATTTCCGTTACGGGAAGCGCCCGGATTCCGTCGGCAGTTATCCAGACGCCGCAGCCGAACTCCCTCCCCTTGATGAACTCCTCGATGAGCACGGCGTCGCTTTCGGTGAAGGCGCGTTCGATTGCGGGGGCCATGTCGGCGACGCTCTTTACTTTGGTTACTCCACAACTGCTTCCGCTGGCATTCGGCTTTACGAAGACGGGCAGTCCGAGCCGGGCGGCTATCGCATCGGCATCCACCCGGTCGCCCCGGCGCAGCAGGACTTCGCGGGCAAGACACAAACCGTCGATTTCTGATACGATGCGTTTGCAGAGTGTCTTGTCGAACGTCTCCACCGAGGAGACGAAACCCGATGTGGAGTACGGAATACCCATCATCTCCAGATATCCCTGCAACTTGCCGTCTTCGCCGGGCGTACCGTGTATCATGATGAAAGCATAGTCGAACCGTATCTTGCCGTCGCCGACCGGAACGGAGAAGTCCGTCTTGTCCACTTCGACCTTCCGGTCCCCGGCCCCCTTACAGGTCCAGTGTAAACCGTGGACATCGACTGGAATGACATTATATCGACTGCGGTCGAAAGCATCGAGTATCATTGCGGCGCTTGCCAGCGCTACCTCCCTTTCGGAGGAGTTCCCACCCGCAAGCAGGGCTATATTTAATTTTTTCATCGGAAGAGTCTCTGAAACGACGGTCTGTCGCTGTCTTTCCCTGCTGAATCAGGGGTTGTAAATATCATTGTAACGAAACTCCAGTATCTCGTTTATCATTTTGACATACTGTCTTATCTCTTCGTTGTGCTCTTCGGCGAGCAGTAAGTTTGTCCTGCTGGCCATCCCGTTTTTCATCCTGTCCGGCAACGTGATGGAGAAGGCCGGTATCTCCGGCCGCCTCATCAATCTGGCGGAAAAGTGCCTCGGTCACATCCGCGGCGGCATGGCGATGGTCTGCGTGGTCGTCTCCTGCTTCTTCGCTGCTATTTCCGGTTCGGGTCCGGCAACGGTCGCGGCTCTGGGCCTCATCATGATCCCGGCGCTCGTCAAGGCCGGCTATCCCGCTTCGTTTTCCTGCGCGCTGATGGCCGCGGGCGGCGCGATCGGCGTCGTCATCCCGCCGTCCATCACCTTCGTTGTGTACGGCTCCATCGCGGACGCCTCCATCACGGATCTGTTCGTCGCCGGTGTTGTACCCGGCCTTCTGATGGGGCTCGGCCTGATCGTGGCCGCCATGCTCATGGGCCGCAGGATGGACCTCAAGGTCCTGCCCAAGGCCAGCGGCAAGGAGCGCCTGGCTGCGTTCAAGGACGCCTTCTGGGGCCTTCTGATGCCCGTCATCATCCTCGGCGGTATCTACGGCAGCGTGTTCACCCCGACGGAAGCCGCCGCGGTCTCCGTGTTCTACGGCCTGATCGTGGGTGTGTTCATCTACCATGAGATCGACTTCAAGAAGATGAAGGACATCCTTGTCGATTCCTGCTCCACCACCGCCACCGTCATGTTCATCACCATGGGCGCAACGCTGTTCGGCTATGTTCTGACCCGCGCAAGACTTGACCTTGCCATCAAGGACTTCATGCTGAACATCACCGGCGGCAGCACCGTCATCTTCTTCATCATCGTCAACATCGTGCTGCTGATCGCGGGCTGCTTCCTCGATTCCACCTCCGCGCTCTACATCTTCACGCCGCTGTTTGCGCCGGTCGCGCTGCAGCTGGGCATTGACCCCATCCACCTCGGCACCGTGATGATCGTGAACCTGGCCATTGGCCTGTTCACCCCGCCTGTCGGTGTCAACCTGTATGTCGCGTGCGGCATTGGCGATATCAAGATCGAAGAGATCACAAAGGGCATCATCCCATGCCTGCTTGCAGAACTTGTGGTGCTCCTCCTCGTCACATATATTCCCGATCTCTCTTTGATGTTCGTGGGTTGACCTCTCTATGCAAAAAAGCTTCGGACCGCTATGTCCGGAGCTTTTTTGTACAAAACGGCAGAAAAACGGGAGAAAAAATCATAAAAAAGAAAATTTTAAAAAGGACTTGACTTTGTCAGACAAAGCGCTATACTGTAATTGTCGTTTGTCCGACATAGTATAAAGAAACCACAGAACCAAACTTATTCATGAGGTGATTTTTGTGAAGGATATTTCCATCAAGGAACTGAAAAACACCGCCACGCAGATGCGCATGAAGGTCATTGACATGATCTACAAGGCGCAGTCCGGTCATCCGGGCGGCTCGCTTTCTGCGGCGGACTTTGTCACTGCCTGCTACTTCAAGTACATGAACATCGACCCGAAGGATCCCCGCTGGCCGGACCGCGACCGCATGGTGCTCTCTAAGGGTCATGTGTGCCCCATCCAGTATGCCTGCCTGGCAAGCGTTGGCTTTTTCCCTGAGTCTGAGCTCGACACCCTGCGCAAGGAGGGCTCGATGCTTCAGGGCCACCCCTCGATGAACCGCTGCCCCGGCATTGATATCTCCACCGGCTCTCTCGGTCAGGGCCTTGCCTGCGCGGTCGGCATGGCCATGGCGGGCAAGATGGACCACAAGGACTACAAGGTCTTCTGCGTCGTCGGCGACGGCGAAGCGCAGGAGGGCGAGATCTGGGAGGCTGCCAACACGGCACACAAGTACGGCCTCGACAACCTGATCGTCTTTGTCGACTACAACAACCTGCAGCTCGACGGCACCTGCGACGAGATCATGCCCAACGGTGACCTGGGCGAAAAGTTCAAGGCCTTCGGCTGGGAGACGCTCGAGCTCGACGGCCATAGCATGGAAGAGATCGTCGCGTGCATCGACAAGTGCTACGCCTCTAAGAACGGCAAGCCCAAGTGCCTGTATGCCCACACCGTCAAGGGCAAGGGCGTTTCCTTCATGGAAAACCAGTGCGGCTGGCACGGCGTTGCCCCGAATGATGAGCAGTACGCGCAGGCCATGGCTGAGCTCAAGGCCCAGCTGATCGATTAAGCGAGGAGGGAAGAGCAATGAGTGAGAAAAAAATGATCGCCACTCGCGAGGGCTTCGGCAAGGAGATCGTCGCGCTCGGCAAGGAGAATCCCGACATTCTGGTCGTTGATATTGATATCGGCAAGAGCTGCAAGACCGGCGAATTCCGCAAGGAGCTGCCGGACCAGTACATCAACGTCGGCATCGCCGAGCAGAACGGCGCGGGCGTTGCCGCGGGCCTTGCCACCTGCGGCAAGATCCCCTTTGTCGTCACCTATGCCGTGTTCGGTTCCCTCCGTATGTGCGAAATGATCCGCCAGGAGATCTGCTACCCCAACCTGAACGTAAAGATCGCCTGCTCCCACGGCGGCGTGACCCCCGCCAACGATGGCGCTTCCCATCAGGCCATTGAGGATATGGGCGTTCTGCGCACCATCCCCAACATGACCGTCATCATGCCCGCGGACTACAACTCCGCCCGCAAGCTCGTCCGTCAGGCCGCTGAGGTCTACGGCCCCGTGTATCTGCGCTTCACCCGTGATGCCATCCCCCAGATCTACGACGAGGATGTGGAGTTTACCATCGGCAAGGCCCACCAGATCCAGGACGGCAAGGACGTCGTTATCATCGCCAACGGCGATACCGTCCGTCTCGCGATCGAGGCCGCCAAGGTGCTCGAGGGCAAGGGCATTTCCGCCTGTGTGCTCGATATGCACACCATCAAGCCGCTCGACGTGGAGGCTGTGACCGCCGCGATCAACGAGGTCGGCAAGATCATCACGGTCGAGGACCACAACATCCTCAACGGCCTCGGCTCCGCCGTGTGCGAGGTCGCCGCCGAGATGGGCAAGGGCATCGTCAAGAGAGTCGGCATTCAGGACCAGTTCGGCCAGTCCGCGCCCTATGAGCGCCTGCTCGCTATGAACGGCGTGACGGTCGAGAACATCACCGAGATCGCCGAGACGCTCGTCAAGGGCTGAGAAAAACCAGTTAAATAACATTCATCATAGAATTATCTGATACAGGAGGTTATTTACCATGAAAATCGGATTTGTCGGCTGCGGCGCGATCGGCAGCTGCTATGCAAGCTATCTGTCCCGCGAGCATGAGGTCTGCGTGCTGGATACCTATGCTCCGGTCATCGAGTCCATCAAGAAAAACGGCATTCTCGTCGACGAGTGCGTGCCCGGCACGGGCACCGGCGAGACCGTCGTCTTCCATCCCGCCATGGCGACGACCGACCCCAAGGAGATCGGCGTTGTGGATCTTCTGATCGTGTTCGTCCACTATCAGTATCTTGAAGCGGCTGTGCGCAACGCGCTGCCGATGATCGACAAGCACACCATGATCCTCTGCCTGCAGAACGGCCTTGGCAACTACGATGAGATCGCCAAGGTCGTGCCCGAAGAGCAGATCATCATCGGCAACACTGCGTTTGGCTCCACGCCCGTGGCTCCCGGCCATGTCAAGCACACTGGCACCGGCGTGACGAACATGGGTTCCCTGAAGGCCCCCATGGCCAAGGTCGAGGAAATGGCCGAGGGCCTGCGCGCCGCCGGTCTTGAGGTCCAGGTCCACGAGAACGTGATGAATGCCATCTGGCACAAGCTGCTGGCGAACGTCGCCATCAACGGCATGAGCGCCCTGCTCGAGACCAAGAATGGCTTTGTCGACGGCAACCAGTACGCCCACGAGGCGGCCCGCATGCTGGTCGAAGAGGCCATCGTCGTGGCGAACGCCTGCGGCTGCACGCTCGACCATGACGCCGAGTTGGAGCACGCCTATGAGGTCTCTCGCATGACTGATGAGACCATCAGCTCCATGGTGCAGGACGTCACGCATCACCGCGAGACCGAGATCCGTATCATCACCGGCGCTGTCTGCCGCCTCGGCCGTGAGCACGGCATTCCCACGCCCTGCAACGACCTGATGCTCCAGCTCGTGCTGGCCAAGCAGTCTATCTACCTCGGCCGGTAAAAAAAGCCATGCGGCGCTGTGCCGCGGCAAACGACGCAAAGCGGCTCGCGCAGCCTGCGCCCATATGGATTCCTGCAAAAAACGGCAGCTTGCCGTTGATTCCTTCCTGAATGAGCGGGCGGCGGACTGGTACATCTGCCGCCCGCCGCTTTTATGAAAGACGATTTTCATTGACGAAACCTTAACTTTGTATTATGTTATACATAGGAATCATATTGTCAGGCATAAAAGGAGAAAATTATGAACGATACGCCCGGATATGTGAAAAATTTGAAAAAAGAGTCTGTGGTGCAGAGTGTCATCAACTGCCTGACAGACGCCATGCGCAATAAAGAGCTCAAGCCCGGCGACCGCATCCCACCCGAGCCGGAGCTGGCCGCATCGATGGGCGTTGCCCGCAGTTCCGTACGTGAGGCCATCAAAATCCTCTCCTACCTCGGCGTGCTGGAGAGCAAGCGTTCAGAGGGGACCTTTGTTTGCAGCGGCTTCCAGGAGAGCATGATCGATCCGATGATCTACGGCATCATCCTGAATCAGGATTCCTTCGACAATCTGATGGAGCTGCGTGAGATGGTCGAGACCGGCATCATGCGCCTTGCCAGCCAGAAGTATGACGAGGAGGATGGCCATGCGCTTGAGGCGATGCTCGAACAGATGAAAGAGATCGTCCACAGCGGCGACAACGAGGTCGATCGCTTCTTCGCTGTGGACAACGAGTTCCACGACCTGATCTCGCAGATGGGCAAAAATCCGCTGGCCGACAAGATCAGCCGTGTCGTGCGCACGCTGACGCACGCCGTCCGCTACGAGACCGTCAGCACGATGATCACGAGCGGCAGAGGCGACGAGCTCGTCGCTGCGCACAGCAAGCTCCTTGAGATCCTCAGGGGACATGAGGGAGAGGACGTGGAGGAGATCGTCCGCGGCACCTACTTCGGCGATATCATCCACGGCGAAGAGAAGTAACTGAAAATGCAAGGCCCGCCGTCGCATCTGCGACGGCGGGCTTTTTTGACGGAAAATCGATAGTCTCGCTGATGGAATTTGTGCGATTTGCGGAAATTGCCCTTTTCTTTTGTTTGAACCTGCGCGATACTGTCATCAAGAAAATGACGGCGGCTCATCCGGCAATGACGAATCGAGAGGAGGGAAGGCGATGTCCAATGAAAACGGTCCCGTACAGTCCGTTGCCAAGGCGCTGCGGCTGCTTGACCTGCTGATGGAGGCGCACCAGCCGCTCACGCTGGCCGCGCTGAGCGAGCAGACCGGCTGGCCGAAGAGTACGATCCACGGCCTTTTGAGCACGATGCGCGAGAGCGCGGTCGTGGACCAGCAGAGCGACGGGCGCTACTGCCTCGGCGTGCGGCTTTTTGAGTACGGCTGCGCCGTGGGCGCAAGCTGGAGCGTTTCAGACCTGGCAAAGCCGCATTTGCAGCATTTGGCAAGCGTGACAGGGCAGTCGGTGTTCCTCTCATTGTTAAATCGGTCAGAGGTCATCACCATCGAACAGGTGCAGTCCCGCGCGGGACTGCGCGTCGTGTCGGAGGTCGGGACGCGTCTGCCGCTGCACTGCACCTCGCAGGGTAAGGTGTTTTTATCCGCGATGGCCGACCACGAGGCGAAGCGAGTCCTGTCGCGTCGCACATTGGAGCCCTATACGCCCAAGACCCTCGTCACGTGGGAGAAGCTCTTCCGTGTGATGCAGGCCGCGCGTGAAAACGGCTATGCCGTGGAGGATGGCGAGTACCGCTTCGGCCTGTGCTCGGCCTCCGCGCCCGTGCGCGCAGCTCCGGCGCGGTGCGCTACGCCGTCGGCTTTGTCGGCATGTTCGACAGTGTGCGTTTGCCGGATTTCCAGCGCGATATTGACTTGACCTGCGCCGCGGCGGCGCAGATCTCAACGGCGCTCGGCTATCGGGCGTAAGCAGAGGAATTTTGTGCCGCGGAGGGCGGCAATATCAGAATGGAACAGGGGAGGAGACGCAATGGCAATCAAACGAAAATTCCCGCCCCGCGTGGCGACGGTCTATTGCAGCGGCGGCTGCCGCGCAAAAAAGGATGAGGACGGCGGAAAGATCGTCCAGCGCGGCACGCACGACGAGCTCATCCAGGAGGACGGCATCTACGCCGACTTCGTCGGCAGCAAGAAGGAGACTGCCGGCTGGAAGCTGTAAAAAAAGGAAAAGAGCGCGGAGAGGTTTGATTTCTCCGCGCTCTTTTGGTATGAGGACTCTTACGGCGGCGCACCGGTGCGAAAATGGAGAGAATGTTTCTGCGAAGCTGTGCGTTCGCTGTCTTGACAATTATCATGCGCAGCATTACAATAAAACCCATAAAAAGCCGCCTTTCGCGGCATTTTTACGGGTCAGTAGTTAGATATAGTTAACTGATGAAATTGCGACATTTGGTTAGAGGAAGCTAACTGCCTTGGGGAACTACCATCGCGTCGGACGGGGGAGAGGACATGCACATTTTGGAACACGGACAAGGGCAGGAAAAGACGCTGCTGTTTCTGCCCTGCACGGCGGAACCCGTCTGGGCGTTTGAAAAGACGGTCGCGCTGCTTGCGCAGTCGTGGCATGTCTTTCAGGTCGTCTACGACGGGCACGAGCCGTCTTATCCCGGCGATTTTACGTCGGTCGAGCAGACGGTCGACGAGATCACGGACTATCTTTGCGCGCATGGTGTGACTTGCCTCGACGCGGCCTATGGCTGCTCACTCGGCGGCGCGTGTCTGACGCGCCTTTTAGCACTTGGCAAGATGCCTGTCAAGCGCGCCATCATCGACGGCGGCATCACGCCGTACCAGCTGCCGTATCTCATACGAAAGCTGCTGCTTGCGCGCGACATGCTGTCGTTCAAGCTCGCCGCGAATAACCGCAAAATCTTAGAGGCGGCGTTTCCGCCGGAACGATTCACGCTGCCGGGGCACGACCCCAAAAAGGAATACGACGCCATCGAGGCATACTTAAAGACCTACTCGGATCAGACCATCCGCAACATTTTCTGGTCGGGGAACAACTATGTTCTGCCAAAGACGCCCGCAAAGATCGGCACGAAGATCACCTACTGGTACGGCGACGAGGAGAAGAAGGACCGCAGGATCAATATCCGCTTCATCAAGCACTATTTTCCGCAGGCACGTATCCACGGCATCCCGAAGATGGCGCACGCGGAGCTTGTGATGATCTACCCCGAGGAGTTCTGCCGCTATTTCGATAAATTCATGTGCAGGTAAAGAGGAAAAAACGATGGATCGAAAAGAGAACATCCGCAATGCTTACCGCCTGACGGGCAGCAACAATTTTTACGACGGCATGATCACCTGTTCCACCGTCTCGGGCAAGGCCGTGTGCCGCTTGGTGTGGGATATGGGCAAGGAGGAGTGCGACGAATATCTGAATAAGGCTTTCACTGGCGTTCCGGAGGACTTTGCGGGAAAGCTCCTCGAGGTCCCCGTGGGCACAGGCATTCTGACGATGCCGCTCTATCAAACGCTGCTGCGCGCCGATATCACCTGCCTTGACTATTCACCCGACATGATGGGGCAGGCGAGGGAAAAGGCTGAGCGCATGGGACTCCAAAATGTGCAGTTCCGGCAGGGCGACGTGGGCGCGCTGCCGTATGAGGACAGCAGCTTTGATATCGTGCTGTCGCTCAACGGCTTCCACGCCTTCCCCGATAAGGAGGCGGCGTACCGCGAGACGTTCCGCGTGCTGAAGCCGGGCGGCACGTTCTGCGGCTGCTTCTATGTGGCGGGTGAGTGCAGAAGGACGGACCGACTCATAAAAAAAGTCTACGAGCCGATGAAATTCTTCACCCCGCCGTATGAAACGGTGCAAAGCCTGAAAGTACGCCTTGAGGGCATGTACGCTGATGTGCAGCTCGGCAATGTGAAGAGCATCGCGTGGTTCGTCTGCAAAAAGGTGAAGTACGCGGAAAAGATGGAGGAAGGACACCATGAGTGAGAAGATCTCGCTCTCCGGCGTGCCGGAGACGATGTTACAGACGGTTTACGCCCGCGCGAAGGAGACGAAGACGCGCGGCGCGATCACCGACAACAAGGCGGTCGAGCTCATCGACCGCCTCGACTACGATTTTTCGATGGCCGACAAGGACGCGGCGATGCACAGCGGCGTTATAGCGCGCACCATCGTGCTCGATAAGCTTGTGAAGACTTACCTTGCGGGACATGGCGGTGCGGTGGTCGTGAACATCGCCTGCGGGCTCGACACGCGCTGCTACCGCATGAGCGGCTATTCGCACTGGTACAATTTAGACCTGCCCGAGACGATCGCCGTGCGCGAAAAGCTCCTGCCTGAGAGCAGAAAGATCTCGCAGATCGCCATGTCCGCGATGGACGACTGGGGCGGCGAGATCAAGGGGACGAGCACGGACGTCCTCGTCATCATCGAGGGCTTGACGATGTACTTATCGGAGAGCGACGTCAAGCGCATCTTCGACGCCATCGCGGCGCGCTTTGACCGCGCGACGGTGCTTGTCGAGACGATGAACCCGATGGTCGTGAAGCGCTTTAAGGAAAAGTCCATCGAGGCGAGCAAGGCAAAGTTCACCTGGGGCGTCAAGAACGGCGCGGCGCTCGCCGCGCTGCTGCCGGATTTCCACCTTGTCGAAGAGCACAGCCTGTGCGAGGGCATGGCGGAATTTGCACCGGTCTACAAGCTGCTCGGCAAGATTCCGGCGGTCAGCAATATCTCCAACCGCATCGTTGTGCTGGAGAAAAAGTGAGGAGGAATATCCATGATTTGGAGTACGGTTTGGGTAGAAGTGGTCGTTTTTACGGCACTTTTCACGGCGCTGGTGATGATCCCCACAATCAAGCATCCGGAGATCGGCGTGCACAACTATCCGCCTGATATTCAGGAGGAATATTTCAAGACGTACGAGCACGTTCCGGTCGCGCCGCTCAGCGGCCGCACCATCGCGTTCAAGGGCTTTGGCATCGTGCTGTTCACGGTGCTTTTGACGTACGGGGCCATCCTTGCCGGGGCGGACAGCTTTTGGACGGGCGCGGAATTCGCGGCCATCCTCTTTCTGATCGTCGGCGCGTGGGACACGTTTTTCCTCGACTGGGTGCTGTTCGCGCATCTGAAAGTATTCCGCCTGCCGGGGACCGAGCACATGGACAAGGCCTATGCGCAGAAGTGGTTCCACGTGAAGGGAATGCTCTTCCCAGGCTCGCTGTTTCTTGTGATTATCAGCGTGCTCACGGGTCTTCTCGTGATGTGGGTCAAGTGAGAAAAAAGGAGAAAATATGTCGTTTTTTGAAAATACCCGCAAGCCCGAGGGCCTTGGCGGGAAGCTGATGCTCGCAATGATGAACGTCGGCCACCGCGCGCTCGCGGACTGGGGCTTGCCGTTTGCGGAGATTGCGAAGAATGCGCGCGTGCTGGACTGCGGCTGCGGTGGAGGCGCGAACATCAGGACGATGCTCAAAAAGTGCCCAAACGGCGAGGTCAAAGGCGTCGACTATTCGCCCGTCAGCGTCGAAAAGGCGAAAAAGGTCAACGAGGACGCCATTTTGAATGGCCGCTGCGTCATTTTGCAGGGGAACGTTGCTGATCTCATCTTCGCGGCGAACCAGTTTGATTTGGTCACCGCATTTGAGACAATTTACTTCTGGCCGGACCTTTTGCAGAGTTTCCGGGAAGTCCACCGAGTGCTCAAACCGGACGGCATGTTTCTCATCTGCAACGAGTGCGGCGGCGACAACGAAAAGGACGAGAAGTGGACAGAGAAGATCGACGGCATGACAATCTATAAAGACGTTCAACTCAAGAACATTTTGGAGCAGACCGGCTTCCGCAATATTCAAATTCACAAGAGCGAAAAGGGTTGGCTCTGCATCACGGCACAAAAGTGAGAAAGCAAGGTCAGGAGCGATGAAGGTCTATGCGTTCGGCGAAGAAACTGCGCCGGTCATTTTGCTGCTGCCGGGCACCTGCTGCCATTGGAAGGGCAACTTCGGCCACGTGATTCCGCTGCTCTCTGACGAGTACCGCGTGCTCTGCGTCAGCTACGACGGCTTTGATGAGACCGAACGGACGGAATTCCCCACGATGCTCGAAGAGACGGCGAAGATCGAGGATTACCTCAAGGCAAACTGCGTCGGGCACATCCGCGCAGCCTACGGCTGCTCGCTCGGCGGCTCGTTTGTTGGCCTTCTGGCCGCAAGGGGGAACATCCGCATGGACTACGGCATCCTCGGCAGCTCGGACTTGGACCAGTCCTCGAAATTCGCGGCAAAATTGCAGACGAATCTTCTGCTGTCGCTGATGTTCCCGATGCTGCGCGACGGCAGGTTCAAGTCGCCGCTTCTGCAAAAGCGCGTGGAAAAGCAGATGCGGCAGATGGGTGATTACGGCGTGGCGTTCCTACGGATACTCGGCGGGGCGCGGCCCTATTTGACGCAGCAAAGCTGCAAAAATCAGTTCTATTCCGATCTTGTCACGCCGCTGCCCGACAAGCTCGACGTGCCGGGGACGGAAATTCATATCTTCTACGCGCTCAAGATGGGCGAAAAGTACCGCGCCCGCTATGAGCAGCATTTCGCGCATCCTGTCATCCACGAGCAGGACATGCAGCACGAAGAGCTGCTGGCCTGCCACCCGCAGGATTGGGCAGCGCTCGTCAAGAGCATCGTTGGGAAGGAGAAGAGCACGTGAAGTATTTTGAATTCGGACAGGAGCACTCCGAGCTCATGGTCATGCTGCATGGCGGCGTGAGCTACCTTGGCATGCTTCCCACGGCCAAAAAACTGGCGGAGCGGTATCACGTTGTGCTCGTCGCCTACGACGGCTTCAACCCCGGCGAGCCGGAGACGGAATTTGTTTCGCCCATGGACGAGGCAAGACGCCTCGGCGACTATGTGGTCGAGCATTACGGCGGGAAGATCGACATTCTCTACGGCATTTCCTACGGCTGCCGCGTGCTGATGGAGGGGCTGGCAGACAAGCGCCTGACGGTCACGACCACGATCGCCGACGGAATGGGACTTCGAGATTACCCCAACATCAAGAGCAAATGGGGCAAGGACGTCTACTGCTTTTTCTTCACGGGACTTTTCTACGCGGTCATGGGCCATCCCGGCCCGCGGCGGAAGAGATTCCTTGCCAAAATTTCGGGCCGAACGCTCGAGGAGGCCGAGCGCATCCTCTACGGCAGGGCGACGTGGAAAAGCTGGCGGAATCAGGACTATTACCTGATCGGCAAGAAGACGGATTACTCGCTGTTTGCCAAGACGGACATGCACCTCTGGTACGGCATCAAGGGGAGCGTGGACAAAAAGCTGTCGAAAAACCTCGGCGCGCTGAAAGCAAGCGGGTATCCCTTTGCCGTGAAGATATTCACCGACCTGGGCCACGGCGGTCTTGCGGGCGAGCATCCCGAGCAGTTTGAGCAGGAGGTCAGCGCCGCGCACGGGAAGAGCCTTGCCGGAAAGAGTGAGGAAAAATGAGCGTCACGGCTGCTGAAATGCCTTCTCCTGCTCGCCTGCGCGGTGCATCTGGCGCTGCTGTACTGCGACCGGATCATCACATTGCTGGACGGCGGGCGATTCGACTTTCGCTTGCTGAACAACAAAAAACTCTCTGCCGTCATGGGCACAACGCCTACGGAAAGGCCGATGCGCTCGATGGTGCTGGGTGCGTTTGCGATGACGGCGGCCATGCCCGCGTATCTGGCGCTTGGCGCGTGGGTGCTGCCGCAGTCGCCCGTGTGCGGCGCGCTGATGCTTGCGGACGGCATCCTCTTTTTGCTGCTGGGCGTGGCGCATCACGTCTTGTGCGGCGCGGTGGAGTGGTTTTATCTGCGCATGAACAAGACCGGGGAGGCGCGGGCCGCCATCGTGGAATTTTTTAAGAAAACGTCTGTGACGATGTATGTCTGCTACTTTGGCCTGCTCACTTTTACGGTGTCGTTCTTTATCGCTGTTGTCACGGGTACGACGGTGCTGCCGCGCTGGGTGTGCGTGTTCAACACGTTGCCGCTCTTTTTGCTGCTCTTGCCGTTTCACATCGTTTGCACGGGCAATATTGCGAACGCGATCATGTTTGCGGGATTATTCTTTCTGAAGAGATGAGCAAAACAGGCAGAAGGAGCAGCCCGCAAACAGGCAAATGGGAAT
>ERZ824598.3493-NODE-3493-length-13437-cov-5.086310_pt1 | contig 13437 bp, 11 predicted proteins | sample MGYA00519934_ERZ824598 | MGnify/ENA primary metagenome ERZ824598 (study PRJEB31778, sample SAMEA3449177) | human gut metagenome | biome: human gut; feature: human-associated habitat; material: faeces | place: United Kingdom | collected 2010/2012 ... | reverse complement strand
CAATGCCCTCAACCGTGGCTCCGGCCTCCTTGGCCAGATCCAGCAGGCCCATCAGGGCACAGCCGTTTGCCAGGAAGTCATCGATGATCAGGACATGGTCCTCTGCGGTGAGGAACTTTTTGGAGACGATGACGTTGTAGATCTTTTTGTGGGTGAAGGACTGGATCTTGGTCTCGTAGTTGTTGTAGTCCAGATTGATGCTCATGGACTTTTTGGCAAACACCACCGGCACGTTGAACTCACTGGCCACAATGGCGGCAATGCCGATGCCGCTGGCCTCGATGGTGAGCACCTTGTTGATGGGCTTGCCCGCAAACAGGCGCTTCCACTCCCGGGCCATCTCGCGGAACAGCGGGACATCCATCTGGTGGTTGATGAAGCTGTCCACCTTGAGCACATTTCCTTCGCGCACAATGCCGTCTGCGCGGATACGATCTTCCAGCATCTTCATAAGCAGTCTTTGTCCTCCAGCCTTTTTCCATTCCGGGGCACAAAGCTGTGCCCGCAACCTGTATGTATTTTACCTAGTATAACGGAAGTGCCTGCCTTTGGCAAGTGGCTTTGTGCCCAAATTTGAAAAAATCCAGGCTGCATCTGCGTGGGCTTTTTCCAAAAGCATGCCTATGGCAAAAAGCACCGAAACTCCGCAAAACAGTCCTGTAATTTTTGGCTTTCGGCGCTCTTGTGCTTTGCTGATTTTTGAGTATACTTGGAAGAAAGACCGGTGCCTGTACGCCGATCGGAGGAGAGGGAGAACGGTTATGAAAACGGGACTTGTACTGGAAGGCGGGGCTATGCGCGGCATGTTCACCGCCGGTGTTCTGGATGTGCTGATGGAGCACGGCATCGCGGTGGACGGTGCCATCGGTGTTTCGGCGGGGGCCGTGTTCGGCTGCAACTATAAGTCGCACCAGATCGGGCGCACCATCCGCTACAACACCGAATACTGCAAAGATAAGCGCTACGCCAGCTTTGGCAACCTGCTGCGCACCGGCAACCTGTACAGCGAGCAGTTCTGCTACCACACCGTGCCGGAAAAGCTAGATCCGTTTGACGCCAAAACCTTTCGGGAAGATCCCATGGACTTTTTTGTGGTGTGCACCGATGTGCGCACCGGCGACCCCATCTACCACAAGTGCCGCACCGGCGATGCCGAGGACATCCAGTGGATGCAGGCGTCGGCCTCCATGCCGCTGGCCGCAAAGATCGTGAAGATCGGCCACTACCAGCTGCTGGACGGCGGCATTGCAGATTCCATCCCGGTGCGCTTCTTTGAGTCCATCGGCTACAAGCGCAACCTCATCGTGCTGACCCAGCCCAAGGACTTTGTGAAAAAGAAAAACAAGATGCTGCCCGCCATCCGGGCGCGCTACCTGCGCTACCCCGCCTTTGTGGAGGCCGTGGCCGACCGCCACGAGCGCTACAACGAGACACTGGAACATGTGGCCATGCTGGAGCAGACCGGCCAGGCCTTTGTCATCCGGCCGCCGATCCCGCTGGAGATCGGCTCCATGGAGCGTGACCCCGCCCAGCTGCGCCGCGTGTACGACACCGGCCGTGCCGTGGCCGAGATCCAGGTGGACAAGATCGCCGCTTTTGTGGAGCAGTCCCGCGCAGCCGAATAAGTTTTGCGGCAGTGCATCATCCAAAAGGCCCCGCACCGGTTCCGAACGGAACGGTGCGGGGCCTTTGGTTTACGCGGATGGTTCAGGCTGTAGGGTTACAGCTGGCTCTTGTACAGCTCCACGATCTCTTCCACGCTGGTGTCACGCGGGTTGCCAGGGCGGCAGGCGTCGGCATAAGCGGACTCGGCCAGGAACTGGATGTCCTCTTCCTTCAGGATACCGTGCAGGTTTGCGGGGATGCCCACATCGGCGCCCAGCTGCTTGACGGCGGCAATGGTGGCATCGGCTGCCTCGGCGTCGTTCATCTCGTCGATGCCCTTCACGCCCATGGCCTTGCCGACGGCACGGTAACGCTCACCGGCGACGGTCTTGTTGTATTCCAGGCCCACCGGCAGCAGGATGGCGCAGGCCACGCCGTGAGGGGTATCATACAGGGCGGACAGGCCGTGTGCCATGGAGTGCACAATGCCCAGGCCCACGTTGGAGAAGCCCATACCGGCGATGTACTGGCCCAGAGCCATGCCCTCACGGCCTTCCGGGGTGTTCTGCACGGCACCGCGCAGGTTCTCGCTGATGAGCTTGATGGCTTCCAGATGGAACATATCGGAGATGACGCAGTGGCCCTTGGTGATGTAGCCCTCGATGGCGTGGGTCAGAGCGTCCATGCCGGTGGCGGCGGTCAGGCCCTTGGGCATGGAGGACATCATATCGGGATCGACCACGGCGATCTCGGGGATATCGTTGGTATCCACGCAGACGAACTTGCGCTTCTTCTCCACATCGGTGATGACGTAGTTGATGGTGACCTCAGCAGCCGTACCGGCAGTGGTGGGCACCGCGATGGTGAACACGGCGTGCTTCTTGGTGGGAGCCACACCCTCCAGAGAGCGGACGTCTGCAAACTCCGGGTTGTTGATGATGATGCCGATGGCCTTGGCCGTGTCCATGGAGGAACCGCCGCCGATGGTCACGATGCAGTCTGCTTCGGCAGCCTTGAAGGCGGCCACACCGTCCTGCACATTGGCAATGGTGGGGTTGGGCTTGATCTCACTGTACACGCTGTAGGCAAAGTTTGCGGCGTCCAGCAGGTCGGTGACCTTCTTGGTGACGCCGAACTTGATCAGGTCGGGGTCCGAGCAGACGAAGGCCTTTTTGTAGCCGCGGGCGGTGAGCTCCGGCACAATGTTCTCGATGGCACCATGGCCATGGTAGGAAATGGTATTCAGAACGATGCGATCAGCCATAAGTCAAATCCTCCAAACTCATTTGCGCCGCCGGTTCCGGCGGCGGTTCTCTGCCTTTCAGAATAGCATATCGTCAAAAAATTTGCAACGAAGAATTGTATGAAATCTCTGTAAATTTTGATATCATCCTCATTTTTTCTGGATAGATTGCATCGTTTTGAAGGGATCGTGTTATTTTTCATATTCCGTGGTTATAGCCACGGATTTCAGCCTACAAAAGGGTATACTATAAAAAATAAGCCGTCCACCCCGCTGCCGCAGCGGAATTGGCAGCTCCACTTTCCGCACAAGGAGTCCGTTTTATGTTCAACCAGCCCTTCGCCCCCTCGCAGGTGCGGCCCATCCGCCCGGCCATGACCGTTTCCCGCCCGGAACGCTGTGCGGCACCCGCACCGACAACGGCCTTAATCTATACCGAAATCATCCTCAAAAAGGAGAACCTTACTATGAACAGCATCCTCAAAGCAGGCGCAGCCACCGAACTGAAGGACCTGATCTCTTACGAAGAGGGCAGCATCGCCAACCTGGACCTGGCCCACACCGACAACATGAAATTCGTGCTGATGGCCTTTGACGAGGGCACCGGCCTGACCCCGCACCGTGCTCCCGGCAACGCCATCCTGACCGCACTGGAGGGCAAGGCCATCATCGGCTACGAGGGCCAGGACTACGAGCTGACCGCAGGCCAGAGCTTCCGTTTTGACAAGAACGGCCTGCACAGTGTGACCGCACAGGGCAAGTTCAAGATGAGCCTGCTGCTGGTGCTGGAGTAAATTTGTTCTGATTTTCAGAGCTGCTGCGTATTTTTTCGCAGCAGCTCTTCTTTTTTTGCCAAAAGGGCTTGACAAGCGGGGCAGATCGTGTATTATTGTATCAAGCGCTTAATACAGCAATACAAGGAGACAACAGTATGTCGGAACAGTTTGATTCCAGCCGCCCGATCTATGCACAGCTGGTGGAACGGCTCAAGGCCCGCATCCTGGCAGGCACCTACCCGCCCGGCGGGCACCTGGACTCGGTGCGGGACCTTGCCGCAGCCGCCGGGGTCAATCCCAACACCATGCAGCGGGCCCTGGCCCAGCTGGAAACCGAAGGTCTGGTGCGCACCGAACGCACCTCAGGCCGCTATGTTACGGAGGACACCGAATTGATCGAACAGCTTCGGACCGAAGCCGCCCGGAAACTGGCGGAAGAATTTCTGGTCAAGATGCGCGGCATCGGCTACAGCCCTGCACGCGCGGCTGCTCTGCTGGAGCAGCTGGACACCACCAAGGAGGATGCACAATGAGTGAGATTCTGACCTGTGAAGCACTGACCAAGTGCTACGACAAAGACAAGACCGCGCTGGACGGCGTGGATCTGCATGTGAATTTTGGCCGCATCGTGGGCCTGCTGGGCCCCAACGGCAGCGGCAAGACCACCCTCATCAAGCTGGCCAACGGCCTGCTGCAGCCCACGTCCGGCAGCATCAAGGTAGCCGGCATGGCCCCCGGCCCGGACACCAAGGCCCTTGTTTCCTACCTGCCGGACGCCGACTGGCTGCCCGACTGGATGCAGGTAGAGCAGCTGGTGGGCATGTTCACGGATTTTTACGCCGACTTTGACCCCGCCAAGGCCTTTGAGATGCTGGACGCCCTGCACATTGCCCGCACCGCAAAGCTCAGGACCCTCTCCAAGGGCAACAAGGAAAAAGTGCAGCTCATCCTGGCCATGAGCCGCGCGGCCCGGCTTTACCTGCTGGATGAGCCCATCGGCGGCGTGGACCCCGCCGCCCGCGACTACATCCTGCACACCATCATCAGCAACTACAGCAAGGACGCAACGGTCATCCTGTCCACCCACCTCATCGGGGACATCGAGCCGGTACTGGACGAAGCCATCTTCCTGAAGGACGGCCGGGTGTTCGCCCACCGCAGCGTGGAGGAGCTCCGCGAGACTGAGGGCATGAGCGTGGATGCATATTTCCGGGAGGTATTCAAATGCTGAGCAAACTTTTAAAGTATGAGTTCAAGGCCACCGGCCGCATTTACGGCGGACTGTATCTGGCCATTCTGGCTGCTGCTGCACTGCTGGGGGCGTTCTTCCGCTTTCCAGCGCTGGCTTCTGATTTTCCCATCGTCGTCGTCACGACCGTTTACCTGATGCTGTGTGTCGCCATTGCAGTCATCACTGCGCTCACCATCATCCAGCGGTTCACCCGCAACCTGCTGGGACGCGAGGGTTATCTGATGCACACTCTGCCGGTCACCCCGGCGCAGCTCATCCTGTCCAAGCTCATCTCCAGCATGGTGTGGCTGCTGTGCAGCATCCTGGTCATCGCGCTTTCCCTCGGTGTATTCTTCCTGTGCGGGATGCTGAACGTCAACGGCATCTTCTCGGACTGGGCCGGTGCCGTGCGCGACTTCCGGCTGCTGGCAGATATTCTGCAGCGCGTTCTGAATGTCAGCGGCTTTATGCTGCTGCTCACGGCCATCGAGTGGCTGGCCACGCTGGTCTGCTCCATCCTGTGCCTGTACACCGCCTGCATGATCGGGCATCAGTTCAAGCAGCATTTTGCGCTGGTGGGCATCGCGGCCTTTGTGGGTCTGAACGTTGTGCAGAACCGCCTTGTGGCCCTGCTGCCCTACACCAACAACACCGTCGGGCTGGATATGGTAGTCATCGCTTCCGGTGACACCTGGCAGGTCACGACCAATCAGTTCTATCTCCGCGCCGTGCTGATCTCCCTGCTGGCCGATGCGGTGCTGTGCGGTGTCTACTTTGCCGCCACCAACTGGCTGATGAAACACAAACTGGATCTGGATTGATTTCTCAATCACAAAAGGGTCTGCTGCCGTTTCCGGCAGCAGACCCTTTTGTGATTGGGGCAGATTCAGCACACGTCGTACTGCTTTTGCAGGTATTGCAGGCACTGGACCGAATTCTCCGGCGTGGTGTTTTCCAGTGTGGCGAACACCCAGGGCTTTTCCTGCTTGGCAAAGCGTAGGATGGTGCGGTAATCGCCCATGCAGCCCTGCCCGGCACCGGTGGCGGCCAGCTGCCCGCCGGCGTCCTCGCGCAGGAAGTCCTTGAAGTGGATCATGGCCACATCCTTGCCCAGCAGCTCAATGGCCTCGGCGAACACGTCTTCGCGGACGTCCACGTTTTCCATATTCAGCAGGTTCACCGGGTCCAGCAGGATCTGCAGGTTGGGGCTGCCGATCTCGTCCAGCACGGTGCGGGCACGCTTGGCATCGTACACGATGTGCTTGACCACCGGCTCGATGGCAATGGTCACACCGTACTGCTCGGCGCAGCGCACCACCGGCTTGAAGTTCTTGATAAAGGTGGCAAGGGCCGCGTCGCTGCGGCACTCCGGGCAGAACTTGTACTCCGCGTTGGGCGCGCCCGTCTCGGTGCCCACCATACCGCAGCCCAGCAGGCTGGCAAAGCGGATATGGGCGTAGTATTTTTCCTGAATGGCGTGCAGAGCGTCCTCGTCCGGATGGGCCAGGTTGAGGTAGTTGCCCAGCACGGCAATGTCAATGCCGTGCTGGGCAAACAGGCGGCGCAGATAGGCGGCGTAACCGGGGGTGAGGGCGCTCGGCGTGTTGGGCACCTCCTTGAGGGATTTGCTCAGGGCCAGGTGAGCGCAGGTAAAACCCCGCTGGCGTACCAGCGGGAGCACCTGCTCCAGGGGCAGCTTTTCGGCGTCGTGCAAACGCAGGCCAAATTGGATCATAGAAAACTCCTCCTCGCATTGCTTCTGGCTCGATGATAGCATATCCGGGCGCAAAACACAACAGCAAACTGCAGCCGTCAGCGGCGCAGATACCGCCCGGTGATGCTGGCCGGGTCGTTACAGATCTGCTCCGGGGTGCCGCAGGCCACGATCCGCCCGCCGGCATCTCCGCCGCCGGGGCCCATGTCGATGATGTAGTCCGCATTGCGGATGACGTCCAGATCATGCTCGATGACCACCACAGTCGCACCATTGTCCAGCAGGGCCTGGAACACCCCCAGCAGCACCTGCACATCCAGCGGGTGCAGGCCAATGGACGGCTCGTCGAACACGAACACGGAATCGGTCTGGGTCCGGCCGATCTCGCTGGCCAGCTTCAGACGCTGGGCTTCGCCGCCGGAAAGGCTGGGCGTTTCCTCGCCCAGAGTCAGGTAGCCAAGGCCCAGCTGCTGCAGGACCTTCAGCTTCTGGCAGACCGTTTTCATGTTCCGGCAAAAATCGATGGCCGTGTTCACGTCCATGTCCATCAGCTCCGGCAGCGAGGCCGTCTGCCCCGCCGGGCCGGTCAGTTTTACCAGTCCGGCCGCCCGGGCATAGCGGGAACCACGGCAGTCCGGGCAGGGGATGTTCACATCCGGCAGGAACTGCACGTCCAGGCTCACCTCGCCGGTGCCGTCGCAGCCGGGACAGCGCAGGGACCCGGTGTTGTAGGAAAAATCTCCGGCTTTGTAGCCGTGTGCCTTTGCGTCCGGCGACCGCGCAAAGAGCCTGCGCAGGTCATCGTGGACGCCTGCGTAGGTGGCAACGGTGGAGCGGACGTTGATCCCGATGGGGGTCGCATCAATGAGCTTGACGTGGGCGATGCCCTCCGCGTCAAGGGCGCGGACATGCGGCGGCAGTGTCTTGCCGTCGATGCGGGCTTCCAGTGCCGGAACAAGGCTCTCCAGCACCAACGTGGTCTTGCCGGAGCCGGACACGCCGGTCACCACGGTCAGCCGCCCCTTGGGCAGGTCTACTTCCAGCGGCTTCACCGTGTGGAGCTGCGCGGTGGAAAGATGGAGTGTTCCCTGTGCAAACAGGGCGTCCGCCAATGCGCGCTTTCGCCGCAGGGTGTCCGCCTTTCCGGAGAGGAAGGGCCCGATCTGGGACGCCGGGTCCGCCTCGATGGCCGGAATAGTGCCCTGTGCGATCACATGGCCGCCCTTTGCCCCGGCTTCCGGCCCCATTTCCACGATCCAGTCTGCTTCCTTTAAAATCTGCGTGTCGTGATCCACCAGGATCACCGAATTGCCGTCCGCGATCAGGTCATGCATCACGCCGGTCAGGCCCACGATGTTGGAGGGATGCAGGCCGATGCTGGGTTCGTCCAGCACAAAGAGCACCCCGGTGGTGCGGTTGCGCACGGCGCGGGCCAGCTGCATGCGCTGGCGCTCTCCGGTGGAAAGGGTCGAGGCCGCACGGTCCAGCGTGAGGTAGCCCAGCCCCAGGTCCATCAGCCGTTTTGCCGGGCCGGTGAAGGATTCCACAATGTTTTCCGCCATCGGGCGCATCTCTGCGGGCAGGCTGTCCGGCACGCCCTGCACCCAGCCGATCAGCTCCGAAAGGGGCATCCGGCAGGCCTCATCCAGCGAGAGGCCCCGCAGCTTGGGGGCGCGGGCCGCTGCCGAAAGGCGGGTGCCATGGCACGCAGGGCAAATGTCCTCTTTCAGGAACTTTTCTACCCGCTTCATGCCTTTTTCGTCCTTGACCTTGGCCAGCGCGTTTTCCACGGTGTAGGTCGCATTGAAATAGGTAAAGTCCAGCTCCCCTGCCTGATTGGAATTCTTGTTGTGATAGAAAATGTGCTTTTTCTCCGCCGGACCGTGGAACACGATCTCCTTTTCCTGCGCGGTCAGGTCCCGGAAGGGCACATTGGTGCGCACGCCCATCTCCCGGCAGATGTCGGTCATCAGCGACCACATCAGGCTGTTCCACGGGGCCACGGCACCCTCGTCGATGGTCAGGGAATCATCCGGCACCAGCGTAGCGGGGTCCACCGTGCGCACCGTGCCGATGCCGCCGCACTGCGGGCAGGCCCCCTGCGAGTTGAAGGCCAGCTCTTCGGCCGACGGGGCCAGAAACTGCGCCCCGCATTCCGGGCAGAGCAGCTCTTTCCCGGCCGCCACCCGCAGCGACGGGGCCAGATAATGCCCATTGGGGCAGCGGTGGCTGGCCAGACGGGAGTACATGAGCCGCAGGCTGTTGAGCAGCTCGGTCCCGGTGCCAAAGGTGCTGCGGATGCCCGGGACGCCGGGCCGCTGGTGCAGGGCCAGCGCAGCCGGAACGTACAGCACCTCGTCCACGCCCGCCCGGGCGGCCTGAGTCATCCGGCGGCGGGTGTAGGTGGACAGGGCATCCAGGTAGCGCCGGGAGCCCTCCGCATACAGCACGCCCAGTGCCAGCGAGGATTTGCCGGAGCCGGACACGCCCGCAATGCCCACGATCTGGTGCAGTGGGATGTCCACATCAATGTTCTTGAGGTTGTGGACATGGGCATTGCGGATCTGCACCGCCTGCGGAATGTGATGTTCTTCCATGGGTTTTCTTCCTTTCATGCTGTCCGCTTTCTTCTGATTATACCGCGCACAGACGCAGTGCGTCCAGCACAAAAAATCCGCCGTTCCTTTGGAGAAACAGCGGATCTTTCATCATATTCTTACGGTCTGCCTGACGGGGTCCCCATCAGATCACTGCTGGGCCTGCTCTGCGCGCTTGGCTTCCAGAGCCAGGATGGCGTCGCGGCGGCTCAGATTGATGCGGCCCTGCTGGTCGATGTCGGTCACCTTGACCACGATGGCGTCGCCCACGGCGACCACATCCTCCACGCGCTCCACACGCTTGGTGTCCAGCTTGGAGATGTGCACCAGACCTTCCTTGCCCGGTGCGATCTCAACGAAGGCACCAAAGTTCATCAGGCGGGTCACCTTGCCCTTGTAGATGGCACCGATCTCGGGGTCCTCCACAATGGTCTTGATGGTAAAGATGGCGCGCTTTGCGTCCTCCTGATCCACAGCAGAGACGAACACATGGCCGTCCTCCTGCACGTCGATCTTGCAGTTGCAGGTGGCGCAGATGTCCTGAATGACCTTGCCGCCCTTACCGATGACGTCCTTGATCTTATCGGTGGGGATCATCATGCTGAACATCTTGGGTGCGTAGCGGCTCAGCTCGTGGCGGGGCTCTGCGATCACCGGCTTGATGATCTCGTCCAGAATATACAGGCGGCCCTTGCGGCACTTCTCGAAGGCCTCGGCAATGATGTCGTAGGTCAGGCCATCGATCTTGATGTCCATCTGGATGGCAGTGATGCCCTTGCGGGTGCCGCCCACCTTGAAGTCCATATCGCCGTGGAAGTCCTCCACGCCCTGAATGTCCAGCATGGTCATCCAGCGGTCGCCCTCGGTGATCAGGCCGCAGGAAATGCCGGCAACGGGTGCCTTGATGGGCACGCCTGCGTCCATCAGGGCCAGCGTAGAGCCGCAGATGGATGCCTGAGAGGTGGAACCGTTGGAGGAGAGCACCTCAGACACGCAGCGGATGGTGTAGGGGAACTCTTCCAGAGAGGGCAGCACGGGCACCAGAGCACGCTCTGCCAGTGCGCCATGGCCGATCTCGCGGCGGCCGGGGCTGCGCGGTGCGCGGGCCTCGCCCACAGAGTACGGCGGGAAGTTGTAGTGATGGATATAGCGCTTGGTCTGCTCGTCGGTCAGATCGTCCATCAGCTGGTTGTCCTTGGTGCCGCCCAGGGTGCAGGTGGTCAGCACCTGGGTCTGGCCGCGGGTAAACATACCGGAACCGTGCACGCGGGGCAGAATGCCCACTTCGGCAGCCAGCGGGCGGATCTCGTTGATGCCGCGGCCGTCCACACGCTTGCCCTCGTCCAGCAGCCAGCGGCGCACGACGAACTTCTGCATCTTGTAGCTCACCAGATCCAGGTCCGCAGCAGACATGTCGGGGTATTCCTCGGCGATCTTGTCCATAATGGGCAGCAGAGCAGCGTCACGCACGTTCTTGTCGTCGGTGTCCATCGCGGCCTTGAAGTCGTCCAGATACTTGTTCTGGATGGCATGGAACACTTCCATGTCCAGGCCCACGACCTGGAAGTCGATCTTCTTCTTGCCGCGCTCGGCCACGATGCGGTTGATGAACTCGATGATCTTCTTGATCTCCACATGCGCTGCCTTGATGGCATTCAGCATGGTGTCCTCGTCCACTTCGTTGGCACCGGCCTCGATCATCACGATCTTGTCCATGGTAGCGGCTACGGTCAGGGCCAGGTCGCTCACCTTGCGCTGCTCCTGGGTGGGGTTCAGCACAATCTGGCCGTCCACCAGACCCACCTGCACGCCGCCGATGGGGCCGTTCCAGGGGATGTCCGACACAGCAGTGACCAGAGAAGCGCCGATCATGCCGGCGATCTCCGGGCTGCAGTCCGGGTCCAGGCTCATGACGGTCATGGTGATGCACACGTCATTGCGCATTTCCTTGGGGAACAGCGGGCGCATGGGGCGGTCCACCACGCGGCTGGTCAGGATGGCGCGCTCACCGGGGCGGCCCTCACGGCGCATGAAGCTGCCGGGGATGCGGCCGGCGGCATAGAGCTTCTCCTCAAACTCGACGCTCAGGGGGAAGAAATCGACGCCGTCGCGGGGCTTGTCGCTCATCGTGACGTTGCAGAGCACGCAGGTCTCGCCGTAGCGGATCATGGCGCTGCCGTTGGACAGACCGCACATTTTGCCGGTCTCGACCACAAACGGGCGGCCCGCAAAGGTCGTCTCGAACTTGCGGTAGTTGGGGAAGGTTTCCAGTCTGGATGCGAATTCGTAAGCCATAGGGATTCTCCTTCTTTGGTAGATTTTTACTTTCAGCGCTCCCCTGCCCCGGTTCTGTACAATAAAGCCAGCAGCCAAGCCTGTTGCTTGGGTGCTCGATTTACTGCACAAAACGCGGCGGGGGCGGCTGTAAAATACAGGTGCAGTGGATTTTTGTGATGCGCCGCCGGGAGCGGGCACGGGCGGATTCCCTATCCGCCCGCGGGGCGTCGAGGACGCCGCCCCCCTACAACGCGGCGGCAGCACACATGTATAAAAAAAACGGGCAGAGTGCAAATGCACCCTGCCCGTTTTTGCGAAAATTACTTACGCAGACCCAGCTCAGCGATCAGGGCACGGTAACGGTTGATGTCCTTCTTCTGCAGATAGGCCAGCAGATTACGGCGGCGGCCGACCATCTTGAACAGGCCGCGGCGGCTGTGGTTGTCATGCTTGTTGGTCTTGAGGTGCTCGGTCAGGTGGTTGATACGAGCGGTCAGCAGAGCAACCTGGACCTCCGGAGAACCGGTGTCACCCTCGTGGATGGCTGCCTTGGCGATGATAGGCTGCTTATCGATAGCGGATTTCTGGCTCATGGGTATATACCTCTTTCATAAAAATGTATTGGCCGTCGGCGCAGTAAGGGGTAGTTGGAACCGTTGAGGCATACGCCCCATACCGGGCCGCGGTAACAAGAATTAGTATACCACAACATTTTGCGGAATACAAGAGCATTTGCGGCATTTCCGCAATTATTTTGCACCGTTCAGGGCCGCAAAATACGCCTTGCTCTCGTCGGCGGCGTGGTGGATCAGCGCGGCCAGCTCGTCCATCGAATTGAACTTGCGCACCGGGCAGAAATATTTGTGAAATTCCAACACCGGCTGCTGACCGTAGACATTGCCGGAGAAGTCCGGCACAAACGTCTCGCATGTCACGGCGGCGTTTTCACTGCTGTCCACCGTGGGGCGCTTGCCGATGCCGGTGGCTGCGGGCCGCCACCGGCCGTCCAGATAAATGCGGGTCAGGTAGACGCCCGCGCAGGGCTGCAGGGCCGCGGCGGGGTAGTTCTGGTTCAGCGTCGGCGTGCCGAGCTTTCCGCTGCCGATGCCCTTGCCGTGGACAACGGGCCAGTCGATGGCGTAGGGTGTGCCGAGCATGGCGTTGGCGTCGTCGAGACGGCCCTCCTCCAGCGCGGCGCGGATGCGGGTCGACGAGACGGTCTGCCCGCCGTACTGCGCCATCGGCACGATATGCACGCCGATGCCGAGGGGCGCGCAAAGCTCCCGCAGCCGCTCCACGTTACCGGCGGCGCGGGCTCCAAACGTAAAGTTATCGCCGCAGAACAGCTGCTTTGCGTTAAAGCAGTCCACCAGCACCTTTTGCACAAAATCCTCCGGCGTCAGCGCACGGAACTCGTCAAACGGTGCTTCCTGGTATTCCTCGATGCCTAAGCTTGCAACGCGGGCGTGCTTCTGCGGCAGCGAGAGGATGCGCCCGCCCTTCAGCGTACTGCTGGCGGGCAGCTCAAACGTGAAGGCCGCGGCGGTCAGGCCGCCGGCCCGGGCGCATTCGACGGCAGCCCCCAGCACGGCGCGGTGGCCGCAGTGGACGCCGTCAAAATAGCCGAGCGCCACAGCACTGCCCTGCGGGGCGTGGATGGGCGTCAGACTTTGATAAATTTGCATTGGGCAGTCAGCCCCTTTCGCAAAATAGTTTTTCGACCTTGAGCACGCCGCCCTCGACGCTGGCCAGACCCAGAAACGCGCCGGTCTCATCGTAGGTGCGGTAGCGGCCATCGGCGGCAGCGTAATGGCTCGTCGGGCAGCCGTTGAGCAGGTGCGCCTTGACGCCGCTGTTGACGTGCAGGGCGGGCAGCGGCGTAAAGACTGACTCGATCGGCAGTACCCAGCCGTTGGTTTCGAGTTCCCCGCTCTCGGCGGCGGCTAAAATTTCCGGCAGCGTGTGGCACTGGGCCAGACTGAACACACCGGCCT
>ERZ824598.3478-NODE-3478-length-13480-cov-8.454227_pt1 | contig 13480 bp, 17 predicted proteins | sample MGYA00519934_ERZ824598 | MGnify/ENA primary metagenome ERZ824598 (study PRJEB31778, sample SAMEA3449177) | human gut metagenome | biome: human gut; feature: human-associated habitat; material: faeces | place: United Kingdom | collected 2010/2012 ... | reverse complement strand
TGTGCAGATGAATGTAGTTTTTTAAACGAAATTTGTTTACTTAAATTACTATTTGCAGTAGCGATTTTACTATTTTTATCATAGTAAGCGGCTTCTGGAACAGCAAAATATGTGTTGTCATCGTCCTGTGTTACAGCTGCTGCCTGCACTGTAGTTCCAGCTCTGTTTACCATAGTACCTGTTACTACGTTTCCTTTTACTCCTGCCTTTTTCCCACTCAAAATCTGTGCTGCTGCCGCATCACAACCGGAAGTGTCCATGTTACTGCTGTTTCCGGTTATTCCAAGCACCGTATTATTTTTTACAAGTTTTGATGCTGTCAGCCCGATCAGGCTGGCGATATTGGAAAACGACTGGTATAAATAGTTCTTCGTGCCGTACTTTCCAGCCGCAGGCACCTGCATTTTTATCTTCTTATTTGTATTGTCTATACTAGCCGTTGCAGCATATTCAGATGTCCCTGTCTTGTCTGCTATAGTTCCTGTTATAAGAGTCGTTCCATTATAAGCCGTCTTTGGAGCTACGATATCAGATGCAGTGGCAGTGGCCTCACCAGATGTCTTAAATAGGTTCTGCACAGCATTTACAGCAGTCAGGATCTCTTCCTTATCCTGTTTGTTCTTGCGTCTTAACCATAAGACCGAATCCCATAGAGATTTCATTTTAGTGTACCTCCGTTTCTGTAATTGTGTTTTCACCGGTTATCTTGGTCGTATAAGTGATTTTAAGAATGCCAGATGAATCATATTGCTTTTCTGTCACAGTATCCACTCCATCAGCAGAACTTATCTCTATTATGGACTTGCTTCCATCAGAATAGGTTCTGGTAATTGTACTGTCATCGTCTGTAATCACAGTACTGGATACCTTAAACTTTATTTCATCATTTAACATATTATATGCATTGGCTACAGCATTTTGGGATGCTGCTGTTTTTCCATTTGCATTTGCTCCATCAATAACAGTTTTGAATTCATCACTCAAAATATGTCCAGAACTGTAACTGGATGGGTCTGTGTAACCATCCTTTATCAGGGTGTATTCTGTACCTGCAATAATAACATGCTGCCCTTTGCTGACAGCTACGCCCGATGCAGTGAATTCTTCCAGATTTCCAGCATCTGAAATAATAGGAGAAATTTCAGAGAACTTCTTATTAATATCAGTTATGGCTGCATTAAAAGTCTTTTTAAGTACAAAGTCTGTATCATTCACATCAACAACAACATTGGTGGTGCTTGATACCTTCAATCTGACTACATATCTGTATTCTACACGTCCATCGCTTTCCTTCGGTATTTTATCACCAGACAAATCCTGTCCAATAATAAAGAGCAATTCATTGCCGGTCTCATCGTCGATGGCAAATATGCCTAACTGTTTTATTTTGTACTCTTCCGCTAATCCTTCGTTGTTTATCAGCACTGTTAATACAGCTGTAGAACCTTCCACGGTCGCATCAGCTATTTGCACGCTGTTCTTCTCGTCAACCACATGTGTAAGATATTCAGGATTGTTACTATATCCAGATCCTGTTTTAGCCTGGGATAAATGTAAGCTGTTCTTATTGGTCGTAAGCTTGGTCAATAAGTCCGCACCATTTTCAGTCAGAATGTATTCCATGTTACCTCTCCTTCTATTGTTTTCACAGTCCTGCCAACTACTGCAACGTACAATCGTTTATTATTTTGCCGGATAAGGCTATTAATAAATTCATATCCAAGGTGTGCTGGTCTTGCTTTCTTAATTGCATCATCAGCAATATTCATATTTTCGACCAGATACTTGGATTGTACATAAACAATAAATCGGTACTCTGTAGGAATTTCAACTATCTGTACAAAATCCGCATTCAATGTCTGCTTTACCAGATTTTCCAGCATTTTTATGGATGCCGGAGTCCTGGTATTAAGTTTAGCCAGAATCTGTGCACGCCGTTGTACATCTGTAAGCATACTGTTCTTTTCTATACCAAATTCCTTTTCCCAGTCATCCAGGGAATACGTTGCTGACGCAACATAAAATTGAGATACCATATCCTCTATATTACTTAACATCCTATCTATTTCGATCTGACTTGTATTAAGAAGATCTGCAAGCTCTTTCATCTCTGACACGAACTTTGGTAAGCTGTCTTTCAGCATATCGTCACTCCTCTACTGTTATCACTGGCATTACTGCTTTCGGGAAGTATCTGTTCTCTACAGTTATGCTTATTTTTCCACCATTCAAAGTATAATCAGTAACATCTTCCACACCTTCACAGGAAAATATGATATCAGCCATTTTAATATAGGATATCAATGGATTATTTCCACTCAGCTTTGCCAGATAATCATTCAGTAATGTATATAATGTACTGGATATGAAATCTCCTGAGTAACCACTTTTAGCCTTTACAGAAGCTGTAATTGTTATTTCAAGAGCTGTTGCTGCGCTTACCTTTACATCAGCTCCAATCGGTCTCTTGTCTTCTATGTAGTCAGCAACCTTATTTAAGAGTTGTTGAGTTGCCACTGTACTTCCATCCGCAATTATTACCACGTCAACAGTTCCGTTTCCTCTTGCCAAATCGTAAATCTGTGCAGCTTCCACTCCACTTACTTCTAATGCCCATTGCTTATAATTGGCTATATTGCCGCTTGTTGGCGGCTCATTAATATACTCTAATGTTCTTTCTCTCAATGAATCATCAGTCTCAGCCTCATATCCCTCGGATGTTGGCGTTTCATTGATTACCTTAGAAATCTGATAATTAGTTGGAATTACTGTGTCAATAGACTCTGCCTGGACATTCCCAACTGTTCCAGGCTCAGTACATACACATCTTACTGTTACTTCACCATTTTCAGGAATTACAACTTCATCTGGTAAAGTAAAAATAATATTGTCAGCTGCTACTTTCAGATTTTGATAAGTTCCTGGTGTCCCAATAAGCTTTACATTGCCCTCTGCATAAGTAGCTTTTGTTCTTTCTACTCCATAATCAGCACAGCATCTATCAAGATCATTACCAGATGCTGTCGTCACAAACGCTTTTTTATATGCAGGCTCAATATCCATGCTATAGGTCCGTGCCATTTCATTTGCTACTGCCTGCAACAGATCAGCGGTCCATGTTCCTTCCAAAGCCAAGGTCTCATCACTTATATTATTTTTTAGACGTTTTAATATCTCTGAAAAAGAATTATCACTACTCATTGTAGACCTCACTTTCCCACGTAAATCTGCCATATATCGTTGTTACATCAAAAGTAACTGTTGTCTTTTCGCCATGTTCAAATTTAAAATTGCTTACCTCCTGAATATAAGGATTTACTATCAGGCATTCTGTAATATATCTCTTGGCTTCACTTTCAAAAATCCCACGGTCAGTAAGTTTTCCAATTATATTATCAATTTCATTACCATAAGCGTGGGTATATGCTGTATAAACGAATCGTTTCGTTTTCAAAGCCTTATATACCCAAATCTTGATTGCTTCATCCTTATAAACTTTGTATGTCTTTCCTGCTCTTCGGAGCAGACAGTTATTTTCAAAGTCATATGCCATCTCGCTGTACAATGCCAGTTCTTTTACATTTTCTGTACCCTGCGAAGTAAATGGAAAAACGCTCATTTTACATCATGCCTTTCCCAATACATAAAGAATATTATTCACTTTCTGTACCATAACTTTATCCCCAACATCCAAGTTAAAAGCCTTGTTAAACTCTGTTAAATAGGTCTTTAATCCATTGGAAATATTTTCTTCTTTATTGATCTCTTCCATAACTTTTTTATCCATATGTGGTAATGTGCATCTAACACTATCGGTAGCTGTAACACCATTGAACATTATAGATAAAGGCTCTGTAGAAACTACGGTCCCGGTAGTCAGCTCCAGGGGATTTTGTTTCGCCCCCTGACGTTCCATTGTTTTCAGTATCCTGCTGTATGGATTTCCTTTCATCAGATCACCTTCGTAAAATCAAGTGTAATTGTTGTCGTGTGCTGTCCATTGGTAATGGAGTGGCTGTCCGAAGTTATTTTGAAAAGCCCCTGTATTCTGGAATTTACCTTTTCCACGATAATTGACGTTCCCGCAGTTACACTGTAATCACCATTAATTGTAATGCTGCCAGAATTTTCAACAGACTTCATAAGTTTCCTGGCTTCATCAATCGCATTCTTTTTTTCATCATCATGCTTGTATACTTCCTGGATTACTCCATATATTAAGTCATCCTCATTACTGGTCCTGTTGACCAGCCTTGAATTACCATCAATAATGGCTACAGTATTGACCATGTTACACCATCCTGCTCAATTATTTCTTTTACCACAAATGAGCTGTTACGTTTATATAATACCTCACTCTCATCATTATTCTTGATCACGATCACAGGAACATCACTCAATAAGTGAGGTTCATCACTTACAAATTCAAAATCGGCCGCCCTGTTTGTCCTCTCGTAATGATATATTCTTTCTTTATCGTAGATATCTGCACCCTCTTTTAGGAATTTGCCATCAATGTCATATTCTTCCGACAGGCGGACAGCACACTCCAGATATTCCCCAAGGGACGTTGAAAATACAGGAATAATCTCTTCTGCTGAACACTTCTTTATTTTAAGCTTGCCCTCTTCATTGACATACAGCAGCAGAAAACCTATCCCTTTCTTTGAAGCTTCCTTACTCACTTCAAAGTTGAGCATGTTAATGTAGTTCTTGTCGAGGACATCATCAAGTGCCTCCTGATAAGCTTCATCATCAGTAGAATACCGGACTGGCTTCCCGATAAAATAAGCTGTAGCCATATTGGTTATATATCTTGCAAAACCATGGGCAATCTTATTATTTTCTTTCAGGTCACTCATTTTCCTGGCATATATATCATTCCTGACCTCATAATATCTCTGTGCCTTATTAAATCTCCTGCGTTCCTTTGCCTTGAATTTCTTGACCAGTTTTGTCAGGATCACAGGGTCTTTGACCTGCTCGATGGAAAATTTATACATTCTATACACCTAACCTTTTCTTGCTTCCTACCCTGGCTTTCTTCTTGCCCTTTACGTCCCCATTGATAAATTCCACAATTCCTGTAGTAGCATCCTGAGCATCATCATGTTCATTCTTTCCTTTACGCTGATATTTCTTCATATCTTTTGCGTATCTTGGCCAGCGCTGGTCCCAGTCTTCCGGCATGATCAGCTGGTCCATGACATTACTTGCATTGGTCAGAATCCTTGTTTTTTTATTCTTGCTGTTATGGAACCATGTAACAGAACACTTAAAGCATCTTAGCAGTTTCAAATGTCTGATCACATTTCTTGCAAAGCCGCGGCCACCATTGTTAGACTCGATCAGCGCCTCTCTTACCCCTGCAAGCTGCAATCTTCTTGCTGTCTCAGGTTCCGTTACTTCCATTCCTTCATCCGTATAATATACATCCAACACATAACCGTATCTTCCAATTACACCAGCCGATATAGAACAGAGATTATCAGCACCTTCATCTGCAGTATCCGTATAATTCAATATTCTTTCAAATTTATCAGGATCAACTGCTGCATATGTCTTGAACTCACCATACAGCGCACCCTTCTTATCAATCGGTGTCTGCATATAGTTGGCTCCCCATATATCATCATCCAGTGACCTCCGCTTGAACTGCAGGTCTTCTGTTGGATAAAGGTCTTCACAGGTAGACTTGCCGTTCTCTGAGTCCTCATCCAGCGCAGTCAGCTTCAGTACATATGTCTCATCCGGATATTTTTCAATTACCCTGCCAGCCAGATCGTCGCTTGCCCATCTGGTCTGTATGATAATAATCAAGGCTCCCGGAAGCATTCTTGACATGAATGTATTCTTGAAAAAATCCCAGTGGCCATCTTTTACATTATCATTTGCTGCTTCCTTGGCTGACTTGATGGGGTCATCAATGATCCCGATATTTCCACGCATACCTGTCAGCGTACCATCAAACGATGTAGCCAGGTAGCTGGTATAGCTCCCTTCCAGGCTCCACTTCATAACGGAGCTGTCACCATATTTCAGTTTCACATCCGGGAAGAAGGTGTTCACTACATAACAGTCATCTGTACCGGCTTCCTCTTCATCCTGGATCATATCCCGCACCATCTTGGAAAACTCCGGTGCAATATTTCCATTATAGGAAACGGTTATGATCTTATTCTTTATATCCTGCCCATAACACCATGTAGCAAAATTGCCTACTGTATAGGACTTACCATAGCCGGGAGGCATATTGATCACCAGGAACTTATATGGTTTGCCAGTCTTCTCATTTACAAGCTTTTTCTCATACGCAGCCTGCAGGGTATTGCACAGTACATCCTGGTACTCTCTTTCCGGCTTGAAAAAATCAGGCTTCCTGAGATTACAATAAGTGCGAAAATTGGAACGTCCTGCTGCAATCTTTTTGTTCCTGTCTGTGTCCTGTTCTTCAATTTTCTTCCTGTAATCCTGTACAATACCCATTGTTAAACCTCTTTTAAACATTTAAAAAAGAGCCTTTAAATGCCCTTTAAATCAATGATATATTTCATGGGAAAGCTCCAATGCTGCCAGATCATGCTCCCGCCGCATGGATTCTGCTGTCACAGGTGTCTGTGCTGCACTCCTGTATTCCCGGTTCTTTTCTTTTTTATACTCTTTGCGTCTGCCCTGATTCTCCGATTTACGCTTTTCTTTTTCCTTTTTGAACTCAGGAAGCGTTTTCAGATACCCAGATATGTTCTGTCTGGATACCTCAGTCAGCGCTGCTATATCATTTATGGATAAATGGCTTTCAAAATAATATTCCTTAGCCAGTTCCTGCCATGTTTTCATATGCCACCTGCTTTACATTTTTGTCCTCATATTTCTGGGCATGGGAATACTACTGCACCCCCATGTCCAGACCATGTTAAAAACATGTTTAACTCGTTTAAATTTGCTTTAACTTTTTTAACCCGACCAATCGGGCGCAAATGGATTAAAATGCCTTAGAGAGCCTTCTGTGAGGTCACTGCATTTTCTGCATTTCCGTCTCTGTCTCCCTGGCAAGCTCCATAAGCTTGTCTGCCACATCAGGATACCTCTCACCAAGCTCTGCAAATATCTTATCCTGTAACAATTCCATAGCGATATGTACAGCACCCTGCTCCTTCCTGGCTGAAATCTTTAGCTTTTCATTACTCACCTGTGCACGCTGCAGGCTGGCAATGCTCTTGGCTGCTGCTGCCCTTTCCTTGGCATCCATATCATCATCAATCATTGCCTCCATGATAAGCTGGCTTGCCAACAGGTTATTCGCCTCATGTAATTCGGTCGCTGGCCTGTCAACATTGTCCTCTGCCAGCAGCTTTGCAAATTCCTTGGCAATCCGGACAGACTCGAACTTTTTCAGGAATCCCTTGCTGTAGCGTGCCACACTGGATAAATGGACATCTTCACCCTGCTCTTTCAGATACCCGGATATGCTCTCATAGGTCTCACCATTCAGGAGCCGGTTTTCCACTTCCTGTTTCAGTGGTGCAGGAAGCTTGTCAATCTTCCCATGGCTTCGGTTCTTCTCATCCATATCATTCACCTATCCCAGGGATATCTGCAGTATTACCTTCCAGATAATCCATACCATACGCAGTACGCAGCATCATCAGATTAAGCTCATCTGTAGTCGCTACCCGCTTCTCTACCAGACATTCTGCATAGACATCATCCCTGGTCCTTCCGTCCATGCCTTCACCAAAGTGGCTGCGCTTGTTGAAATAGCCCTGAATGAAGATATCAACATACTTTACGAATTCCTCTCTTAATATGAAGTTCTCTGCATCTTTTCCAATCTTTTTCAGTCGTTCCGGTCTTTCCAGTATTGTTCCACCGGTATAGCCCTCAAACAGCTTGGAAAAGTCGTTTTTAACATCCAGAAAAGCCCTTTCAATTATCTTAGCCCTTGCATTTCTGACCAGTGCTGTCCTGAATTCAATACCCAGATGCTGTAGGATAGTTGGTGGCTCATGCTCAGTCTGTGCTGTTTTACGGAACCCACGACCACCAATATCATGTGTCAGGAATTCCCGGCCATTATCAGAATAAATGACCTTTGGGATTCCATACCTCTCAATGCCTCTCCGAAGCGCAATCAATGTAGCGTCTGAGCTTGGAGAAGTCGTTACATACCAGCCGACCATCTTCCGGCTTCTGACATCCAGGAATCCTGTGAGGTATACCCTCGCCGGCTTCTTGACTCCTTCATCATGGATAAATACGTCAAAGGTATGGTTATCGCAGACCCATATATCATTGCTGTTAAGATCCCTGTAGGATCTCCTGATATACATACTGCACTTATCACGCATTGCCTTATCTCCCAATCTATAGAACTGCAATACCGGGACTGGAATACTTCTCTCAATCTCCCTTGCAAAGGTAGTCTCACTTGCAAGTGGCAGCAGGTCTTCCATTTCCCGCTTTCTAAGCTGCAGCTCTGTCAGTTCCATGCACTTGCGTATGCTCTTCTGGCTCTCATCAAGATAGAAATTCTCAAAGATTCCAAATACATACTCATCTATCGCCTTGCGGTGGCTGTCATGTTTTCCCCTGCCATCAATCAAAGCACCTTCCCCACGTTCCCTTAGAGTCTGGGCTTTTCTCTGTAATCCCCGGCGGGAGAATATCATATCCGGATATTTATTATTCAGAAAACCAACATACAATTCATCCGCTTCTTCCATGTTCTTCTTACCAGAATCATCACGATAGTTATTGCGGTATATTGTCCACTCGTTTAGGATGTCTTTCCACCTTACTATCTCTGCACGCTCATCTTCCGTATAGTCCTCCAGCTTTACCGGAACAGGACCACGGGTATCCTTCTCTTCCTGTGCAGTCTGTTCCTTAGCCAGCTTCCTCATATATTTTCTCTGTAATGCAGGTTCAATATCAGCAAGCAGGATCTGATAACTAAGACCATTCTTGCCACCGGCCCCGAATACCTCTGTAGCCTTTACTCTTCCTTCCAGTATTAGCTTTCGTACATATCGTACTGTACAGCCTCTTAATCCTGCGTACTCCTTTGCTGTCAATGTCTCCACATTATCATCCCCTTCCCTTACATTGCCACATAATGCCTGAATGTATCATATACCTGTGTCTCATCCGTACTGATATAATGCTGTGCTGTCACGCCCTTGGGAGCATGTCCCAGATATGCCCCTGCCTGGTCATTGCTTCCACCCCTCTTGACTATCTGCGTAGCGCAGCTCTTTCTGAAAAGGTGCGGATATACATCCCTGCCCAGCCCTGACCTTCCGGCTATCGCCTTAATGCTCGCATATATGCCTACCGCATCAAGGCCAATGCTCGTATCACCATGTAAATGGGTAAACAATGGCTCTTTGCTACTGGCTGATACCCCTCTCTCATTCAGGTAGTCCCTTAAATACTTCAGGGCGACAGCATCAAGATATACCGTCCTGTACCGTGAGGTCTTATGCCCATAGACTAGAATCTTACCCATGTGGAAATCCACATCTGACACCTTAATCTGAGGGATTTCTCCCCTTCGGAGGGCAGTACACCTCATGAATTCGATCAATGCCCTGTCCCGCTTATGCCTGCATCCGCCTTTTAGTACTTCTGAGTCAACTGCTTCAAGGTGGTCTACCGGCTTCACGACCTGCTTATATGGTTCGATTCCCTCACAGGGATTCTCAATGATAAGCTTCGCTTTGCGCATCCAGGTGTAGAATGCTGACAGGTTACGTCTGTGATTATTCAGCGCCACATTACTGTTATTGTTCTGCTGCTTCATCATCAGATAGTACTCAATGTCAGATTCTGTCATCTGTGTCAATGGCTTATCTATCAGTGTGATGAGTTCCCTCACCGTACTAAGATAAAAGCCTACTGTCTTCTCAGATAACTTCGGGGCTTTCCTTACCATGAACAGGTTCAGGATGTACTGATTGGTGTTGTCTACTGTAGCCGGAAGAGTATCCAGCTCCACCACATCAATCCCCTGTACTGCCTGTATTATTACAGCCTCCAGAATGTTCATTGTATTTGAATCCAGGTATAATCTCATCCCGATCAGGATGTCGTTCTTTAGTTTGTCTAATCTAGTCATCTAGCAAAAATCCTCCAGTCGTATTGCCTAGAGTGCGATTTTATGCTATAATGCCTCTAGACTTAGTAATTAAGTGTTTGTGGTAAGTAACTTTGGTCGGTGGCTTACCACTCTTTTTTTATGCTTATTTCTTCTAAGATTATCTCCTTCCTGACTACAGCCAGACGTTTGCGGACCATCTTGGTCTTATCGCTTTCCTGTGCCAGAACCTGCCAGAATTCAGCCTCTTTCAATTTGCCATTTCTATGTAAAATAATGGCATTATTTACTACTTCGTTGCTGTCACGGATCAGATTCAGCAGCTCTTCATATTCACCTCTTAGCTTCGTCATTACCTAACCACCTCCTTATTATTATCATTTTTGTTACATTACTTCATCTGTTATGTAATCTTGATTTTATATGACGTACTCACTATACTGTTCTTACAGGTTGTTGCAGCAACCGAGTAAAAAAGAAAGGAGACGAAATACTTATGAATGATATTGATCTCTCTACATTTCCAAGCAATAAATTTGAAGCTCTCACTATGCTCTATCTTAGAAATCAGGATTTAACAGGTTTTACTCCCGAAGAACTTCTTGATAAGTATTATGAAGTTTACAGTAAGATTCGCAATCACAACAAAGATGCAAGCAATACTTATCGTCAAAAGCGTTTTTCTAATTAGCGTATTATGAACTTCACACATAGCAGTAGATAAAGCTGTAATTTCTGATAAATCTACTGCTTCTTTGGATTGCTCTGCCAGTAGATTCATCTGCTTGCAGAGCATTTCTGTTTCTTTTTCGTAATTTTTCATTATCTCATTTTCTCCCTCGATATTTTCCTTTTTAATGATAGTATCTACTGATTAGTACTTCCTGTAGCTACACTTTCTTCCTTAGAATAAACCTTATCTTTCATCCACTTTCCACCTCCTGTCTGATGTCCAAGATCCGGTTGATCTCTTCCCTGTACTTCCTTCCGTTCTTTTTCCCATTCAGTATCTGTGTAATGTACTGAGTACGGCATCCGAGCTGACCTGCCAGCTCCACTTGCGTCATATTTTTATCTATTAGTCTCTTGCAGACTTTTTTGCCATATGGCGTAAGCTCATTTTTTCTCATATATTCACCTCACAACCTTCCTACAGCCCAGATCCGGGCGATTTGTCTTTTTCCAGAAATAGCCATGCTATTGAGATTTGATAATAAAGATGTTAGAATCAGATTTATAAATAAATCTTATAGTTACATTATATTGCGATATTTTCGCAATGTCAATATGTTTATGCGTAATTTTCGCATTTTAGGGAGAGATTATGTCTACATTGTATGAACGAATATTTATCTGCAGTACACAGCTTGGAATAACCGGAAATAAGCTTGGAGAGCTACTAGGCTTAAAAAAAAGCCCCTTAACAGATTGGAAAAATGGGAAGTCTAAACCTACATTAGATCAACTTGAAAAGATGTGCGATATTTTCGCAACATCTGCTGACTACCTATTATTTGGTCATGAAATGAGAAAGAGTACAGAGACTGAAAATAAATTCTATAATCTATTTGATATGCTATCAGACGCTGATCAGGAAGAAATTGCAGAAATTATGAAGTTAAAAATTAGACTGCATAATGTAAAGAATTCTTTCTATGACATTTCTAATCAGTCTTCATATGTTGCTGAAAACACAACTCAATATCAAACCTCTCGTTCAGCCAAGACTATTCCCATTCTCGGATATGTTGCTGCTGGAGCACCTATTTCATCTTATGAAAATGAAATTAATACTATTGTTCCTGAAAATTCAAAAGCAGCGTATGCACTTATTGCAAAGGGAAATAGCATGGAACCAGTTATTATGAACGGTGAAAACATTGAGGTCATCTCTCAATGTGAACTTGAAAATGGAGAAATAGGCATTATTAAGCTTAATGGAGAAATAACTTGCAAGTGCTTCTATATTGAAGGCAATCAATATGAACTACGTTCTCTCAATCCAGATATAGCTCCTATTATTGTTTCAAAAGAATCACAACCAGAACTGCAAATTGTTGGAAAAGTAGCCCTCACAAACAACCAGCAAAAACGATATAACGCTCTTTAAACGGAGGATTTTATGTCAATAAATGAACGTTTATTTTTTTTATTAGACACCAAAGAAATATCTCAGGCAGAGTTATCCTGTGCAACAGGTATCCCATCCCAAACTATAAGTGGATGGAAAAACAGAAAAACAGATCCTCCTGCATATTTAATACCTGTCATTGCTGATTTTCTTAAAATATCTTGTGATTTTTTATTAAAAGGAGACTCCTGTGAAAATATTCCTGAATTTTTGAAGTGTGATGCAACCTCAAGTATTGGAAAACGAATCAGGGAACTTAGGAAATCAGTTAATATGTCTCAAGATGCTCTTGGATATATTGTGAAAAAGAATGGTACTACTGTCGGTAGATATGAAAAGGATGAACTTCCAGTTCCATCCGATGTATTAGAAATCTTATCAGATCATTTCAATGTATCTATTGACTACATTGTTCTCGGAAAAACCAAAGGCATACAGGAATTTGACAAATCTTTTGATAGGACTACTTTTGATGCTCTGACCCTTTTGGAACATCTTTCTGTTTCCGATCAGCAAGAAATAATAGAAATTATGCAATTTAAACTTTACAAGAGAGGACAAGAATGGGATGTTTTAAAACTGCTATAAGTTTAAAATTAATTTTACCTTTTTAAATATTTGTTTAATATCTTTTAAATCATAAAAATATTCCAGTTAAATGCTCCTCTCTTTTTACTATTTTGAAATACAGCTCTATAATTTTTCTTTTCAATCAAATATTGGGGAACTAATTTGTACTATATTAAAATAGGTAGATTTGCATTTATATTATAGTTCCCCAATACTTTTACTTTTTTCTATTCAATGTCTCGGAAGCCTTGATTTTACTGAAAAAAATATTGGGGAACTAGAATCTCTCTCATTTGCCTTAGTTCCCCAATATTGCATATTTCTATTTTCAACACTTTTTAAACTTTTCTTTAACTATTCTTCAAAATCCAGTAAAATCAATGTTTTCAAGGTTTTAAACTTTTTAAAGATTTTAAACATAAAAAAAAGCAGGTCATTTTTCCTGCTTTAACACCTATTTTTTTTGCTCCACCAAGAATGACATTTTTTTCAGTTGCTTAGTGAAAAAATGTTGAGTTTTCGGGCTTTCTCGGTATTTTTCGTCTTTTCTCATTTTTTTGTTTTTATGTCATTCTTAGTGAATAATCACACCTTACTGATTTTTAAAGTACAGAATAGTTTATTACTCTTAACCTTTTCGTTACTACCCATAGAAGAAGCCAGCAGCTTTTTCACTACTGGCT